>JAEEGL011629612.1_pt1 | contig 13545 bp, 6 predicted proteins | sample 9134231 | NCBI WGS metagenome assembly JAEEGL01 (sample SAMN16246548, study PRJNA631951) | gut metagenome | biome: gut microbiome; feature: rumen; material: fiber-attached | host: Bos | place: Iran: Karaj | collected 2018-10
AGCTGGGAGAGCGCATGACTGGCAGTCATGAGGTCATCGGTTCGATCCCGTTTAGCTCCATACGCCAGGGGCTATAGCTCAGCTGGGAGAGCGCATGACTGGCAGTCATGAGGTCATCGGTTCGATCCCGTTTAGCTCCATCGATAATATAAGGGCGTCCATTTGGACGCCTTTTTTTTAGGCTATGTACGGCGACAGTGTTGATACACAGTTCCCTGCGGTTATCAGGTTCCATACCGGGGGCACCGCAACACACCCGATGATAGCGCCAGATGAAGCACCATCCAGGCGTATCTGACGGTTGTGGCACTTCGATGAGCCTATTTGTTTGCACGAGATCCACACATTCGCCATACAAAACTTTTTTTATATGTGTATATCTGAACAAGATCAGAAAGGTTTGGCGACAGAGGGCTGGGAAACGATAGAAACGACCATAGGTTCGGAAGGCAATATGAATGGCGTGATATTGCAGGATGAAGAATATCATGACGTTTGCCGGGTAACGCTGGAACAGTGTATATCGCCGCCATTTGTATTAACGATTGAAATATATGGCGCATTTTTGCGTTTTATTTTCGCAGAAGATTTGACGGCTGCGAAACAAAAATATACAGCCGTTAAGCGTGCGCTTGCCGAATTCGTTAAGAACTATGATGATTCGATGGATTTCGGTCGTTGGTGCGATGATTTTGTTCGCCGATTCTGATGATTAAAAAGGTTGAATCCTGTGCATAAAATTGCTGGTATTGATGTCGGTGCAGAAACAATCAAATATGTTGTTCTGGAGGCACCTTCGCTGGAATTGAAGACATACCGCAGTGTCACTCACCACAAGTCGGTTGAATCCTGTTTACGCGATGTATTTGTGCAGCTAAGCGAACAGGGGGTTGAACGCGTGGCTTTATGCGGCCGCTTTGTCAACCATTTTAACCTGAAGCATTACCCCGGCCAGGCGGTGCTCAAACGTGGCTTATCGCATTTGTATGGCGACATGCCGCTGACCTGCGTGTCTATTGGCTGCAATGGCTTTAGCGTACTGGAACGCCGAGGCGGCGGTGCCGATGTATATCGTGAAAACTCCCGCTGCTCGCAGGGTACCGGTAATTTTTTACGCCAGCTCATCGAACGGTTTGATCTGGATCTGCCGCAAGCCGATAAAATCTGCGAAAATGTCGAACATGCCTGTCCCTTGTCGGGAAGATGTCCAGTCATTCTAAAAACGGATATGACCCATCTGGCGAATCGCGGTGAGTCACAGAGTGAGATACTGGCTGGTGTTTATGACGCCATTTGTGAAAATGTCGAAGCGCTCATCAAACCATCGATGTGTCCGCCATCTGTCGTTCTGGCTGGCGGTGTGACCAAATCTGCGCGCATTCGCAGGCATATTTCAGATTTTTGTACGCGTCACCATCTTGAAATGCTCGAAACCACCGAGATTTCACAGTTTTATATCGAAGCGCTCGGATGTGCCTGCCTGGCTGTGGAATGTGGTGGAGAAGCAATCCCCCGGCGAGATCAGGCGATTGTCAAAGCAGGCAGTCAAAAGAAATTCGATGAAATACCGCCGTTGCGAACGTATCTCGATAAAGTGACGCGGATGGCTTCCAGACCACCCAGACAGATTTCGAGCGGAATGCAGGTGTTTATCGGCTTTGACATCGGATCGACGGGCTCAAAAGCAGTTGCGCTGTGTGTCGATGCATCTTCAGAACACGCGCTGAATGATATCTGCTGGGAAGGCTATTTGCGAACCAATGGTAATCCCATTGCAGCAGCACATCAGCTGGCCGCGCAGTTTCTCGATAAATGTGGCCGGAAAGTCGATGTCGTTGGCTTTGGCGTCACAGGATCCGGGCGAGAAATCGTCGGTTCGATGCTATCGACATGCTATGGCAGCGACAGGGTGTTCATCCTTAATGAAATCGCCGCACATGCCGAAGGTGCGCGAGCAATCGAACCGCGCGTCGACACGATATTTGAGATTGGCGGACAAGACGCCAAATACATTCGTCTGGCAGATGGCAGAATCGTTGATGCAGCCATGAATGAGGCATGCTCTGCAGGAACGGGTTCATTCATTGAAGAACAGGGCAAAAAGTTTGGCGATATCCAATCGCTGTCGCAGCTTTCGGAAATTGCACTTTCTGGAGAACGGGGGGTCAGTCTTGGACAGCATTGCTCCGTTTTTATGACCCAGGTGATCGAGGAAGCAGTTGCTGCAGGCGTAGAAACACCAGCTATTCTTGCGGGTATTTACGATTCGGTTGTATTGAATTATTTCTATCGCGTAAAAGGCAATCGCAGCGTCGGCGATGTCGTCTTTTGCCAGGGAATGCCGTTTTGTACACCAGCACTGGCTGCCGCAGTCGTCAGACAAACTCAGGCTGAAGTCATTATTCCGCCAAACCCCGGAACAATTGGCGCATTCGGCATAGCCAGATTGGCCCGAAAAGCCATCGCCCCCGCACAAAAGCTCGATCTGTCGGATTTCCTCAATGCCAAGCTCATCGAGCGCAAAACATTTATCTGTGCATCGAACAAAGGCTGTGGTGGCGCGGGAAATCACTGCAAAATCGATCGCATCGCCGTCAAGATAAACGACAAAACACTGCAATTTACTTGGGGTGGAGCTTGTTCGCTATGGGATCATGGCGTGATGAGCAAAAAGCTCCCCGATTTGGCCCCCAATCCATTCCGTGAACGCGAAGAAGCGGTTGAAAAGCTCATCGCGGCTATGCCTGATCGACACCGACAAACCGTTGCGATCAGTGATGAATTTCAGCTCAAGACCTTTTTCCCATTTTTTGCATCACTTCTGTATGGTCTTGGCCTGGATTTGCGCATTGTAAAAGGTGGCACCGTAGACGATCTGAGACGCGGTCTGGACGAAAGTAATGTCAGATTTTGTGCGCCGATGCAGCATTATCACGGGGTAGCAGCCAAGATGGTTGCTTCGGATGCAAACTACATTTTTCTGCCAATGATGCGCAGCGGCCGTTTTTCGGGCAATGAAGAATATGCCGCCATTTGTCCGGTTGTTCAGTCAAGTCCCGATTTACTTCGCCATGATCTGAAAATTGCCCCCGAACGCATGATATCTCCCGTGATCGATTTGGGACCGGGAAATCTGGATAGTTCACAGTTTTTTGATTCTTGTCTTGGCATCGCTAAAACGCTCGGCATTTCTGATACCGAATTTAAAAAGGCCTTTACCGCTGCTGTACAAAAACAAAAACATTTCGATGCAGAATTGCTGGAAATCGGCGAACATGCGCTTGAATATGCCAAGGCGCATCAGCTCACAGCCATTATCGTACTCGGACGCAACTATACGATTCACAACAATGCCCTAAACAGCAATGTTCCTGCGCTTTTGCGTGGGCAGGGAGCCATGGCCATTCCTGTAGACTGCTATCCGGTTTCGGCGGATGAACCATTGTATACAAATATCTACTGGAGCTATGGCCAAATCAATCTGCGAGCAGCGACACAGATTCAAAAAACACCCGGACAATATGCCGTCTGGTGCAGCAATTATGGCTGTGGCCCCGACAGCTTCAACCTGCAGTTTTTCCAATTTATCATGCAGGGAAAACCCTATACGATTATTGAAACGGATGGGCACAGCGGAGATGCAGGAACCAAAACCAGAATTGAATCATTCCTGCATTGTATACAGGAATATGAAACGCTGCCCGAAACCTCTTCAGCCAATGATTTGCATAAAGTCGAACTTCAGAATTCACCATTTGCAGAGATCTTTCAGACGGGTGCCAAACTCCTGATGCCGCACATGGGCGATAATGCCGAAATTATTTCGGCTGGATTCAGAAGCGTTGGCCTGAATTGCGTCACCCTGCCCGTCCCTACACGTCAAACATTGCTGCTGGGACGCCGATATACGACCGGCAAAGAATGTTTACCCATGTTGATTACAGTGGGATCACTGCTCGAATATCTTCAGAATGCACCAAAAGATGAGCAGATCGTATTCTTCATGCCGCGATCAAACGGCCCTTGTCGGCTGGGATGTTATAATCTGCTCGACAAATTGATTCTAAAGCGCCTGGGATATGAAAAACGTGTAAAAAACTGGTCTTTGTCGGACACCGATTACTCCGTTGGCGTGCCGAAATCTGCATACGTGATGATTTATACGGGATTTTTGGCATGCGACGTTCTGATGGCAGCTTTATATGATGTAAGACCAGTCGAATCACAGCCCGGCGCAGCCAATCGCATCTATCAAACGGCGCTTGAACGGCTGATCCACCTGCTGGAATCCTATCATCATCCCAGAATCTGGCAGCCACTTGTCGCCAGAGAAATACTGGGCGGTACGTTTTTTGGCATTATCGATATCATTCGCGATGCCGCGCAGGAATTTGCCAAAATCCGCACGAACAAACGCGTACCGACCGTTTGTTTAACCGGTGAAATCTATGTTCGCAATGATCCTTCAGCCAATGAATATATCATTGATGCCCTCGAAGCACGTGGAATTCGTGTTCTTTTCGCGCATTTCAGCGAATGGATCGAGTATGCGGATATCATCAATCGTGACATTCTTCAGACGAGTACCGGCGTAACCGATATCGTGGTTTCCAACTTCATACGATTTATGTTCCGTGCAGTCCGCAAACCCATGGCAAAAGCATTGAACTGGCCGTCACGACATGATGTGAAGGACATTCTGAATACGGCAGCCAGGTATTTGCGTCAGGATCTTGTCGGCGAAGAGATTTTAACCATCGGCACGCCGCTGCATGCCTATTTAAATGGTGAAATCCAGGGCGTCGTCAGTGTCGGACCGCTCGAATGTATGCCAAGCAAAATCGCTGAAAGTCAATTTTATCATATCGCAGAAAACGAAGGTATGCTTTCGCTGAATTTGTCTCTGAATGGTGACCCCGTACCTGCATCCGTCCTGGATGATTTCTGTTTTGAAGTACAGCAGCGATTCGAACGACAGCGAAGATAATCACCATTACAGTGAATGTAACAGTTCGGTTCTTGTATTTTTTGCATAAGCGGTATGTCTTATTGAGGTATCCCTATTTTAGTAGACAGTGATAGGCTAATTTAGGGATGCCTGATATTCAAGTAAAAAATATTGCGCATTCCAAAGGGCTCAGCCCTTTGGCGGGGACTGTGGCAGAGCCCCGGCTAAACAGTTACTAGCTCGCAGCCAAAAAGTGATTGTCAATTCGTTTGAATGATGATAGATAATAGAAGTCATATCTGTGAAACACGATGCATTATTGCGTGTTTTATGTATACACAGATATCAATTATTGCTGTCTCATGCAGCATCAAAACGATGATATTTCGAGAGATAATGTGAAGTCATCGCATGATGTTCTGCCAAAGACAAGAAGTCAACCAGGGAAGGTCGTGGCGTAATGCAATATAGCGTTCGCTACAGGTATAAATAAGAATGATGGTCAATCCAAAACAGCAATTTTATAATTGCCTCGGTCTTATGTAGAACGACAGAATGCGCCAGCGGCGTCTGGTGTGTCGCGCTCATGGATTGCAGGAATATATGGATAATTGCATGTGCTGGTTTTATCTTTTTCACAGATCACTCTTTTTCGGGGGTTAGAATGCAGAAACGCGCAATGGATTCAGCTTATGACAAAGTATTAAGAGTTTTATCAATAATGGAATATGCAAAGCCTGTAGCCCTCATCACGATCAGCCAAAAAACAGGCATCAAACTCGCTGATATCATTGAAATTAGCAAAACACTCGAGCAAGAAAGAATCATTGAGCGAGGAACGGATAATGGTAATACTTTTTATACATTAGCCATCAGCGACTATCACGCAAAGATTGAAGCGCTGTTTAATCCCCCGCAGGAAGAATCACAAACTACAAAAGTGCCAGTCGATAGCCGTGAAGCGATCAGACGACGACGCTCCATGCGCAATATCGCAGCTGCAGAAAATAACGATTCTGCTTCGGCATCAGCCTCGCATTCCGACAGCATTCCCGGCACCATGCGAGCCGCAGAGCCCATCAGTGCAGTCGATTTGCTTAGGATGAAACGTTCTTCTGCCGCCAATCCCCGTGTCTATGATTCAGGCTTGGGCAGCAGCACACGCCTGCCCCGTATTCCCGGCAGTTCTCAAAGCAATCCCGTTATAGACAGACGATCATCGGGATCGCTGAAATCTGTATTTGTCAGCCGCCCCATCTCCAGATCCATGTCATCCTCACGCTCGACATATACCGCAACCCCGCCTGCTGGCTTTGATCCCACCGCTCTCGAACGCTCTGATACCAATTTTAAAACACAAACCAACTATGCACCGGCATCCATGCAATCCCTCATTCCAAGCAATGCCATCGCACAGGTGAGTAACGAAATATCTGCCGCAGAATTATACGAAAAGTTACAAATTACAGAAGATACACCACTGCTCACGGTACTCGGATCCAGACCATCTTTCGAAGTCTGGTCATCCTGCTCCGCCATCGTCAATGCGGGCGGTGGCATTCTAATTCTGGGCATGCGTCAGTATGGCCAGGGTGCCGATGCATCCTTCTTCATCAAATCACTCGCCCGCCCCGAAGAAACCATGAGCAATATCTTTAAAGCTTTCAACGATCGCGACATCATCAGCGATTGCCCCAAAGATATGTCGTTCATGTCCATCGTGGAATTTGGACGAAAAAAAGTACTCGTACTCACGCTAAAACCGGAATTGTTTTCTCAGGCGCCGCTTTACCTCACGCGCGATTCATTCGGAATGCGCACCAATCAGGGCTGCTATATTTACAGAAATGGCAAACCGGAACGCTGCACACCTGAAGAAACGCAACTGCTTTGGGAAAAGATTCGCCTTGGAAACGAAGTCCCCGACTGGCAGCAAAATGGCGAAATTCTCCCCGTACAAATGACTCGAAATGTCAAAGTCAACCTGCCGCCGATTATCGATGATGCGGTTCGTCCATTATCGCGCAAAGTCAGCACTTACGGCCAGCCGCTGCCACAAGATGACTACAGATTATCTCACCTCGGAACACGCACATTTGGTGCTCCCGTCAGTACGCCCGAACAACCCGCCCCCAGAATTTCAGAAACCATGAACTATGCAACGGGCAATACAGAGCTCCAGGCCCAGAAAGCTGCTTCCGAGCGTGCTTTCAAAGCGCTCGTCCAGGATGGCTCCCCCTCGATTCCCCAAAAACAGCCTAAATCAGAACGTCCTTCCGAACCAAACGCAGATACCCTTCAGTTGCTCCTGTTCGCCGAAGATATTCGCCTCAGCAAACAAAAACAGGCCGTAGATGAGATTCCCTCCCCGGCATCCAAATCGGTTTCAGCAGCCCCCAAAAAACGCTCAGCGTCTCACGACGCCCAGCCAGAAGCTTCTCAGGCGCAGACATCGCCAGCCCCATCCCCGGATACAGCCAGTTTGCCGCCATCATTCGCCGAATCCGACCAGAAACTACTCGAAGATATTGCCTCTCCAGCGATTGAGCACCAGCGACTGCCAACCGCACGCCTATGCGAAATCGCCGCGACATTGCTCACAAATGCACGCCTCACGCCACAGGAACTGGCCAATCTGCTAAACCGCAAACTCCCCATGATTCGCACAAAAGTGCTGCCAGCATTTAGTCAGAACCCCAAATTCAAGCTTACCGGAAACACTTACTACATCGAAAAATAAAGCTGCATCACTGTCCCATTCAATCATTGAACGACAAGTGATTGTTTATGCACAATGGGGACGCGGCTATGCAGCCAGCACTTCGTGCCGCCTGCATACGCCCCGTGGCTTGCTATTGCGCTGCGCGCAATACGCTCGCCATTTTTCTTGCGATGGATTACCCCCATTCACTAAATAATATAAAGGATAGCTCTATACGGCAAGCGTGTAGATAGCATCAAAATAATCATGACACATCAAAGCGATACAACAATAAGATACGCCTGGAAGGCGTCACTTCTGCATCAGTAACCGGGTGTGCCTACGGCACGCCCGGACAGACCAACTAACGGCCACAACTGAAAAGATCAACACAGTCGCCGTACAAAGCTTAAAGGAAACAATAGATGGACGAAACCTGGCTGAGACTCTCGATTTCCTACCCTGCTCCAGACGATGAAACTGTCGAACGCTATTTCTTCGAGCAGGATCTGTATGCACTGCTTTACAGCTACGGTGCTGCAACCATCAATGAACAGGATGCAACAACGCTCGACGGCAAATCCCTGCCTGCCGGAATCAAAAGACTGCTCTGCTATTTCGAAAAAGCACAAGCCGTTCAGGCTGCCGAAGTCAAAGCCCAGGTCGAGCAGAAAGCCCGAAATGCAGGTATCAATCTGGATGCTTCGCTCGAATCTTTCGACGATCAAAGCTGGAAAGATGGCTGGAAAGCTTTCTTTAAGCCCGCACAGGTTTCTCCGCATATCGCCGTTCGCGCACCATGGGTTGAACTGGAAGTTCCAGCTGGCGTTAAAACAATCGTGATCGAACCCGGTATGGCCTTTGGCACCGGTCTTCACGAAACGACCCAACTCTGCATCAAAGCCATCGATAAATTCACAACCGAAAATCAGATCCATTCAATGCTCGATGTCGGCTGCGGGTCCGGTGTTCTCTCAATTGCCGCCAGCAAATGCGGCGTTCCACGCGTACGCGGCATCGATAACGATCCCGTATGTATCGACGTCAGCCGTGAAAATGGCGAATACAATCACGTCGATGCCACATTTGATGATACAGATATCTGGGATATCACCGAAAAATACGATTTGGTCGTCGCCAATATCATTTCGTCGGTTTTGATGGCTCTTAAAGAAGATCTCAAAAATGCCGTCAAACCAGGCGGACACCTCGTATTGTCCGGTATTTTAACCGAAGAAAAACAGGATGTCGAAGACGCATTCCTCTGCGATATGCCCATTCAGAAATTATCCGAAACCATTATGGGCGAGTGGTGCTCGCTGGTATTCATAAAATAAGGCTCTGTTTAACCAATGTGGATATAGCTTTCGTACCCGATGTCGGGAAGTGCAGGCTTATAGCTTGTGGCTTATAGCTTATAGTTGTCTAAGGCGCACTATAAGCCATAAGCTATAAGCTAAAAGCCGTAAAGCAAACCACTCTGCATTTTCATATCCATGATCGTTAAACAGAGCCTAAGAAATCCCTGAACGATGCAGAACCTTGCTGGGGACGCGGGCGTCACGCCCGCGAAAAAACTAAGGATTGAAAAATACTAAAGTGACAAACTGGCATATTGTTCAGACATTCCCTAAGATAATAAGCTCTGTACTGCCCAAATATCCATAACATGCAGATGCTTACGGCAAACCCGATGATTACAACGATCCCGCACGCCGCATCTGCAGCAGCCCTAATCTCCCGCCAACCGGAATTTGTGTCGATCTGACTTTATTGGAGGGTCCCGGTCAGGAGGGGGTTCAACCCCATACTTTGTAACGATATTTTTTGGATATCTCATACGGTGTAAAGCAACTTTTATCATCCCCTGTGATTTGGTGTGTTTATCTTTGGACAACACAATTTTTTGTGTTTTGTAGCCAGCCGATTCAATGGTCAATTTCTCACTATTCCGGGAAGTATCAAATAAATACTTGCAGGGGGAAAGCCGGCAAATCACTGTTTTTTTCCCATTTTCTACTTTGTAGACGCCTGCATTTTTTGGTGTGTAGTTAATCTCAAATGCGAGTTCTTCTGGTTCTGTGGCCGCAGAATCAGATTCAGCAGCTGTATTGTTTACATCTTCGCTTTGAGTACCATTGATTTCCAGTACATCACCATCGTCATCATCTGCCGATTCACGATTCTGTTCCACGGCTTCTGTTTCGGGCATTTGCTGCGGTTTATCCACGGCCGCTTCTTCTGCAATTTTGCCACTTTCGTCGGCTTCGGGTATCTGCGATTCGACCGGGGACGTCTGCGTTGTGTTCTGGGCTTGTTTTGAATCGCATCCGCCCATGCAATAAGCCACCATGCCACCATAACCGAGCATAACCATCAGTTTGTTCAAAAATTGTTTCTTCTTTCGATTGAACCAGCTCATAATATCTCCGCATGTTCAACGCGTCTGAACCCATTCTTTTCGCAATTGATATATCAATAATCCCCTGATGTGACAAGCCATATAACAATAGGCTCAGTTTAACGAACATGGATATGAAAATGCACAGTCGTTTGGTTCACGGCTTTTAGCTTATAGCTTATGGCTTATAGTGCGCCTTAGGCAACTACAGGCTATAAGCAACAAGCTATAAACCAGTACTTACCGAAATCGGGTGCGAAAGCTATATCCACAGTGCTTAAACATAGCTTAACAATATATACAAGTTTAGAGGGTAACGGTTCAGCCCTTCAAGAAGCCCATCAGAGTTTCCATATGAGTAGCCCCCGGTTGGTGCATAGTACCACCAGGAAATTTGGAAATTCACGATTCATAGACCCCTAGGGAATCTCTGAACAATGCAGAACCTTGCTGGGGACGCGGGCGTCACGCCCGCGAAAAAACTAAGGATTGAAAAATACTAAAGTGACAAACTGGCAAATTATTCAGAGATTCCCTAGCGGGGTTCAATATTGAACACCTGCGGTGTTCCAATTTGGGGAGATTTGCCATTCCCCCGGCGTTGCCGGGGGCTATTGATATTGAATAGCATTATTGGTTTAGAGCTGAATCGTAACCGATAGCCCTGGGTTCAACTTCTTCACCACTTGACACATCATGCCATGGGAATTAGACAACATTTGCGCCGCAAATTGGCTGCACAATATCATTTATGCCGCAGAGATTCGTCAAAGTGGGAGAAAATCAAAATATGCCCAGAAAGCCCATACATTCACTCATAAGCAAGCAGCCCAAAGCAGCCAACCGACAAGCAGCTGCAGACGAGATCCGTTCTCTGGTATCGCAGGTACAGCAAAATCTGAAAGATCGCTGTTTTGAACAAGCTTTGGCGCAAGGGACACAAATCGAGCAATTGCTCAAAAATGATGCACGAAATGCAGCGATTTACCTAACTTCGATGTTCTGGCAAGTGCGAGCATTGCAAGGGCTGGAGCGTTCAAGAAGTGAAATCGAACCCATCGCGCACCATTGTGCCGACGAATCCGCAAGACTTGGTGACATACCGAGACAGATTCAGGCTTTGCGCATGATAGCCCAGCTTCAAATCGAAGACGGCGAATGGCCACAGGCCATCGAAACGCTGCAATCTGCCTTGGATTTAGCCATTACAGGTCCCGATACCCGAACGATGCTCGAATTGCTGATGCATCTGAGTTCACTTGAGTCCAAATGCTGCCACAATATCGAAGCGATTGATTATCTTTCGCGCGCCATGGGCGCAATCGACGGTGCCTGTCTGCCAGCATCCGAAGCCATAGAAATCAAGGCCATGGGCTATCGTTCGCTTTTCGAACTCTATCGAAATGCCGGCGAAGGCCAGATGGCTTGTGATGCACTCGAATCGGCCCAGGAAATGCATTGCCAGGATCCCGAAGAACAATGGCTGCAAATGCTCTATTTAAGCCAGCTTGCTGCGCAATCCGGCAAAGCTGACGAAGCCAGCATGCATCTGCATAATGTTCAGGCTGCAATCGGCAAACACCCGAATACCCGGCGTGAACAAATCGATATGATTGAGCTCGAACGCGCGCAAACGGCATGGATGATGGGCCATTACGATGAAGCGCGAGAACGCCTGGATAGTATTCAGCCGCAGCCGAATGCAGTACCGCTCCAAATGGCGATTGCGCTTACCCGATTCCAATGGGCTGTCGAAACTGGCAAGCCAACGGCCGATCCCGATGCAGCGGCCATTGCATTCCAATCGATCGAGCGCCCCGATCCATCGGTAAATGTCGAACTGCAGCTAGCGGCAGCACTCACACAAATTGCGCTCGACTGCCAGCGGGGTAATCGGGAAAATGCCCTGGAATCACTCGATTACGTTGCAGAAACCGCATCCTTTACACAGCGCTTGCCCTTTATCACTCGCACACACCTGATGCGCGCCGATATCCTGTTCAATCGCGGGGAATATGATAAAGCTGCCGTCGAAGCACACGCGGCCTGCGATGGATTTATACATCACGTCGATGATGTTTCGGCCAAGATTGCTGCAGCCATGATGCTGCGCGCCCAATATGAACAATCGCGCAAAGATGCCGGCGGCGATACGGTAGCGTTGGATGCTGCAGAACAAATCGCCTTTAATCAACTCTGCGACGATATGACGCGATATCGCGATCACCAGCATATCAGCGGATGTCTTGATTTGGGCATATTGCTGGCGCAGCTGTCACTGCGCGCAGGGATGGGCGACAAGCTTGTACACATTCTGCAAATGATGGAGCCGCATATCGATCCCAGAAAAATGGCCTGGCGCGCGATGAAATATGAGATTCTGTGCAGCAAAGCCTATAAGGATGATGCGCACGAAATCAGAGCCAGACAAATTGCAGACGAGAATCGTTACGATATGTCTTAGAACGAACCGGAAAAGACGCGCAGAATGCACGTCTTCTCCCAGCAAATCTATGCGTCCGGCGCTTTACAGTCGGAATAATCAAATCCCGAGCAATTGACCAAACAACCGAGTTCTCCGGTATAGCCTGTTCCCAGCGATGCACATTTTTTACCTTTCAGATCCGTCGTATCGCATACCTCGTGATAGGCCGGTCGATCGCCAGTGCCATTATCCGTCTGCCCATTGCCGCAGGCAGGGGAAATGCTGCAGCCAGACAGACTGTATTTGCACAAATTGTTACAATACACAGAACCTTTAGAACCAGCACCACGCAAATCTGCGCAGGTTTTGTTATAGGATTGCGGTGCCGAAGGATCGCATTCTTCCCCTAAATCCGTATCCAACCGCCCATTACCGCAATGATCCGGAACAACACATGGCGTCAAATCCCAGCGGCACATCGTGGTGCACGCGCGCAATCCTTCGAAATCTTCGCCGTAATAGGCTGAACATTTTGTTCTCGAATCGTCTTGGTTTTCCGTATCACATTGTTCGTTGATCTGAACACGCCCATCACCGCAGGTAAGCGGTGGCGTACAGGCTGATTTATCAAAAGAAAAACAGCTTTCTGCACACTTGAGTTCACCAGTTGACCCTGGACCAAAGATGGAATGGCAGTTGTAGTGAAGATCATCGCGAATCAAATTGCCGTCGCATAATTCACCCTCATCTATCCGGCCATTGCCGCATGAAGGCAAGCGTTCTGGCTGCATACAGCCCGAGGTATCAAAATCGCTGCAATCATTCTTGCACCTCAGAATGCCTGTATAGCCTTCGCCGAAAGATGCACAGTTCTGACCTTTATGCAGATCGCCGTCACAAGCCTCACCTTCGTCGATCTGATTATTGCCGCACGTAGACGGTTTACTCGGCGGGATACAGCCAGAAGTATCAAAATCACTGCAATCATTCTTGCACTTCAGAATGCCTGTATAGCCTTCGCCGAAAGAGGCGCAGGTCTGACCTTTATGCAGATCGCCGTCACATGCTTC
>JAEEGL012906702.1_pt1 | contig 13545 bp, 9 predicted proteins | sample 9134231 | NCBI WGS metagenome assembly JAEEGL01 (sample SAMN16246548, study PRJNA631951) | gut metagenome | biome: gut microbiome; feature: rumen; material: fiber-attached | host: Bos | place: Iran: Karaj | collected 2018-10
AGCCCCGCAAATTCGGCGGACGGGAATCCGCCGAATTTGCGCGAGAATTTCGGTTTTTGCCGCTTTTCAGTTCGATTTCAGGCGAAAAATCGCGCAAAAACGTCGCGGCCTCGCGACGAGAAATTACTCGACGGGTTGTTGACAAACTCGCAAAGCGAGTTTTTTAACAACCCTACGTTATTTTATCGGATTCCCCGCAGATCGATTTCCTTCCTGACGTCGTCTCCGAATTCGACTTCGAACGGGATCCGTTTTCCGTCCTTCAGGAGAGTAAACTCTTCCGTCCCGTCTCCCTCAAGCACCGCGCGTCTTCCGTCGAAGGATATTATCTCACCGCTTTCCCGCTCGCATTCGACCGCTCCGCGGGTACAGAAGGTGACCTTTTTCATTACGCCGAAGCGCAGTGGAATATCGTAAGTATCCTTTCCGATTCGCAGTCCCGCGTGCCGTTCGGCATCCGGGTCGTTCCACCAGTCGACCGCGATAAAATACGCGTCGCCGGTGCCCTCCCCGGTATCGTAAACGGTCGCCGAAACGTCGCATCCGACGATCGGAAAAACGTATTCCCCGCGGTTTATTCTTTCGACCTCCTCCGAGAACCGCCGAACGTATTCGTCCCTGATTTTCGGATTCGCGGGGTAGAGCGCCTCGTTGAATATTATCGCCCTTCCTTTGCCGAGAGGTATCTCGCAAACCTTTCCGCCTCCTCTGATGCGCTTTGCGGAATAATCGAAACCTATAGCGTCGAGGAAGGGGTGTCTTTCATATTCAAGACGGTAGTTTTCGACGTCGGAGCGGCAGGTCGTCGACGAAAGGTGAGCCAGCGTCATCATAACGGCGGCGCCGTTTTTTATTTTTTCGAAGATCCGGTCGAGATCTCCGCATTCAGCGCAGTTGTATCCGAAAAAGGCGAGAAAAGGATAGTCGGGCCAGTCCTCCTCGACGGGAACGATATTGAAATGTCCGTAAGGATTGCCCGAAACGAGTCCTATCGGACCGCGTTTGCTCGCCTCGCCGTGTGCTGTCGAGCGGAATCCGTTCACTGTATTGGGATAGAATACCCTTCTCGGCAGGTGCCAGCTCATTTCGGCGTCAAAGGTGCGGCTCGCCTGATCCTCAGGCATGCCGAACGTGCTGAGCGCCTCTCTGCCGAAGCAGGACGCGCCGTCGTATCTGCCGTGGATCACCGCCGTCCGCGCGCGCAGTCTGCCGCGCCGGGCGTGACGTGTCACGTACCGGTAAAAATCCTGCTGCACTTTAAGATGCTCGAGCGCCGCCGGACTGAATCTGTGGTGATGGGAGTAATACTCCTCCATGTGCCACAGTCCCTCCTCGGTGTTTGTCTCGTGAGCTCCTCCCGCCCATGAAACGTAAAGCGCCAGCCGGTACCGGCGGTAACGGCGCTCGTCGTCGTGCGGCGTCGTCGACCACTGGAGCGCGTGATGCACCGAAAATGTCTTCTGTCCGTAAGCGTCGGCAACTCCGCGCAGGGCGGCGAGAAGGAATTCGGTCGGACTGTCCATCGTTTCGGCGCCGGTCATTTCGTATCCGGCCATGTGAAAGTATTTGAACATGACCGACGGACCGGTATGGCGCGGGCAGCCGTATCTGATCTTCGAAAGCGCCGCGACGGTCGCCTCCGCCTGGGCTTTCATATCGGCGGGAACAGAAAAATCTCTGAACAGATACAGTTTCCCGCGGTAAGGGTAAAGATCGTTCGGCGTTCCGTACATCATTCCGCAGTGCGCGGGGTCCTCCCTCGCCTGACGGCAGAACCAGTCGTATTTGAGAGAGGTGGCGTGGTTTCCGTTCAGATCCATCCACTCGGGCGGATCGAGAGAAGGCGACCAGTAGTTGTACGCTCCGTCGCGTTCGTGCAGCTGCCTGCCGAGAAATCCCCTGCCTTCAAGCTCTTCGACCGACGGCTGGGAGGTGATCCCGGGAGGCTCGCGCCCGTCGACCATGTGCGAATACTTCACTCCCATATCCGACATAAGCTTCGCCGTCTTTTTCCAGAAGCCGGGAGGACTTTTTTTCGTCCCGCTCCAGCGGTAGGTCGGCCTGACGGTGATCAGGTTTCCGACGCCGTTTGAAAAATACCATTTGAAGAACGTTCTGAATGAATCTTCGTTCTGGTCGATATATATCATGTCGCCGGTCCCGGTGACGACTCCGTCGTCCTCCCTTTCCCTGACCGCGGACACGACCGCCGTTTCCCCGTTGACGGTTATCCGCAGATCTCTCTGCGGACGGCGGCAGACGAGCCGGAGGGCGCAGAGGCAGGCTACTTTTATAACCGTATCGGACAGAACCTCGACGTCTCCCGAGACCTCCAGCGTCTGCGGACGCGACGGGTCGAGAAGAAGGGAAAACTCTTTTCCGGCGACAGCCGACTCGGGGACCGCGGCGATCAGCGAATGCCAGTCGGACACAAGCCCGACCTCGTGAAGCCGGTAGGCGGGAGCGTCGCGGTAGTCGCCCTTTACACGGAAGGACAGAGTGTTATTCCCTTTTTTCAGCACTCCGCCGGGAAGCGGAAACTCGAACTCCGAATATCTGTGGCAGCGCTCGAAGAATTCCCCGTCGAAAACGGTTACTCCGTTTACGCGGATCTCCGCCTCCGGCCATTCCCACCTCGACAGTCCGACGCCCGCCCAGTTGGAATGCTTCGCGAACACCGGCATATCCGGAGCGAAGGGCGCGAGGATATTGAAGCCGTTCGACGACACTATTCCGGGGTCTTCAAACAGCGCCTCCCCGGTGAAATTTTCTCCTTCGACGTAAACGACGGCGCAGGCGGTCCCGGGCGACGGAAGGCGTATCCGCCCTCCGATCCGTACCGGCCCGTAGGTGCCTTCCGGACAGTCGAAAGCGACCGTCCTGTCAGGGACAGAGCGCGTATCGGACGCCGGGACTCCCGGACGGCTGTCCCAGATCTCGATATACATGCGCAGATACCCGCCGTCGTTGATCTTTATATCCTTTCCTTCGACCGTGACTCCCGCGTCGAATTCGTCGCCGGCGTCGACAAGGCGGTACATATACAGGACAGGCGGAAAAAGGATCCTTTTCATCGCCGCCGTGTGGTGATAGGACCCGCGCATACGCAGAGCGTACTGGGCGCTCCTGCCCGGGACAAGAGAGTCGGAAATTCTCGAATAAAGGGCGTTGGCGCCCATTTCGGTCTTGAGAAAATAGTGAAAATCGTTCTCGCCGGTGAAAAACAGACGCTGACCGCCTTCTCCGTCGAACGGAAAATCAAAAGAAAAGGACTCACCCGGCCGTATCCGGACGTCATCCTCCTTCAAAAAGATCCTTTTGTACTCTTCCATGCGCATCCCCGCCTTTCCGCTTATTTATCATACTTCATTATCAGCTTTTTGTCAACAATCCGCAGGATTTTTCAAAAAAATATAAGAACGCTGTTGACAGTCACGTGAACGTGTGATATAATTATATCAGCGCGACATCTTTTCGGATGTCTGCGCCCGCGCCGTATACACGTGATAAGAGCGCGGCGCTTCGTGAGAAAGGAGCCAGGGAAAATGAACCTGCAGATTAACGAGGAACGAATACCCGGAACGATTCTGTCGCGAAAAAGCATGGGCGACGTCACCGGACTTGAATTCCTCAACAAGATTTTTTTCATATCCGACGGAATCATGCTGTCCCAGATCAGGGAGATCTCGGGCATCGACGGCACGACTCTCCAGAACTGGACAAAGCGCGGATGGGTCGAAAACTCGAAATCGAAAAAATACAATATCGACCAGCTGGCGCACATACTGATTATCAATATGCTGCGCGACTGCATGCGGCTGGACAGAATCGCCTTCCTGGTCTCGTACATCAACGGAAGAGTCTACGACCGCTCGGACGACATTATCCGCGATTCCCTGCTCTACGACTATATCTGCCGCATACTCGACCGGCTTATGACCGAGCAGTCGGAGGACGCGGGAACGCTGCGCCACTGCATCGCAGAGATCACCTCGGATTACGAGGAAAAGATCGCCGGAGCCCGGCGGCGGCTTAACAACGCGCTTGAAATAATAATCATCGCCTATTACGCGACGATAATAAAACGGCGCTCGGACGAAATGACCGAAGCGCTTATGAACAGGTAAAGAAAGGGGCGACTACAATGCTTCAATGGTGGAATGATCTCGGGCTTCTCCGGCAGATCTTCGCGCTTATCGCGATCCCGTCGACGGTGCTGCTCCTGCTGCAGACGATACTTATGCTGGCGGGTCTCGGTCACTCGGGCGGCGCGGATTCGGACGCCGATGCCGACGCGGACGGTGACGTCGACGCGGACGGCGACGTCGACGCGGACGGCGACGCGGACGGCGACGGGATACCCGACAGCGCACAGGCGGCCGAAGGCGCCGACGTTGATTCGGGTGACAGCGGTCTCGCGGTCTTCTCGATACGCGGAATTCTTTCGATGCTCTGCATCGGAGGATGGACCGGCGTCGCCCTGCTCGGCACGTCTCTTCCCGAATGGGCGTCGGTAGCCATAGCCGCGGCGGCGGGTATCGCAACGCTTTTCCTTATCGCGGTGGTAATGAAAAGCATGAAGCGCCTTCAGTCGAACGGAAACATCGACGTCGGCAACTGCATCGGAAAGGTGGCGCAGGTATACATCCCGGTTCCCGCATCGGGTAAAGGAACGGGAAAGGTCACTCTGACGGTCCAGGAGCAGTATTCCGAATTCACGGCGGTCACGTCGTCGGAATCTAAGCTCGACACCGGATCGTTCGTCCGGATAATATCGGTAAACGAAGCGGGAATACTTCTGGTTGAACCGCTGTCAAAATAAAGAAAGAAGGTTAAAGTCATGCAGAACGCACTTGTTCTTAAAACCGTTCTGGCAACCGCGGGAGGCGGGATCCCCTCGGCGGTACCGGTGATCGTCACGGCGGTCATTATCGTGCTCTTCGCACTTTTCGTCGTCTTTGCCTCAAGATACAAAAAGTGTCCTTCCGACAAAATCATGGTCATCTACGGAAAAGTCGGAACCAACAAGGACGGAACGCAGCGCTCGGCCAAATGCATTCACGGCGGCGCCGCCTTCATATATCCCATCATCCAGTCGTATCAGTACCTGGACCTGACTCCCCTGTCGATCCCTGTCGACCTGACTAACGCTCTTTCACATCAGAACATCCGCGTTGACGTCCCGTCGAGATTCACCGTCGGCATATCCACCGAGGTCGGAGTGATGCAGAACGCCGCCGAGCGTCTGCTCGGGCTGAAGCTCGCCGAGATCCAGGAGCTGGCGAAGGACATCATTTTCGGTCAGTTGCGTCTCGTCATCGCGACGATGGACATCGAGGAGATCAACACCGACCGCGACAAATTCCTCGAAGCGGTATCCGGAAACGTCGAGACCGAGCTCAAAAAGATAGGTCTGCGTCTGATCAACGTCAACGTGACCGACATAAACGACGAGAGCGGATACATCGCCGCCCTCGGTAAGGAAGCCGCCGCCAAGGCGATCAACGACGCGAAAATCTCGGTCGCCGAAGCCGACAGAAACGGTGCCATCGGCGCCGCCTCGGCCGAAAAGGACCAGCGAATCAACGTATCCCGCTCCAATTCTGAAGCAATCACCGGAGAAAACGAGGCGAAGGTCCGTATAGCCGAGTCCGACGCCACAAGGCGCGAGCGCGAGGCGGAGGCCAACAAGCGCGCCGTCGCAGCCGAAAACATCCAGCAGGCAAAGGCTCTCGAGGAGTCCTACGCCGCTCAGAAGGACGCCGAAACGGCGCGCGCCGCCCTCGAATCGGCAAAGCTCGAGGCGGACGTCATCGTACGCGCCGAGATCGAAAAGAAGGAACTGGAGATCAAAGCCGAGGCGGAGGCCGAGCAGGCCCGCCGCATCGCGAGAGGTCAGGCCGACTCGATACTTATGAAGATGCAGGCGGAGGCGCAGGGTACCCGCGAAATGCTGGTAAAGCAGGCCGAAGGTCTTGCCGCCGTCGTGTCCAGCGCCGGCGGAGACGCCGCCGCGGCCGTACGCCTTATGATCGCCGACAAGCTGGAAGAGCTGACGAAAATCCAGGTGGAAGCCATCAGCAATCTTAAGATCGACAAGGTCACCGTCTGGGACAACGGACAGGGCGGCGACGGGAAAAGCTCGACCGCGGGCTTCATTTCCGGCCTTTACAAATCGGTCCCCCCGCTGACCGAGCTGTTCAACATGGCGGGAATGCAGCTTCCCGACTATCTCGGAAAGAAAGCGGAAACCCCTGAAAACGGAGAAAATCCCGGAACCGGTGCCGAAGCGTAACGCCGGCGACGGTATAAACGTCCGATAACGCCTCCCGCGGGCAAAAAGCCCTGCTTTTTGTCCGCGGGAGGCATATTATTTATCAATTCTATTGCATTTTATATGAATTTTTGATAAAATATTATCGGTAACTGCGGTACGTAAGTGCACCCGGCTTTTTTCGCCGTCCGACGCTTTTTGCGCCGGGCGGATTTACGCTTTTTTGCCGGAGTGCGTCACAGACCCCGTTCCGGAATTTTCAAAAAAAGGATTTTGTACGGAATGAACAACGAAAAGCTTATTGAGCTGCGCTCGATCTCCAAGTCATACGACGGAGAGCAGGTGCTCAGATCCATCAACCTCGACATCCACCGGAAGGAATTCATCACCCTTCTCGGTCCATCCGGATGCGGAAAAACGACGACGCTGCGCATCATCGCCGGGTTCGTGACTCCGGACGAGGGGGACGTCATCTTCGACGGAAAAAGGATCAACGACCTTCCACCCCACCGGCGCAACGTCAACACCGTCTTTCAGCGCTACGCGCTCTTCCCGCATCTCAACGTTTACGAGAACATCGCCTTCGGACTTCGGCTTTCGAAGACGCCCGACGACGAGATAAAGACCCGCGTTACCGAAATGCTGAATCTCGTCAATCTCCGCGGATTCGAAAAACGCGACGTTTCCAGCCTGTCAGGCGGACAGCAGCAGCGCGTCGCCATCGCCCGTGCTCTCATCAACCGTCCCCAGGTCCTTCTGCTCGACGAACCGCTCGGAGCTCTCGACCTCAAGCTTCGCAAGGATATGCAGGTCGAACTTCGCCGTATGCAGCAGCAGACGGGCATCACCTTCATTTACGTAACGCACGACCAGGAGGAGGCGCTTTCCATGTCGGACACCGTCGTCGTAATGGCGAACGGCGAGATACAGCAGATAGGCACCCCCGAAAAGATATACAACGAACCCGAAAACGCCTTCGTCGCCGACTTCATCGGCGAATCGAACATCGTCAACGGCACGATGATCGAGGACTACAAGGTCTCCTTCGCCGGACAGACGTTTGCCTGCGAGGACGCGGGATTCGCGCCGAACGAGCCGGTCGACGTCGTCGTAAGGCCCGAAGACATCGACATAGTCCCGGTGGACAAGGCAATGCTCACCGGTGAAGTGACCGCCGTGACCTTCAAGGGCGATTATTACGAGATAATTGTCGACATAGACAACTTCAAGTGGATGATCGAGACCACCCAGGGCTTCGGGGTCGGCGACACCATCGGCATATCCATCGACCCGTACGAGATCCAGGTGATGAAAAAATCCGAATTCTCGGGAATGTTCGGCGATTATTCGACCTTCAGCGACGAGATGGATCATCTTTCCGATCCCGACGGGGAGGTCGCCGAATGACCGGCAGAACGCGCGACGCAAGACAGATCGCAGCGGCTCCGCATATGGTATGGGCCGTCCTGTTCATCATAGCGCCGCTGATCTTCGTCGCCGTATACTCCTTCAGAGGGACGGACGGCGGGTTCACCTTTGAAAACTTTGCCGCTCTCGGCGATTACACCGACGCCTTCGTGCGCTCGGCGAGCTACTCGCTGATAGCCACCGTCATCTGCCTCGTCATAGGATACCCTCTCGCCTACGCCATCTCACTGCGCTCTCCGCGCGCGCAGCGGATACTCATTATGATGGTCATGCTCCCGATGTGGATCAACTTCCTCATCAGGACCTACGCGATCATGAAACTCCTCGAAGACACCGGATTCATAAACGGAACTCTCCAGAAGATATTCGGGGAAGATTTCGAGCTTCACATGATAAACACGCCGGGCGCCGTCATCTTCGGCATGGTCTACGACTATCTGCCCTACATGGTGCTCCCGATCTATACCGTGCTTTCGAAGATCGACCCGAAGCTGGGCGAGGCGGCGGCCGACCTCGGCTGCTCCAAGACCCAGACGCTTTTCAAGGTCACTCTTCCCCTCTCGGTATCCGGAGTCGTCTCCGGGATAACCATGGTTTTCGTCCCGTCGATCAGTACCTTCTATATTTCCCAGAAGCTGGGCGGCGGACAGTACCTGCTGATAGGCGACGCCATCGAGACCGCCTTCGCCAGCACCTCGACATACAGCGTGGGCGCCGCCATGTCGCTTGTGCTGATGGTGATCGTCCTTGTCTCGACCTTCGTCATGAACCGGTTTGACAAGGATTCGTCGAAGGGAGGCGTGGTGATATGAAAAAAGCTTCTTCATCCCGCGCTCCCGCTCTTTCGAGAATCTACTCCTTCCTTATCTACCTTCTGCTGTATCTCCCGATATTCATCATGATCCTCTTCTCCTTTAACGAGTCGAAGAGCATGACGAATTTCACGGGATTCTCGCTGCGGTGGTACCGGGAACTCTTCTCGAGCGGCAAGGCCTTCGAGGCGCTCAAGTACTCGCTGATAATCGCGCTTCTTTCGGCAGTGATTTCGACGGTGATAGGTACTCTCGCCGCCTACGGAATACACTACATGCGCTCGAAGATCCTGCGCCGGACGGTGACTTCGGTGACGAACGTCCCGATGATGAACCCGGATATCGTGACCGGTATTTCGATGCTGCTCCTTTTCGCCTTCGTGCAGGTGATACTCGGTCTGCAGCACTCTCTTCTCGGCTTCGGGACGCTGCTTATCGCGCATATAACCTTCAACCTTCCGTACGTCATCCTCTCGGTGCTTCCGAAGCTCCGCCAGATGGATCCGAGTTTTTCGGAAGCCGCCCGGGACCTGGGATGCACTCCGTCGCAGGCCTTCCTCAAGGTCGAACTGCCGTTCATCCTTCCCGGCATACTTTCGGGCGCCGTCATGGCGTTCACCCTCTCGCTCGACGATTTCGTGATATCCAACTTCACTATCGGCAACAGCTTCCAGACGCTTCCGATACTCATCTACTCAATGACGAAGCGCGAAGTCACCCCCGATATGAACGCGATATGCTCGATCGTATTCGTCGTTATCTTCGTCCTTCTGCTGCTTTCGAATCTCACGGGCGGAGACGGCAGCGGCAGGACCGCCTTTGCCGAAAAACTGCGCAGGCACAAAAAGAAGATACTGATCGGCGTCTCGGCGCTTCTCGCCGCCGTTACCGTCGGTATCGTCTTTCTCTTCCTTTTCGTCCCGCCTCCGGTTGAAAAAACTCTCAACGTATACAACTGGGGCGAATACATTTCCGACGGCTCAGACGATTCGCTTGACACGATAGAAGCCTTCGAGGAATGGTATTTCGAGACCTACGGCGAAAAGGTCAAGGTCAACTACACGACCTATCCGTCGAACGAGGATCTTTACAACAAGCTCTCGAGCGGAGCCGCCGAATACGACGTCATCTTCCCCTCCGACTATATGGTAGCCAAGCTGCGCGACGAGGGGATGCTCGAGCCTCTCGACTTCTCGCTGATCGACAACTATCAGTATATACTCGACGATTTCAAAGGCCTGTTCTACGATCCCGACGAACAGTATTCGGTCCCCTACACCTACGGCGTCATCGGACTGATATACAACTCCGCGAAGGTACCGGAAGGACTCGTGGACGGATGGGGAGCCATGCGGAGCGAGGAGCTGCGCGGAAAGATCCTTCAGATCAACAACCCGCGCGACGCCTTCGGCATTGCGATGTACGATCTCGGCATCGACGTCAACACGACCGACCGCGCCGAATGGGACCGCGCTTACGAATATCTCGCGAACCAGAAACCGCTCGTTCAGTCGTATGTCATGGACGAGGTCTACAACAAGATGGAAAGCGGAGAAGCGTACCTTGCAGCCTATTACGCAGGAGACTTCCTCTTCATGTACGAAAACAACGAAGATCTCGCCTTCTGTCAGCCCGACTCCACCAACTTCTTCATCGACACGATCTGCATTCCGAAGAATCCCGCAAGGGACGAGGACACCTACCGCATCGCCAACATCTTCATCAACTATCTGCTCTCGGAGGAGCCCGCCGTCGCCGACGCCGAAATGATCTGCTACGCCTCGCCGAACTCCCTCGTCATCGAAAACGAGGAGTATATAGCGTATATGAGCGAGATCCACGAGGACGCCATGGACATCCTCTATCCGGAGGACCTGGATTTCAAGGCGGAATACGACAAATACTGCTACCGCCTGCTCGATCCCGAGACCAACCGGTATATGAACAACCTCTGGAGCAGACTCAAGATCGAATCGGCAGAGGGAGAGGATTTCGATCCGACGAATATCGTCGCTCTGTCGATGCTCGTGATAATAATCGCCGCGGCCGTCTTCTTTGCCGTCCGCCGCAAACGCAGAGAAAAATACTATTCGTGATCCGCCGCCACCGGCGGCAGGGTCGCGACCCGACGTCAGGGCGCGGGCGAAAAAACGCCACGCGCCGGACGCCCGAAAGCCGTTCTGTTCATAATACGGACAGGACGGCTTTCGGATACGTACAGCCGGTGAACAGCTGTGGACCGGCGCGACAGCAAAAAGGAGAAACCAAATGCCCTACATCAACACTACCGCTTCGGTAAAGATACCGGCGGACAAGGAAAAAAGGATTGCCGCCGCACTCGGCAAAGCGATCGAAAACTTTCCCGGAAAGACCGAACGCTGGCTGATGCTAAATTTCACGGACGGTTCGAGTATGTATTTTGCCGGGGACGCGTCCGCCCCCTCCGCGATGGTCGAGGTGAAGATCTTCGGAACGGCGCCGGATTCGGCCTTCGACGGAATGACCCGCGATATCTGCGCAATTTTCGGCAGAGAGCTCGGAATTCCCGCCGACCGCGTTTACGTTCAGTATGAGGAATGCTCGCGCTGGGGCTGGAACGGCGGCAATTTCTGAAAATGACGGATATGCAGAAAATCGAAAAACTCTGTCCCGACGCGCCGATAAGCCGCGAACCGGGAGCTTTCCCCGCGCTCGGGTATCAAGGCTGGCCGTCGGTCGCCGTCGACGAAAAGGGCGTGACCTATGTCGTCGCGTCGAAGCGCCTTCTCCATATCGATCCGTACGGTATGGTAATGCTTTACAAAAGCGCCGACGGAGGGCTGACCTGGGATGAGGGCAGATGCATTTACGACACCGTACTCGACGACCGGGACGCCGGAATCGTTTACATGGGCGGCGGGCGTATGCTCGTCACCACCTTTTCCCACGACTCGTCGAATTACGTGACCAACCAGCGCGACGGCTGGGTCTGCTGGCAGAGAGAAGTCGGAGAAGCGGAAACGGAACGCGTCTTCGGTATCTGGAATTCCTCACTGCCCGAAAATATCACCGGCTGCTCGTCGTATATTATTTCCGACGATTACGGACGGACGTGGTCGGACCGGCACCTGATCCCGGTCACCGCCCCGCACGGGCCTTCTCTTATGAAAGACGGAACTCTCCTGTATCTCGGCATACCGAAAGCCCCCGTCTTTGCGACGGGTGAGGATCTTGACGACGGCGTGTACTGCTTTGTCAGCACGGACCGCGGCGAGACCTTCTCGTTGCGGTCAAAGATAGAAATCGACCCTGCCTTCCGCCCCTGCGAGGCGTACGGGATCGAACTGTCCGACGGGACGATCGTCGGCACGGTGCGCACCGGCGATTTTCGCACTCTCGTTTTCAGGTCGACCGACGGCGGATTTGGCTGGACGGAGGCAAAGGAACTGACCTACGGAGCTCCGGCTCATCTTATCGAAACGCCCGGGGGACTGCTCGTCTGCACCTACTCGAAGCGCAAGGACGGTACGGGTCAGTGCGTCCGCGTCTCGCGCGACGGAGGAGCGAACTGGAGCGGAGAGACCTATATCTCCTCACCCGCCGACCCAACGGACGGCGATCTCGGATATCCCGCCACGGCCGCGTATCCCGACGGCAGCTTCATAACCGTATATTATCAGCGTTGGGGGAAAGACCGGAAGACCTCTCTTATGCGGACTCTGTGGAGATTCGCCTGAAACTAAGGAGGCGGTTGCAATGAATAAAAAGATCATTTCGGTTTTGCTTGCCCTTATGTTCCTTGTTTCGGTTTCCGGATGCGGAGCCGGCAACGCTCCCGCGGGAACGTCCGGGAGCCCTGAGTTTACCGAAGGCGCTCCCGAATCATCCGATCCCGGCACGTCGGCAACCGGCTCCGCGACCGTCTCGGTGACCGAATCCGTGACGGAAACGACCGTCCCGGAGGAGACCGAACCGCTTCTCTCCCCCGACCCGGTGGACCTTGCGGCGGCTCCTTTCCGGGTCGTCACCGCCGCCGGTGAGACAAGCACTCAGCTTTCCTCGGTTATGTCGGCGTTTATGACGCGCCTGCGGTCGGTGCAGGGACTGGAATTCACCACAGTCACCGACGCCGGAGGGGACCGCGGCGACGGAGTCGCGGAAATCGTTATCGGCAACGCAAACCGTCCCGGCTGTTCGGAAATTTATTCCTCCCTCGGGCCTCTCGACTGTGTCGTGACTGCCGGATCGGATAGGATTTATCTTATCGGCGGCACGCCGGATATGACGGCAAAGGCGGTATACCGGTTTTTGTCGGATTATATCGCGAAAAACCTGACGCTGATCCCGGCCGGCGAGCTGTACCGCTTCACGTCGGACGAAAAGATGCCCGCCATACCCGAAGCGCCGGAATACGTCGGCACGGCTCTGCCCGGTCTGACCGTTTACGCTCTGGGCGACAGTTATTTCGCCGGCGAGGGACTGGACCCGAAAAAAGACGTCTGGCCGGCGCTCCTGGCGACAAAACACGGTCAGACCTTTGAAAACTACGGACGCGGCGGAAGCACCGTTTCCGATTATATCACGACGAACACCCCGATGTGCCGCCGCATATCGGATATGAAAGCCGGAAAACCCGATATCGTCCTCTTCGAAGGCGGCGCCAACGACTGGAACCACTCGGTGCCGCTCGGAGATCCCGGCAGCCGTGACACGAAAACCTTCCGCGGAGCCGTCGCCTCCTGTATCGGGCAGCTCCACGAAAAATACCCGGACGCCTTTATAGTATGCATATCCAGCTGGGATTACGGAAAAACAAACTCACTGGGACTGGCTTCGACGGCGTACGCCGAGGTCTTCTGCGAAGTCGCGTCGGGATACCCTTATGCCATGGCGGTCAGAGCCTGCGACACGTCGGTCGTCCCCGCCTTTATGACGAGCACCCTGTTCAGGGCGAAATACTGCATATCCTCGCAGGACCAGAGTCACCTTAACAAAGAAGGAATGAAGCTCGTCGCGCCCTTTTTCGAAAAACTTATCGGAGACGGATACGAA
>JAEEGL013061644.1_pt1 | contig 13545 bp, 12 predicted proteins | sample 9134231 | NCBI WGS metagenome assembly JAEEGL01 (sample SAMN16246548, study PRJNA631951) | gut metagenome | biome: gut microbiome; feature: rumen; material: fiber-attached | host: Bos | place: Iran: Karaj | collected 2018-10
CGGCCGCTCGGCCGACTATGTGAAGACGGTGGTGGAGTGCTACAAGGAGGCGGTGCAGGCCGTGGCCGAGGGCACATACACGCAGGAGAAGATAGAGGCTTGGACAGAGAGATTGCGCACGGTGTTCAACCGTGGTTTCTGGGACGGTTATTATCTGGGACGCAAAATGGGTGAGTGGAGTGAGAGGTACGGCTCCCAGGCCACGGAGAACAAGGTGTATTTAGGCAAGGTGACCAACTACTACAATAGACCACAGGTAGCCGAGATGAAGATTGAGACAGCGGAGCATCTGCGAGTGGGAGAGGACTTGATGGTGATAGGGCAGACCACAGGCGTGTACCGCGCCACGGTGGAGGAACTGCGTCTGGGCGACACCGCGCAACCCGTGCCGGAAGTGAAACAGGGCGATGTGTTCAGTGTCAAAACAACGGAGATGCTGCACCGCGGCGACAAACTCTACCGCGTGGACCAAGTGATTGACGAGTTTTAAAGATGACCGAAGAACAGGAACAGGCATTGCAGTTAGCTACTGAGGCGGGACACATCCTCCTCGAAAACGGCGCGGAAATCAGCCGTGTGGAGGATACCATGAGCCGCATAGCTTCGACCTACGGGGTCGAGGACGAGAGTTTCTTTGTGTTGAGCAACGGCATTATCACCACTGGGCAGCACTATGCCCGAGCCGAGTTTATCCCCATCAAGGGGACACAACTGGCCAAGGTGGCAGCAGTGAATCAGCTGAGCCGCGATGTGTCCACCCGCAAGATGTCTCTTGAAGCCCTTGGTCAGAGCATCCAGGCCATCCGCTCCATGCCGGGAAAACCTTGGTGGGAGCTGCTGGCTGGCATTGCGGTGGGTGTGGCGGCATTCTGCCTTATCTTCGGAGGAAGTCTGCTTGACTCTGCGGCTTCGCTGGTGGCTGGATTGGTTCTCGGCTTGTTCATTACTTTTGCCTCTCGCCATTTGTCACGACTGGCGGGGAGCGTGGTTGGTGGCTTGGTTGGCGGCATAATGTGCATACTGGTATACCGGTTGGCAATGCATTTCCAGATTGCCCCGCAGTTGCATTTGGCCAACATGATAATTGGCACCATAATTGCCCTTGTGCCGGGAGTCCCGTTTACGAACGGTATGCGCGACTTGGCCAACGAAGACTATATCGCCGGGACCACCAGGCTTACGGATGCCTTTCTGGTCTTCCTTTGCATCGCTCTGGGTGTGGCACTGTCGATTATTGTCGATGGCAAGGTGATGGGGGCAATTGTGCAGTTGGGGGTGCCTGTCAAGGATCCTGTCGCCTCCCGGTGGGCCATCCAGCTGTTGGCGGCCTTTGTCGGGACGGTGGGGTTTTCTGTTCTGTTTGGTGCCCCGCGCCATAGCTATGTGGCCTGTGGGCTTGCTGGCACGATAGGTTGGGCGATCTATTTGTGGTCTTTGACGGGATTGTCGGTAGCGGGTGCTGCCTTTTTCTCCGCGTTGGCCATTGCCACCGTGAGCCATGTGTTGGCACGTGTAGGCCATCAGCCTGTAACAATCTATCTCATTTGCGGCATCATCCCATTAGTGCCTGGCGGTGGTATCTTTTGGACAGCATACTACATTGTTACCAACCAGTTGTGGCAAGCGGCCACGACGGGGTTTGTGGCACTGAAAGTGACCATTGCCATTGCCTTTGGCATAATACTTGCTTCGGGAGTGGTGAACAAATGTTATTTGAACTCGTCAATTCGTAAACGTGTTAATGCGTAAATCGATTAACGAAATAAAGAATTAACGAAATAACACATTCAAATAGATGGCTAAAGCACGAACATATTATTTCTGTCAGGAGTGCGGCTACCAGTCGTCGTCCTGGCTGGGGCGTTGCCCCGAATGCGGCAAGTGGAACACCTTTGTGGAGGAAGTGGTCAAGAGTGCCGCCCCCGCAGCCAAGACGGCTACCGCTGTCGCCAAGGCAACACCGAAACGTATACAGGAAGTCACCTATGGCGAAACCAAGCGCATCCCCACCCATTGCAATGAGTTTGACCGTGTGCTGGGTGGTGGCATAGTGCCCGGAAGCCTCCTCCTGCTGGGGGGTGAACCAGGCATTGGAAAGAGCACCCTTCTGTTGCAGACAGCCCTGGCCATCCATGACCGCCGACTGCTCTATGTGAGTGGCGAGGAAAGCGAGCAACAAATAAAGATGCGTGCCGACCGCATAGGCATCAACACCGAGAGCTGCTATGTGGTCAGCGAGACCGTCACCCAGCGCATCTTCGAGCATGTAGAAGCCGTGCAGCCCGACCTGCTTATTGTCGACTCCATCCAGACTGTCACCACCGAGGAGGTAGAATCTCCGGCGGGCAGTGTGAGCCAGATCCGCCAGTGCACCACCGAGTTTCAGCATTACGCCAAAACGACGGGAGTCCCCGTTCTGCTCATAGGCCACATCACCAAGGACGGCACCCTGGCGGGTCCCAAAGTGATGGAACATATAGTTGACGCAGTTCTCCAGTTTGAGGGCGACCGCAATTATGGCTTCCGTATCCTCCGTGCCTTGAAGAACCGTTTTGGCTCCACTTCCGAGATTGGTATCTTCGAGATGAGGGGCAGCGGCCTTGCCGAGGTCTCCAATCCTTCGGCACTCCTGCTCTCTCACAGGGATGAAGAGTTGAGTGGGGCTGCCGTGGCTGCAACCTTGGAGGGGGCGCGCCCCATGTTTGTCGAGGTGCAGTCGTTGGTGAGCAGTGCCGTCTATGGCACGCCCCAGCGCAACGCCAACGGATTCGACACGCGGCGCATGAATATGCTCCTTGCCGTGTTGGAGAAACGCTGCGGTTTTAAGCTTGGAGCCAAGGATGTCTTCCTCAATATGGCTGGAGGAATGCGTGTCAGCGATCCTGCCCTCGACCTCGCCGTGGCGTGCAGTATCCTTTCCAGCAATGTCGACATCCCCGTCCCGCCGCGCTATTGCTTTGCTGCCGAAGTGGGCCTCAGCGGCGAGGTGCGCCCTGTCAGCCGTATAGACAACCGTGTCAGCGAGGCCGCACGCCTGGGTTTTGAACGTGTCTTTGTTTCCAAATATGACCTTCGCAACCTCGAACAGAATAAATACAACATCAAGATTATTGGTGTCAGTGTCATAGAAGAGGCCTTCCGAAACCTTTTCAGTTGAAACACTTAATTAGACGAATCATTAGAGAAAAGCACAATGCACTATTCCTACCAAACTTCGCAAACCTGCAGTCAGCAGATTGACTTTGAAATCACCGACGGGAAACTCCACAATGTCACCTTCTATGGCGGCTGTCATGGCAATCTCCAAGGGGTCTCCCGACTTGTCGAGGGCATGGACGTAAACCAAGTGCTCGAACGGCTTGAAGGCATTCGTTGTGGCTGGAAGGACACCTCATGCCCCGACCAGCTCTGCCAAGCCATCCGTCAAGCAATGGGCGACTCGCCTGTCAGCAAGTAGACCACCATCTTTCCACCCCACACCTCCACTTGTTGGCCGAGGGCTTCATTCAGGGTGCCTTCCCACCACCATTCTAAGCAGCGTTCCTTGATGGGCCAGCGCAGCCCCTTTGTCGTTACGGGGGTGTTCGGCGTCAGCGAGAAGAGTGACACCTGTTGCCCCGGATGGGAATTGAACACCGCATGCCCCTTCATCGGCACCATGATGCCGTAGTCTGACAACATGCGGAAGCGCACGCCTGGGTACTGCTCCATATACCATGCCAGCAGGCTGATGTTGCCCAGTGTGTGGTCCTCTCGTAGTCCCGTCGCACCGATGTAGTTCACTTCTATCGCTTGCAGTGGCTCCCCTCCGCAGTCGCCCAGCACATGGCGTGTGGCCTTGGTCAGGTCATTGTCGTCCTGCTCCGCAACCCTTACTCGCTTCACCTCAACACCCAATGCAGTGGCTTGTTCCACAACGCCCTCGCGCAGCGAGTCCCCATCCCCGATCACTGTGATGCTTTTGTCATTCCCGGCAAAGGCTCTCCGCCGTTTCCATTCGAGGTATTTTTCCAAAGCCCCGTCGCAGCATACTATCCTGTCCGACTGCTGCAGAATCCCGTCAACCCATTCCCCCTCGGGGAACAACCCGTTGGCTATGATAGTGATATTCATGTTTCCATCATTATTTACCAGTGGCGGCTTTCCGCCAAATTGCTGCAAAAGTACAAAAAAAATCCCAATGTCGAAAAAAAATCGTAATTTTGCACCCACAAAAGAATCACCAGCGTGCGGTGCGGCGAACCGCCACTGGTATGAATGGGTCGCCACTTATTACCTGCGGAGGTTCTCCGCCATAACATGGAAACAATAAAGAAAATCTATCGCAAAGGCTACGGACCCTCCAGTAGCCACACCATGGCGCCCCATGCTGCTGCCCTTCAGTTCAAGGCCGACCACCCTGAGGCTCATACCATCCGTGTCACCCTCTACGGCAGTCTTGCCGCCACTGGCCGCGGCCACCGCACCGACAAGGCCTTGCAGGACGGTGCGGCACCCATCCCTGTAGAAATCGTCTGGAAGCCCGACGAGGTGCTTCCCTTCCATACCAACGGCATGCACTTCGAGGCTCTCGATGCCGACGGCAATTCCACCGCTCAGTGGACCATCTATAGTGTCGGCGGTGGTGCCCTCGCCAATGAGACCACCAGCGAGACCCAGGAGCACGTCTATTCCATGTCCACTCTTTCCGAGATTCTTCCTTATATCGAGCGTGAAGGCCTTACCTATTGGGAGTACGTAGAGCAATGCGAAGGCCCTGCCATCTGGGATTACTTGCAGGACATGTGGAACACCATGCAGGAAACCATCCGCCAGGGGCTCCAAGCCGAAGGCGTCATCCCCGGAGGTCTCCACCTGCGCAGCAAAGCCCGCCAATACTATGTCCGGGCCTCCTCCTACAAGCCTTCGCTCCAAAGCCGCGCCCTTGTCATCGCCTACGCCCTCGCCACCTCCGAGCGCAACGCCGTGGGCGGCTACATCGTCACGGCCCCCACCTGCGGCTCCTCCGGTGTCCTTCCTGCGGTTCTTTATCATCTTCAGCAAGCCCATAACTTTTCCGATACCGAGATATTGCGTGCCATGGCCACGGCTGCCCTTTTTGCCAACGTCATTAAGGAAAACGCCTCCCTCTCTGGTGCCGAAGTGGGTTGCCAGGGCGAAGTGGGCAGTGCCTGTGTCATGGCTGCCGTCGCCGCCAACCAGCTTTTCGGTGGCAGCCCTCAACAGATTGAATATGCTGCCGAGATGGCTATGGAACACAACCTTGGCCTCACCTGCGACCCTATGTGCGGCCTGGTTCAGATTCCCTGCATTGAGCGCAACGCCATGGCTGCACTCCGTGCTCTCGACATCAACATCTACGCCATGATGAGCGACGGCAAGCACATCATCTCTTTCGACAAGGTGGTCCGCACCATGAGCCGCACCGGCCACGACCTCCCAAGCCTTTACAAGGAAACCGCTCTCGGCGGTCTCGCTATCGACGAATAATACATTGTTAAAACAAAACTCTTATCAATCATGAAAAAAATCCTGTTTCTTGCAGTAGCCCTTCTCGCCTCGCAGTGGGCTTTCGCGCAGCAATTCTCCCTCCCCATCCTGCCCGAAAAGATGTGGCCTTCTGACTATGCCAAGTATGAGACCGACATCCTCAACTGCTGCAACTATCTCCTCACCTCCGACCCCGCCTTCAACCATCCCAAGCACGAGGAGTGCTCCTCTTTCCTTGTGCGCTGGCTCTCCGGCACTCCCGAAGTGAGCATCCCCGTCAGTGCCGACCTCACCGACGTCAAGAAACCCGAACTCCTTTTGGCCTACCTTGCTGCCTGGACCCGCCAAGCTCTTCAGTACAAGGACACCGCACCCATCGTCTGCGCCAATGTCGCCGTCGAGGAGATGTTGCGCTACTATGAATCCTACAAGGAGTCTGTGGGTAAGAGCTCCCTGACCGAAAAACTTATCAAGGCCCAGTCCGAAGGCAAACTGGCTGCCATCGTGGCCAAGGCTCTAACCGAATAGCACGCATGACTGTTCTTAGGCGGTTCAACTCTTTTTGCCAAAAGGGGAGGCGCTCGGCTCTCCGTGGGTTTGTTGTCATCTCTGCTGTGCTTATGCTTCTTTCTGCATGCAGTGGCGGGGATGTGCCTTTCCCCTATTTGCCTAACCTTCCTGATGATTTCAACCGCCAGACCACCTATGCTGACCTGTTCCAGGGTCCCGTGGCCCTGTTCACCCAGCGCACCCTCCATGAATACTCCGACGGCATCGTTTCCCAGACGGTGGCGGGCTTCGACGCTGAGGGTAAATGTGTAGACTATTACTATCGCGACCGCGAGACCCAGCGTCATCTGCATTTTGACTACGACAGCTTGGGTCGTCGCATACGCGAACAGTGCTGGCAGGACACCGTGGGCGTTGAGTTGGACACGCTCGGCCCCGTCCACACCCTCACCACCTATAGCTATTCCTGGCATGGCCGCCGTTGCAAGGCCCGCCTCACCGGCCCCGACGGCAAACGCCACACTTTCCGTCTCCACTACGACCGTCAGGGACACCTCTCCCGTTTCATCTATCCCGACGGCTCGCGTTTCAGCTATGACTACGACGATGCCGGCCACCTTGTGCGGCGCACATGGCCCGATGCCTCTTTCGAGCGCTTCCAGTACGACAGCACCGGCAGCCTCGTCTCCACCACTGGCCGCGATGGAGTGATTGTATGGCACCTCCATCTGCCCCCTCCAACCCGGGTCGACAGCCTGGGCCGCGTGGTCGAGCAGGTGGTGGGCAATTCCGGCACCGACAGCCATGACCCCATCCGGGCCTTCTACGAGTACGACGACCACGGCAACTGGGTCCGCTGCACCACCGCCAGCCTCTCTTCACCCACGCGCATCGACATACGCACATTCCAATACTACAACCATTAATAATTTAAAACTTGCGGGCTTCCCGCTTTATTACAATGAAACAGAACATCAAAACACTTCGGCGGTTATCCGCCTTCACCTTCGGTCTGATGCTGTTGTTCACCGCTTGCAACAACGCTCCCGAACCCGACACTACCTTTCATTTCGACGGCACTTGCTGGTTCGACGGCTACGAGTACTTTGTTGGCCACTCCGACACCGTCACAAACAAGCCCGACCTCTACATCTTCCGTGGTGGCACGCTGCACGAGGGCGGCGCTGCCTTTGCCCTCCTCCAAGTCTCTGCGGACACCTTCATCATCCAGCCCTTCCCCCTTGAGGATTGGACAGCTGTAGGCGTCGAGGGCGACACTGCCGTCATGGAGCACCAGGGCAACCAGACCATCATCGTTTGCCATCGCCCCAACGACCCCGAGTCCGACACCCTTTGGCTCTATGACCCCGGCAACCTCAGCCCCATGGCTGCATACGAGCAACTGCTGCTCCAGCGGAAGCTGAAAGCCCTCTCGGGCACCTATTTCGACCCCCAGAAGAAGCTGACCTACCAGTTTGTGGACACCCTTCTGGTACGCACCGACCACAAGGGCGTCGCCGACACCGCGTCGTTCCATTTTTTCTACTCGTTCGAGATGCCGAGCCAAATCCTCCAGTTCTCCAACGGCGATCAATTCTGGTATGAGTTGACCCCCAAGGGCATGGATCTCTACGACATCAAATACTGGAAACAAGAGGAGGACTTCAGCCGCGAATCGCTCATCGCCCAGCTGGAGAAGCAACGCTAAGCATCGTCCCTGCTCAGGGATTCCAGCCCCTTGTTCGAGACTGCTTGCTCGCATTCCCTTTCCAGTAAGCACAACGTAAAGCATGCACGGATTAGTTTCCGTGCATGCTTTTTCTTTTTCCATGTAGTGGCTTTCATCCCGAATCGGTCGGATGAAATGCTATGGCAGGGTGGTGACGATGTTGCGGTAGTGGATGGCTGCAAGGAACTCTTCTGCCCCCTCGGTGCGCAGCAGGTCTTCGGGGGCGTGGGCGTCGGTGCTGACGATGACGGGGATGCCCAGCTCGTCCATGTGGCGCAGGGTGTCGCGGGCGGGGTAGTAGTCGGTGTGGCGCCCTTTGTAAAGACCGCGGGTGTTCACCTCGCAGATGCAGCCTGTTTCGTGGATGAGTTGCACAGTCTCGTACACGAGGTTGCGGAACCACGGCTCGTCGTAGTGGAAATAACGGTCCCGGTTGTGCATGACTATCTTGTCAAAATGGCCCACGATGGTGGGCTTTTGGCTCTCAATCATGCGGTTGTTCTGGTCAAAGAAGCAGCGGGCGGCATGGCGGATGTCCCCGCCAAAAAGGCGTTGCAGGCCCTCGTCGTAGGTTTGGTAGCGGGGGCCGTCAATCATCCACAGGTGTTCTGCGGCCTCGGATGGGTGGTCGCGGAGGTAATCCACGTGGTCCGGCGGGGGGATGAGGTGTATGCTGCCGATGGTGTATTGCAGCCCGCCCTGTTCAATGAGGGACGTGAAATCCTCGCACAGCCCCGGAATGTAGTCTATCTCAAGCCCAAGGCGAATATCTATGCGGTCGGCAAACTCCTCTGCAAGTGCTCTGACGGTGTCGCAATACTCAAGGTATCGGTCCGCATGGATGGAGAAGGTGTTGGAGTAGGGCAGGGGTGAGTGGCCCGAGAAACCAAGGTGGGTGAAACCATGGGTGAGAGCAAAGTCCACCATCTGCCGGGGCGAGGCTTTGCCGTCGCAAAAGGTGGAGTGTGTGTGATAGTTAGAACGCATAGACGGCACTTAATGAGAGACGGAGGTTGCCCACGGGCTCTGTGTAGCCGGCGCAGGTGTATTCCGCCTCGCCGGTAAAGGAGAGCCCTTTCTGAGTTGTGTAAGTGAGGCGCGGCTGTATGCGCCACAGGTAGGCAAGTTCGTAGCCGCGGCCCAGCACGGTGACGGGACCTACAATGACATGTGCAGTGCTAATATCAGCATTCTCGGCAAAGCCCATGAAGAGCCCCGGACGCCAGTGGCCCTGCGTGCGTTCAATGTCAAGCCAAACGGTGTTGAAATGCCAGTCGCGGAACTCCGTGGGGATGCCGTTGATGAAGTTGTACATCAGGTATCCGCCCAGCGAGCACCCCTCGTAGAGGCTGTTGTTCAGTAAGGTCTGAAGCTTGAACGACACCTGCCCCAATTGGTAGCGCCCAAAGAGGGAGTAGGTGAACGAGTGGTACAGCTTTTGGGGCGCGGCGGTGCCGGCGGTGTTGACTATGGGCTGGATGCTTTTCAAGTTGGCGGCGGCACCGAGCAGCAGGTTCCCACTGCGGTAGCGCAGCTGGGCATTCAGCTCAGGCAGTAGGCTGTGGCGGGCAAAGAGGGTGCTGCTTTGTGCTGTGCCGTTCAGCAGTCCCTGGCTCGTATTGTCCAACTGCCATTGGGCTACCGCCACAAGTTCCCAGTTGGGGGTGGGGAAGTAGCTGTAGCGCACCTGTGGCTGACGTGCGTAGGGATGGAAGGGAGCGCCCATGTTCAGGGGGTTGGTCATGGGCATGATTTCGTGGACGACCATGGCGTACCAGTATTGTCCCATGAGGAGATGGTGCTTGTCCCACTCCAAAGCTATGTAGGCGTGCCGCAGCCGGAGGTTGTTATTGGTGGCGTTGGTGGCCCCGGTGAAGTCCCCTTCGATAAAGGCGCGGCTCTGCGCTCCCCATATCTCGGGGCCGTGGACGGTGAGATTGAGGCGGGCAGTGATGGCCAGCATGTTGGCTTGCCACCCGTCATTGATGTCGCGGCCCAGGCTGTCGCGCACTATGGGTTTGGGGTAGAAGAGCATCATGTCCTCGCGTCCGCCCACCACGCTGCGGCTGTCGGCATAGTAGTGCGGGTTGGCAAAACCGTGCCATTTGAAGGTAAAGCCATCCTGGGCACGGAGCACTCCGAGTATTCCGAGCATTCCGAAAAGGACTATGGCTTTCTTCATTTCTTGCTACCTCCTGCCAAAGCTAAGATGAGACCGAGGGCAACACCCAGCAGGGCGGCAAAGAGCACCTGGAAGGTGGGGGGCAGGATGAAGGTGATGGTGTGTGCGGGGAACCAGAAGAGGGGGATGGTCTTCTTGAAAACCACGTTCCACTGCACATCCCAGTTGATTTTGTTGGCGAAGATGTCGCGCATCTTCATCGGGCGCAGCAGTCCGCGCACCGTGCCGCCGTTTTCCAGGATGTGGATGTCGGTGCATTTGTGGAAGGCCATCATGACGGGGGCGAAAATGGTGTTCATCAGCACGCTGACTGCAAAGGCCACGCCCACCTTGCCCCATGTCAGTTCGGGAGCGGCAAACACCTCGGCCGGGCAGCTGCAGCCGCCTATCACGCCGAGGAATGCCGGCACGCCGCTCTTGAAGATGATCATGGCCATGGCAATGCACATGCCTAAGAATCCCCACACCATCATGCGTGGCACGATGCCGAAGCCCTTCTTGTTGTACACGCCCTCGCGGATGCGCAGGGCCAGCATCTCGCCAAAGGTGGCAAGAATGGCAAACTTAAAGAAGGCCATGATGAAGGGGTGAGCCTTGGTCGAAGCCTCGAACCAGGCAAAGAATCCCGTGGCGGGAATAAAGAACGGGGCCAATACAATGACCACAATAAGGATGACGAGCCAGTCTTGTTTCTTCATAGTGTTGTGTTTTGTTGATGTTTGTGGCGGAGGGATTCCGCCAGGGTTATTTTATTCGATTTGCAAAGATACTAAAAAAAATCCACATATTTAAAACCCATTCAGCGGGATGGAGTTCAAGGGCGTAAGGTCGGCATCGGCGCTGCTGAATCCGACGTAGAATTGGGGTGTGCGGGTGTGGGGACGACCGCTCTGCCCTGTAGCCTCGTCAAACTGGCGGCAGAAGGCGTACTCTATCGGTATGGCAAAGCGCACCGTCTGCCCTGCGGCGACGGTGATTTTCTGGAATCCCACAAGGGTTTTGCGGGGTCCCTGCGGGTCGTCGGGATTGGTGAAATAGACCTGGACCACCGTGCTGGCCGAATCGGTGACGGCGTCCGTGCAGCTGACGGTGCCAGTGACCATGCCGTCCTGTTGCAGCCGGAGGCTGCCAAGGCTGAAGGTGGCATAGTTCAGCCCGTAGCCAAAGGGGAACTGAGGCTCCTCGGTCATGTACCTATAGGTGCGGCCCGCCATGCTGTAGTCCTCGAAGGGCGGCAACTGCTGTGTCGATTTGTAGAAGGTGACGGGCAGACGGCCAAAGTGGTCGTGCTTCCCGGCCAGGGTGCGGGCCACTGCCTCGCCCATGGCCTCGCCGCCGTACCAACAGGCCACGATGGCTTTGGAGCGCAGGGCGTGGCGGTCCAAAGCTATGGCACTGCCGCTGCACAGCAACAGCACCACCGGTTTGTGTTTGCGCTGCAGCTTGCGCAGCTCCTCGCTCTGGTTGTCGGGCAGCTCGATGCGCGTGCGGTCGCCCTTGTAAAAACCGGGCATGTCCACGGGCAGCTCCTCGCCCTCCAGCTGGGGGTTGAGGCCAGCGGCATAGACGATGACGTCCGCCTTGCAGGGCTTGTCGACAAGGGTGAAGTACCGCTCCAGCCCCTCGCGGATGCTGACGGTGTGCTGCGGCGTGCCGTTATAGTTGCCGAGGGGCATGAGGGTGTCCTCGGCATTGGGGCCTGACAGGTAGATCCGGGCTCCCGCTTTGAGGGGCAGCACCCCTTGGTTGCGCAGCAGCACGGTGCTCTCCTCCGCCATGCGGACGGGCGACAGGTCGCTCCCGCTGTCGGGCAGACGCAGTCCCTGCTCCACGCGCAGTCGGGTGGTGAGGATACGACGCACATGCTCGTTGATTATCATCTCGCTGATATAGCCGGAGTCCGCCGCGGTGCGCAGCGCATCGAGGCCGCTGCCGCACTCCAGGTCCACCTCGCCGCCAAAGGCCGCCGCTGCCGTCAGGGCTGCCGTGGCGTGGGTCTTGTGGCGCGGAATGACGGTGTCGCGCTCCCAGCAGTCGTTCAGTGCCCAGCAGTCGGTGACTATCAGGTTGCGGTAGTGCCACTGTTTGCGCAGTATGCTGTTCAACAGGCTGTTGTTGGTGCAGCAGGGCTCGCCGTTCAGTCGGTTGTAGCCACACATCACCTGCTGCACGTCGCTGTGCTTCACAATGTATTCGAAAGCGGGCAGATAGGTGGTCCACAGGTCGCGCGGGCTCACCTCGGCGTCAAATTCATGCCTTATGCCCTCGGGGCCGCTGTGCACGGCCAGATGTTTCAGGCATGCCGCCGCCAGCAGGGGTGCGTCGCCGTAGGCCGGGGCCGGGCGTCCGCCAAACTGAAGGCCCTGCACGCATGCCAGCCCCATGCGGGCGGTGAGGCAGGGGTCCTCTCCGTAGGTCTCCATGCCGCGGCCCCACCGCGGGTCGCGGAATATGTTGATGTTGGGCGTGAAGAAGGTCAGCCCCGTGTAGTCCGTCGGCTCCCGCAGGGCTGTGCAGGTGTCGCTGCTGCGGGCGGCAAGGTATTTCCTCCGTGCCTCGTAGGCCACGTTGGCAAACAGCTCTTCCACCTTGCCGCTGTTGAAGGTGGCCGCCAGGGCTATGGGCATGGGCCACACCGTTGCCAGCCCGTTGCGCCCCACGCCGTGCAGCGCCTCGTTCCACCAGCTGTAGGCCGGCACCCCCAGCGAGGGGATGGCGGGGTTGCGGTGCTCCATCATGCTCAGCTTCTCGTCGAGCGTCAGGCGCGACAGCAGGTCCTCAACGCGCTCGGCCACGCCCAGCGTGGTGTCCTGAAAAGGGAAGGTCTGCCCCTCCGCCCTCCCGGCGGGCAGGGCAAGGAGCAGCAGGAAGGGAAGGAGAACCCGCGTGTGGCGGAGCGGGAAACGGGGGGTGCGGTGCGTGTTGATTGCGTGAGTGGCCATTTCGTTTTTGATTGTGTTGATGTATAAATGCGTTCTGAAAGCGTGGATTGGCAAAGGTGTGAATGCGTCAGTCGATGCTTAATTTCTAATGATTGTTGTTTTTACTTCGTATCGTGAACAGATTTGCAAAGATACGCATTTTTTTTCAATTATTTATTAATTGCCCCTTGCTCCCCCGAAAAAAAGATGCTCCGTCGCCCTTCCTTCGCTCCTTTTAGGTCAGTTCTCTAACATTTGTTCCTCATTTCTTCCTTTTTCATTGGACAACTAATCCTACAACTGAGGGATGCCGAACCGACAAGGAGCGAAGTCAGGGCGGGCGAGGGGCGGAGGCAGGGGCATGCAGGAGATAAGCGGGTTGGGAATGGACGGGGCACAAAAAAGGGGCGGCGGCACGCAAGTGCCGCCGCCCCTTTTTTGTATGTGCGAATCGATTATTCGAAGGAGGCGATGGCCTTCTTGATAGTCTCGATGGCTTCGCGCAGCTGTTCCTCGTTGATGACCAGCGGAGGAGCAAAACGGATGATGTGCTGGTGAGTGGGTTTGGCCAGCACGCCCATGTCGCGCATCTTCAGGCAGACGTCCCAAGCCTCTTTTCCGTTGTGGGGCTTGATGATGATGGCGTTGAGCAGGCCCTTGCCGCGGACCTTCTCGATCATGGGGCTCTTGAAGTTGGTCATTTCCTCGCGGAA
>JAEEGL014683262.1_pt1 | contig 13545 bp, 11 predicted proteins | sample 9134231 | NCBI WGS metagenome assembly JAEEGL01 (sample SAMN16246548, study PRJNA631951) | gut metagenome | biome: gut microbiome; feature: rumen; material: fiber-attached | host: Bos | place: Iran: Karaj | collected 2018-10
CCGGACGTGCTGGATACCTGGTTTTCCAGCGCCCTCTGGCCCTTCGAGACCCTGGGCTGGCCGGAGAAGACCGAGGATCTGGACTATTTCTATCCCACCGACGTGCGGGTCACCGGCTACGACATCATCACCTTCTGGGTCAGCCGCATGATCTTCTCCGGCTGCGAGCACACCGGGGAGACTCCCTTCCACACGGTGCTGATCCACGGCCTTGTGCGGGACGATAAGGGCCGGAAGATGTCCAAATCCCTGGGCAACGGCATCGATCCCCTGGACATGGTGGAGCAGTACGGGGCCGACGCCCTGCGGATGAACATGATCACCGGCAACAGCCCCGGCAACGACATGCGCTTTTTCACCGAGCGCTGCGAGGCCATGCGCAACTTTGCCAACAAGCTCTGGAACGCCTCCCGTTTCGTCATGATGAACCTGACGGTGGAGGTGAACGCCCTCCCGGCGGAGCTTCGGCTGGAGGACAAGTGGATCCTGTCCAGGCTCACCCGGCTCATCCGGGAGGCCACGGACAACATGGAAAAGTTTGAGCTGGGCGTGGCGGTGGCGAAGATCTACGATTTCATCTGGGACAGCTACTGCGACTGGTATATCGAGCTTTGCAAGACCCGCCTCCAGGGGGAGGATGCGGAAAGCCGCGAGAGCGCGGAGCGGGTGCTGCTCTGGGTGCTGACGGAGGTTTTGAAGCTGCTTCATCCCTTCATGCCCTTCATCACCGAGGAGATCTGGCAGGCCCTGCCCCACGAGGGAGAAGCCCTGATGGTGGCGCCCTGGCCCGTGGCAGACCGGGCTCTGGAGTTCCCCGCCGAGGAGGCGGAGATGGAGCGGGTCATGGCCGGGATCAAGGCGGTCCGGGCCCTCCGGGCGGAGAAAAACGTGCCCCCCTCCAAAAAGACCAGCATGACCGTGGTGACGGAGAATGGGCAGAGCTACCGGGACGGAGAGGCCTTCCTGAAAAAGCTGGCCTGGGCCTCAGAGATCACCGTGACGGCAGAGCCCATGGCCGACGCCGGAGGCTGCGCCGTGGCCATCACGGAGGACGCCAGGATCTATCTGCCTCTGGCGGAGCTGGTGGACGTGGAGAAGGAGCTTCAGCGCATCGCCAAGGAGCTGAAAAAGGCGGAGGGCCAGGCTGCCGGAATGAAGGCGAAGCTCTCCAACGAGGCCTTCCTCTCCAAGGCGCCGGAGCAGGTGGTGGCCGCGGAGCGGGAGAAGGCGAAAAAGCTGGAAGCCCTGGTGGAAAACCTGAAGGAAAGCGAAGCAAAGCTCCGCAGCCTCCGCTGATTCGACGCGATTCGCAGAAAACAGCATCTATAATAGCCCTGTGACCTGATTCGTCACAGGGCTGATTTTATCGGAAGAGAGGGGAAGGACCATGCAGATCACAGGCTCCTGTCGGGAGGGAGTGCTGACCCTCCGGTTTCGGGGAGAGCTGGACCACCACGCCGCCCGGGAGGCCATGTCCGCCCTCTCGGAGCGTATCGACGCCTTCCTGCCTGCCCGCTGCGTCCTGGACCTGGGGGGCCTGGGCTTCATGGACAGCTCCGGCATCGCCCTCATCCTCCGGGCGGAGAAGCTGATGGGAGAGCTGGAGGGCAGCCTGGCCCTCCGCCATGTGCCGGAGCAGCCCCGGAAGGTCCTGCAGGCGGCGGGGCTGGAGCGGAAAATCACGATTCTGGACTAAGGAGAGATACATATGCCGGCAAAGAATGTCATCAAGGTGGAGTTTCCCAGTCACAGCGCCAACGAGGGCTTTGCCCGCAGCTGCGCGGCCTGCTTTGCCGCCCAGCTGGACCCCACCCTGGAGGAGCTGGGAGACCTGAAGACCGCCGTCAGTGAGGCGGTGACCAATGCCGTGGTCCACGCCTACCCCCATGAGATCGGCAGCATCCGCATGAAGCTGCGTATCCTGGAGGGAAACGAGCTGGAGGTCACGGTCCGGGACTGGGGCTGCGGGATCCCGGATGTGGAAAAGGCCATGGAACCCCTGTATACCACCGGCGGGGAGGAGCGCAGCGGCATGGGCTTTTCCATCATGGCCTGTTTTACGGACAAGCTCCGGGTCCGCAGCGCTCCCGGCAAGGGGACTACGGTGGTGATGCGCAAAAAGATCTCCCGGCGCGGCGAAGCTTGAGCACCGCCTTCGCCCATGACCTGCTGGAGGCCGCCCGGGAGGGGGACCGGGCAGCCGCGGAACGGCTGGTGGAGGCCAATTCCGGCCTCATCTGGAGCGTGGTCCGGCGCTTCGCGGGCCGGGGAGCGGAGGCGGAGGACCTGTATCAGCTGGGCTGTCTCGGCTTTCTCAAGGCGGTCAGGAGCTTCGACCCCGCCTACGGCACCCGCTTTTCCACCTATGCCGTGCCCAAGATCAGCGGGGAGATCCGGCGCTTTCTCCGGGACGACGGACCCGTGAAGCTGAGCCGTAGCCTGAAGGAACGCTCCCTTCTGCTGCGCAGCGTCCGGGAGCGGATGGAGCAGGAGCTGGGCAGGGAACCCCGGCTCTCGGAGCTCAGCGCCGAGACCGGCCTGGACCCGGAGGAGATCGCCATGACGGACCTGGCCGCCGGGGAAGTGGCCTCCCTGGACCAGAGCCTGGGGAGCGATGGCCTGACGCTGCGGGACCTGGTCTCCGATCCGGAGCAGGAGACGCGGTTCCTGGATTCCCTGACCCTGCGGGAGGCGGTGGCGGCTCTGCCGGAAAAGCAGAGGGCCGTCATAGCCCTGCGTTACTGGCGGGGCTGTACCCAGACGGCCGCCGCGAAGCTGCTGGGGGTCAGTCAGGTGCAGGTTTCCCGCCTGGAACGCAAGGCCCTGGATTCCCTGCGGGAAAGTCTGGCTTAACCTTTGCCCAAACGCTTTTCAAACGGCGCAGAATGGAGTACAATGGACTTCCCGCAGGGGGGTCCATTTTTGTATACAGGATAGGAAACAGCCATGAGCGACTGGAAAGAAAAATACATAAGCGCCAGGAAGAGAATCATCGAGGACAGCTGGCCCAACCTGAATCCGGAGCAGCGGAAGGCGGTCATGGCTGCCGACGGGCCCCTGCTGATCCTGGCCGGCGCCGGCAGCGGCAAGACCACGGTGCTGATCCACCGCATCGCCTCCCTGATGAAGTTCGGCCGGGCGGCGGACACCGATGCGCTGCCTCCCGGCGCGACGGAGGAGGATGCGGCGTTCCTGGAGCGCTATGCCCGCCTCCGCTCCCCGGAGGACCGGGAGAAGGCCGAGGCCCTCTGTGCCCTGGAGCCAGCGGCGCCCTGGCAGATCATTGCCATCACCTTCACCAACAAGGCCGCCGACGAACTGGTGGCCCGGCTGGAACGGATGCTGGGGGCGGAGGCCGGGGATGTGTGGGCCTCCACCTTCCACTCGGCCTGCGTCCGCATCCTGCGGAAAAACGTGCATTACCTGGGGCTTTACGGCAGGGACTTCACCATCTACGACACCTCCGACAGCCAGAGCCTTCTGAAGCGCATCCTGAAGGACATGGACCTGGACGAAAAGCGCTACGCGCCCAGGGCCCTGCTCAGCGCCATCAGCGCGGCGAAAAACGAGGCCGTCTCTCCGGAGGAGTACCAGAAATCCGCCGGGGCGGACCCCTGGAAGAAAACCGTGGGGGAGGTCTATCGGGAATACCGGAAGCGCATGCTCCAGGCGGACGCCATGGATTTCGACGACCTGCTGCTCTACACCGTCCTCCTGCTGGAAAACGCGGAGGAGGTGCGGGAGTATTACCAGCGCCGTTTCCGCTATGTGCTGGTGGACGAGTACCAGGACACCAACCCCCTGCAGTACCGGCTGGTGCGGCTGCTGGCGGGGGAGCGGAAGAACCTCTGCGTGGTGGGGGACGACGATCAGGGCATTTACAAGTTCCGGGGAGCCACCATCCAGAACATTCTGGATTTTGAAGAGGACTATCCCGGCGCCCGGGTCATCAAGCTGGAACAGAATTACCGCTCCACCGGCCGGATCCTGGACGCCGCCAACGCCGTCATCCGGGAAAACCGGGGCCGGAAGGGGAAGACCCTCTGGACCGCCAACGAGCCGGGGGAGAAGATCACCCTCTACACCGCCCAGAACGAAAACGACGAGGCCCAGTATATCGCCTCCCGCATCTTCAGCGACGTGGAGCGGGGCGGCAGCTTCCGGGACCACGCGGTGCTCTACCGGGTGAACGCCCTCTCCAACCGGCTGGAATACGCCCTGAAGCGCAACGGCATCCCCTATCGCATCTTCGGAGGCACCCGCTTCTACGACCGGGCGGAGGTGAAGGACATGCTGGCCTACCTCTGCGTGGTCGCCAATCCCGGCGACACCCACCGCCTGCGCCGCATCATCAACAATCCGCCCCGGGGCATCGGCGACACCACGGTGGAACGGGCCTCCGCCCTGGCGGCCGCCGGGGGAAAGAGCCTCTATGCCGTGCTGGAAGAGGCGGAGCAGTACCCGGAGCTTCAGCGGAGCGCCAAAAACATCGTGGCCTTTCTGGCCATCATCCGGGAGGCCAGGGAGCGAATCACCGGCCCCCTGGACGAGCTGTACGATCTCCTCCTGCAGCGCAGCGGCTACCGGGCCATGCTGGAATCGGACGGTCGGCAGGAGAACGTCACCCGCCTGGAAAACGTGGAGGAGCTCAAGAGCAACATCCTGAATTTCATGAAGGAGCGGGGCGGCAGCGGGGCCCTGGCGGATTTCCTGGATGAAATGGCCCTCTACAGCGATACGGACGAGCTCAGCGACTCGGACGACAAGGTCTCCTTGATGACCATGCACAGCGCCAAGGGCCTGGAATTCCCCACGGTCTTCATCGCCGGGGCGGAGGACGGCCTGTTCCCCGGCCTGAAGTCCATCGGGGACGAGGGGGAGATGGAGGAGGAGCGGCGGCTCTGCTATGTGGCCATCACCCGGGCCAGACAAAAGCTTTACATCACCAACGCGAGACAGCGCATGGTATTCGGCCGGACCCAGAATAACCTCCTGTCCCGGTTCATCTCCTCCGTTCCGGAGGAATTGCTGGAAAAGCTGCCAAAGGAGCAGCGGAGCCTCAGCAGCTGGAGTACCGGCGAATCCTGGGGCACAGGCGATCAACGCCGCCGGGGAGAGGGGAGCTACCGCAGCGCCTACGGCCGGGAGAGCCGCCCCCGGAGCGCCGCCGAGCCCTCCCGGCCCGCGATGCCGAAGCGGCCCAATGCGCCGGAGGCGCCGAAGCTGGACCTGCGGGTGGGGGACACGGTGGAACACCGGGCCTTCGGCCGGGGAACGGTGCTGACCCTCCGGGCGGTAGGGCCGGACAGCATCCTGGAGATCGCCTTCGAGAAGGAGGGCACCAAAAAGCTGATGCTCTCCTCCGCCGGCAAATTCATGAAAAAGGTCTGAACTGACAGAACCGTCGGCAGAGCCTCCGCATAGGATGGAAAAACCACCTGTGGGGAGGCTCTTTCCATGCGCTATCCGACTCGACGGCTGGGACGGCTGCTGATCCTCCTGGGCATTCTGCTGCTGGCCGCCCTGATCCTGCCCAAAGAAATCTGGCCCTTCTGCCTGGGGGCCCTGCTTATTGCCGCCGGACTGGCCCTCTGCCGACGCTGAAGCCCTCATATTCCCTCCCGCAAGCGCATATGCTCCAATGACAAATCAGAGCAAGGAGCGAGGGAAAGTGGAAATCAGATACAGGAGCGAAAGCCTGAACTATTATGAACGCTGCCTGAATACGGCAGTCACCCAGGAGGACACCCAGGAGGTCATCGTTCCGGACTCTCTGCCGGACGTGTCGGAGATCCTGGAGACCGGGGGTCAGACCCTCATCCGGGGAAAGGACATGCACCTCAGCGGGGTCGCCGTTTCCGGACTCAGCGAGCTGACGGTGCTCTACCGCACGGAGGGGGGCGGCCTGGGCAGGCTGCCGGTGGATATTCCCTTCGAGGCGGAGATCGCCTGCCCCTCTACGGAGGAAAGCAGCCGCATCGTGGCCTCCGTCCGCCTGGTGAGCGGGGAGGCCAGGCTCCTCAATTCCCGGAAGCTGGCGGTGAAGGCGGAGGTCTGCGTGACCGTGACGGTCTGGGTCCCCCGGGAGCTTTGCTGGGCGGCGGAGGCGGAAGCGGAGGGCTGCAGCCTGGAATTCCTCCGGGAGAGCCGGGTCCTCTGGCCGGTGCTGGCGGTGGACGAGCGGACCTTTACGGCGGAGGAGAGCCTGCCGCTGCCCGGCGGGAAGCCTCCGGCGGACAGCATCCTTTCCCTCCGGGCTGCCCTCCGGGAGGAGGAGGCTTCCCCGGTGGGGCGAAAGCTGGTGGTGCGGGGCACGGCGGCGGTGACGGCGGTGTATCTCTCCGGGGCAGGGGAGGTGGCGGAGGCGGAGTTCCGGCTCCCCTGGTCCGCCTTTCTGGACCTGCCGGAGGGTGAGGAAGCGGCGGATTGGTGGATCACCACCGCCCTCACCGGCTGCGGCGCAGAACTGGAGGAGGGGGGCGGCTTCGGCGTTACGGTGGGAGGCGCGGTGCAGGCAGCCCTCCGCTGCCGCCGGGAGCTGCGCTTTCTGGCCGACGCCTACGGAACGGACTGCCGCTTCCATCCCGAATTCGGCGCCGCGGTCCTGGAGGGGGAGAGCAGCCCGGACAGCGGCACGGATACCGTCACGGTGCGGATGGAGGGCCTGCGAAAGCCGAAAAGCTTTCTGGATCTTTTCGCCGACTGCGGCCGCCCCCGGCAGGATCGGGACAGCGTCCGGGTCCCGGTGACGGTCCGGGCCCTCTGCGCCATGGAGGACGGCGGCATGGAGCTGCTGACGGGCAGGGGGGAGGCCGTCTTCCCCGGCGCCGGAACGGTGCCGGAGCTGAGCTGCGGGGAGCTCTATGCCTCCGTCACCCCGGCGGGAGCGGAGGTGCGGGTCCCCGTCCTCTTCCGCCGGAGCCGGAGCGCGGAGGAGAGCCTGAACTATCTGACGGGGGGTACGGCGGAAGAACTGCCGGAGCAGCCGGGCACCCCCACGGTCACCCTGCTGCGCACGGCGGAGGGCGACACGCTCTGGAGCCTCGGCAAACGCAAGGGCGTGCCCTGCGCCGCCATACGGGCCTATAACCACCTGGAGGAAGGGGAGGAGCCCGCGCCGGGAACGCTCCTGCTGCTGGCCAGGTGATCTCTCCCGGAAAGGAAATGCCTTCTCCCCGGAAAATCATCTTGAAATACGCCGCGGCGTGTTGTATGATAAAGAAAGATACAATACGGGGAGGAACATCCAATGTCCGGACATTCCAAATGGCATAATATACAGAAAACCAAGGGCGCGGCAGACGCCAAGCGCGCCCAGGCCTTCACCAAGATCGCCCGGGAGATGATCGTGGCCGTGAAGGAAGGCGGCAGCGGCGATCCGGCCAACAATTCCCGCCTGGCTGCCGTGGTGGCCAAGGCCAAGGCTGCCAATATGCCCAACGACAACATCAAGCGCACCATTGAAAAGGCGCTGGGTGCCGGCAACACGGAAAACTACGAGCGTGTCACCTACGAGGGCTACGGCCCCAGCGGCGTGGCCATCATTGTCGAGGCCATGACCGACAACCGCAAGCGCACCGCCTCCGAGGTCCGCCATTTCTTCGACAAGTACGGAGGCAATATGGGGGCCGAGGGCTGCGTCAGCTGGTCCTTCGACCGGAAGGGCGTCATCGTCATCGACAACGAGGATCAGGAGCTGGACGAGGATACCGTGCTTATGGATGTGCTGGATGCCGGCGGCGACGACCTGAAGAACGACGAGGTGGCCTTCATCGTCTATACGGATCCGGACAGTTTTCCCGATGTCAGCAGCGCCCTGGAGGGGAAGAAGTACAAGTTCCTCTCCGCCCAGGTGGAGATGGTCCCCCAGAACTATGTCTCCCTGGAGAATCCCGACGACATCAAGAATCTGACGAAGATGCTGGACATGTTCGACGACAACGAGGATGTGGAAAACGTGTTCCACAACTGCGACAATCTGGAAGACTGATTATCCCGCATAAAAGAAGGGCAGCGCCACACGATAGACGGTGGCGCTGCCCGTTTTTTTCCCGTCAGGGACGGTCAGTCCAGCTTCCGGCTCCTGTCCCGGAATTCGATGAGGCGGGCGTCGTAGGCCTGCAGCGCCTCGGCGAAGAAGGCCGGCTCCCGCTCGATGCCCATGCCCCGGAGAAGGCGGCTGGTCAGCAGGGGGTTCAGCACCAGCAGGGGGCCCAGCAGGTACGTCCCCAGAAGATTGTGAAAGCGGTAGCCCTCCACGGGACAGCCCGGCTCCAGGCCGATCCCCCGGACGACCTGAAAAGCCTCCCGCAGCTCCGGGCCGGGCGTGCTGTGGCTGAAGCGGCTGTTGAAGCCCACGATCTCCAGCTCGCCCATGGTCCCCAGGAAGAGGCTGTTCGCGCGGTTCCGGATGTCCCTGCGGGAGGTAAAATCCACCAGGCCCAGGCCCTCCAGCTCCCGATCCTCGCCGCTGATGCCCTTTCCCGGCAGCTCCATGCTGTTGCCGGTAAAGAGGGCGTACATCCCGTCCACCAGCCGGTCCTCCAGGGCCGAGGTCCAGGGCCGCAGCGCCTCCACGGCAAAGCCCTGTCCCCGTTCGGTCATGGGCCCGGAATAGAGAAAGACCACGTCGGGATCGGAGACAAAGGCGGGCTCGCTTTCCAGGTGGGTCTCCACGTATTCCGCCTCCGGCAGGCATTTCCGCAGGTAGCGCAGATTGGCGCTGTCCCCGTAGAGATTGCCCAGCTCCGGGTACAGGTATTCCAGCTTCATTCCTTCCGCATCCTTTCCGCAATGGCGCTTCTCACCTTTTTGGCCTGCTCCAGCCGGTAGACCTCAAAGAGAACGAATACCTGCTCGCAGTCCGCCAGCGCCACTTCCTTCGCCGCGTCGGCGGCCTTGTGGACCGCCTTGACCTTCTCGGGGGAGACGCCCGCCAGCAGCAGCCGGAGCTTTGTGTCCAGGCAGCGGACCCCCACCGCCAGGACCTGTACGATCTCCGGATCGTCCAGCAGCTCGAAATCCGCGTCGTAGAGCCAGGCGATGTTTTCCGAGGAGGATTTTTCGTCGAAAACGTCGTCCAGCAGCAGGACCACCGCTTTCTTCCCCGGCGTATGCAGGACCATGTCGAAATTGCGGGAGCAGGCCACGGCGTTCAGGCCCTTGGCCATGGAGCTGGTGAGCCGCCAGCGGCCGATCTCCTCGCTGTGAAGGCGGGATTCCACCACCGCCAGCTTCTCCATGGCCTCGGCGATCTTCTCGGCGGGGTAGTCCATGCTCCGCAGAAGGGCGATGGCGGCAAGGGCGTTATAGAGATTGTAGATCTCCGGGGACGGCATTTTGTAGTCCTGCCAGACCTCGGCTTCCATGACCGTCATCCGGCCGCTTTCCGTGTCGGCGGAAATGAGCTGGTAATCCGCGTCATAGCTGTGCCAGCCGCAGGAGGCGCAGTGGGCCCGGCCGATGTGGTGATAGCGGCGATAATCGTACTCCACCGGCTCTCCGCAGACCGGGCAAATCTGCACGTCCTGCACCAGGTTTTCCACGGCGGGCGGCTCCTGGGATAGAGCATCCACGGAAAACAGCGTGCGGCGGTTCAGGGGCCCCAGGGCGGAGCTGATGGGATCGTCGGCGTTCAGCACCAGATGAGTTTCCGGGGGAATGTTTTCGTCGATCAGGGAGGCGATGTACTCGGGGTGGGCGTTGCGGCGCATGGAATCCCGGAAGAGATTGGTGACGATCAGGTGGTCAGGCTTCAGGACGGGGAAAAGGCGGGCCGCGCTCCGCTCGTCCATCTCCAGCACGCCGATCTTCTTCCGGCAGCGGCCGGAGAGGGAGGCGGCGGAGATCAGTGCCGTGGCGGCCCCGGCGTCGATGTTGGCGCCCTTCCGGTTGGAGACCGGGTCCAGGCCCCAGTTCTCCAGAATATCACAGAGCATATTGCTCACGGTAGTTTTCCCATTGGTGCCGGTGACGCCGATCAGGGTCTCCGGCCGCCCGATGCGGCGGAGAAAGTCGGGGCATATGGTCAGTGCCAGCTTTCCGGGAGCGTAGGTCCCGCCCCGGCGGAGGAGGCGAAGGGCCAGCGCCGCCGCCTTGGCTCCCCAGAGGGCGGCATAGAACGAAAACTTCTCCATTGCAGGAACTCCTTCTCAAGCTTCATGAAAGCATCCTGAATTCTACCACATACCGTACAAATAATACAAGAGTTATTGCCAGAGAATGGGGAAAGTGGTAAAATATGAGACAACGGAAACGAAGGGAGGCAGGGATATGGCAGAGCAGGACAGCCGTTCGGCCTATCTTGCGGCCAGGCGGATGGGACGGCGGTATCTGGCCGAGCATGAGAAGGACGCCGCAAAAGGGTATCTTCCGGTCCTGGAGGACATCATGCGCGGCGTGAACGTCCTGGGCGAGATCAACCTGGGCTATCACGAGATCCCCCTGGACCGGGTGGCGGGCACCCGGACCTCTGCCCGCAGCGTATCCTTTGCCGGCAATTTCATGCCGCTCCTGGCGGACGACACGGAATTTGCCATTAAGTGGAAGAAGGTTTACGAGAGCCAGCTGGTGGAGGGCATCCGCGAGCCCATCAAGGTTTACGAGTACCTGGGGCGCTACTATGCCCTGGAGGGGAACAAGCGCATCAGCATCCTGAAATACGTGGGGGCCGCCTCCGTCTACGGGAATGTGATCCGCCTTCTGCCCGAGCGGAACGAGGAGAACGATCAGATCTCCATCTACTACGAGTTTCTGGACTATGACAAAAAGCTCTTCCTGGACGACCTTTGGTTCAAACGGCGGGGGAATTTCACCCTGCTGGTCCGACAGACGGAGGACTTCCTGGCCAAGCACCGGGAGGTCAACGGCAGCGTGGAGACCATCATTGCCGCCACCCACCGGCGCTTCCGGGAGGCGTACCGCATCGCCAGGCTGGAGGACGTGGACCTGACCACCGGCGACGCGCTGGTGGAATATACGAAGGTCTTCGGTTATCCCTACGAGGAAAACCAGGTGGACATGGTGAAGAATATCCGCCGGGCCAGGAGCCAGTATCAGGTGGCCGAGGGGATCCTTCGCCGGGATACGGTGGAGATTACCGCCTCGGAGGTGGAGAACGTGCCGGGCCGTTCCCGGCCCAGGCGCGGCGTTCTCCGGGTGGCCTTTGCCTTTGACGACGACCCCCAGACCAATTTCTTCACCCGCTGGCACACCCTGGGCATCGACCGGGTGGAGAAAAAATACCAGGGCAAGCTGCAGGTAGAGCGCCTCTTCCATGCCAACACCCACCCCGGCGGGCCCTATGAAGCCCTGCAGACCCTGGTGGAGAAAAAGCCGGATGTCCTGTTTACCACCAGCCCCACCATGTCGGATGCCAGCCTCCGGGTGGCCCTGGAAAACCCCCATATGATCGTGCTGAACTGCGATCTGCCCAGGGAAGGGAAGAACCTGAACACCTATTTCAGCAAAATGTTCGACCTGACCTTCCTCTGCGGCATCCTTGCCGGCGCCATGAGCCGCAGCGGCGTGGTGGGCTATATGGACTACGCCGCCTGGGGAGAGGCCCGCACCACCTACGAGATCAACGCCTTCGCCCTGGGGGCGAGCTTGGTGAATCCCCGGGCCAGAACCGTGGGCTACACCCTTCGGGGCATCAACCGCTGGAACGAGCACGACAAGGCCCGCCGGGTTATGGCCGAGGCCGGCGCAGACGTGGCCCTGTGCCGCCATTCCCCGGACAATCCCCTGGACCGGCAGGCATTCCCCGAGATCTACGCCCAGCTCTACGCCATCGGGCCCGGCGGCAATCCCCTGGAGAGCTATGCCGGCGCCTCCTTTGACTGGGAGCATTTTTACGACAAGGTGATCGGCGACGCCATCGGCGGGCGCACGGCCCTGCTGGAGGGCCGCCACCTGAACGGGAACCCCATCCACTTCGGCTGGGGCCTGTCCACCGGCATCATGGATATCTACACCGTCAACGCCGCCATCGGCGAGCGGGCTGGAAGACTGCTGGGCATTTTCCGGGACCTGGTGCGGGAGGAGCGGGTGCATCCCTTTGAGGGGCCCGTGTGGGACGATCAGGGGGTCCTTCGCATCGACAGCGGCGTGGTCCCCCCGCTGCTGGAAACCCAGCGGATGACCTGGATGGAACGCTCGGTGACCGAGCTGAATCCCGGAAACTGAGAAAAGCGGCGGCCGGAACCAAAGTCCCGGCCGCCATAAGCATGCTGCCCGCCCGCTTTGCAGCTTCCCTTCAGAAGAGGAAGCGTTTTGGCCGTCTGGCCCGCTCGCAGTCCCCCCGCACGTCGATGAGGATCAGGTCCTCTCCCACGCGCCGGATGGATTCCCAGCGGATGATATAGTCGTCCCCCGGGAAAAAGAGCCCCAGAAAGCGGCAGGGTCCCGGCACCACCAGGGCCAGCACCCGTCCGGAGCCGGTGTCCACCAGCACGTCCTCCACGTTTCCCAGGCGCTGGCCGTCGGCCATGTTCACGACCTCCTTGTTCCGGAGATCGGCGATCCTGCACTGCATAGTTCCGCCTCCCATGATGGTCTCCTGCCATTCTATGAGCGCAGCGGGGAAGATATGCCGGGAGAAAAGACTATCCAAAAGCGCGGAAATGAGCTATACTATTCACAAGAATGACCGGCGCTGCCGCCGGACAGATAGGAGAGAAAGAAGCGATGGAAATCACGGTCAGAACGCCCTGGAAGGACCATATGGGCGGGGTCCCCATGCACTTGGACTATCCCCAGGGCTCCATGTTCGACGCGGTCCGGGAGATCGCCGAGAAGTACCCGGACAACATTGCCTTTGATTTCATGGGGAAGTCCACTACCTATCGCAAGCTGGTGGAGCAGGTGGAGGCCTGCGCCAGAAGCCTGAAGACCCTGGGCGTCCGGGCCGGGGACCGGATCACCATCGCCATGCCCAACTGTCCCCAGGCCATCTTCATGTTTTACGCCGTGAACCTGGTGGGGGGCATCAGCAATATGATCCATCCCCTTTCCGCGGAAAAGGAGATCGAATTCTATCTCAACGAGTCGGAGAGCTACAGTGTCATCACCCTGGACCAGTTTTACAATAAATTCGAGGCGGTGCGGCAGAACACCAAGGTGGTGAATATCATCATCGCCAGCGTGAAGGACGAGCTGAGCCGCCCCGTCCGGGCGGGCTATATGCTCACCGAGGGCCGCAAGATCAAGAAGATCCCCGACGACGCCCCCATCATCCGCTGGCAGGAGTTCATGAAGCTGGGGAAGGCCTGCTCCTGGAACTACAAGGTCCCCCGCACCGGGGAGGATCCGGCGGTCATCCTCTATTCCGGCGGTACCACCGGCACCACCAAGGGCATCGTGCTCACCAACCTGAACTTCAACGCCTTGAGCCGCCAGGTGGTGGCGGCGAACCCCATGTTCCGCCCCGGCGACAAAATGCTGGCGGCCATGCCTCTGTTCCACGGCTTCGGCCTGGGGGTCTGCATCCACACCATGCTGGCCATGGGCGGGCGCTGCATCCTGATCCCCCGTTTCACCGCCAAG
>JAEEGL015260781.1_pt1 | contig 13545 bp, 9 predicted proteins | sample 9134231 | NCBI WGS metagenome assembly JAEEGL01 (sample SAMN16246548, study PRJNA631951) | gut metagenome | biome: gut microbiome; feature: rumen; material: fiber-attached | host: Bos | place: Iran: Karaj | collected 2018-10
AGAAACAAATACATTAGAGACAAAAATAAATAATAAAATAGAGGAACTTGCTAAAAAAATGAATTTAACAAGTTCAATAAAAGAAAAAGTAAAAGATTTAACAAAGAAAGTATCAGATTCTAAAAAAATAAAAATTAAATCAATAGAAAGTATAATAGCCTCAGTAATATTTGTAGAATGTAGAAATTCAGAAAATCCAAAAACAATGCAAGAAATATCAACTCAATTAGATATAGATAGAAGAGCTGTAAATAGATGCTATTATTCAATAAGAGATATTATTGTTGAAAATAAAAATAAAATTCCACAAACAGTTTCAGGATTAATCAATTCTTATTGTGATAAATTATTAGAAAAAGACAATGAAAACTTAAAAAAATTATCTAATGAAATTGCTGATAATGTTTGTAAATATGAATTAATTGCTGGAAGAAATCCAAATACTATTGCTGCTACTTGTATTTTAATAGGAGCTAGATTATTAGAATTGAATATTGGGAAAAAATTAATTTCTAAAAAAGTTGGAACTACTGAGAATACTATTACTAATGCTTATTCTGTTCTTAAAGATTATTTTGAATCTATTGTTCCTAGTGAATATAAGGAAAATATTCAATTGTTAGAAGAAAAATAAATTTCTAATTATTATTAAGAATTTTCTGTTTGAAATTTATTAAAAGAAAATAAGGATTTCTGTATAATAATATTGTAATGATAAATATTATAATTATGTAGTTATAATATTTAACTTCTTTTCTTTTTTATTTTTTTTTTAATTGTTAAATATATTAATTAATTGCGATTGAATTTAAATCAAAAATATAAAAATGAATGAATATAATTCTGAATCTGATGAAAAAAATAATAATTTAAATCAAGATGAAATAATATGTAATTTAAAATCACAAATTTTTGAAAAAGTGAAAATTCAAAAAAACTTTCTTTTACTTCAATCAAAATATCGAAATCTTCAAAAAGAATTACAATCATTAATACAAGCAAAACAAAGATTAGAAAATGAAATACAATCAAAATCAGATTCTGGAAATAAAAGTCTTTCAAGTTTAAAAGAAAAAAATGATAATTTATTAAATGAATTAAAAGATCAAAAAGAAAATATCAAAAAATTAAATGATGAAAATAAAAATTTATTTAATAATTTAGAAAATAAAAAAATAGAATTTAAAGGTTTAAAAGAACATCTTCATGAACAAGAAGGAACATTATCAAAATTAAATGATGAAAAATCACAATTAGAAAAAGAAATAATGGAATTAAATAAAGTAAATGAAAATGATATAAATGACATTCAGAATTTAAACTATCAAATAAATAATTTAAATAAAAAATCAAATGAACAAAATATAATATTTAATCAAAAAAATTTTCAAAATCAAGAGATTTTAAAAACTTTAAAAACACAAGAATTTGAAAATAATAATTTATTTGGTAAATTAAAAGTAAAAGAAAGTGCTTTAATGAAAGCTCAACAACAATTAGAAAATGCAAATAAATATCTTAATAAATTACAAAATGATTATAATGTTTTAAATACTGAATATCAAAAACAAAGAAGTAAACATATTGATATTCATAATAAAATTGATAGAGAAAACTTACTTATAAGTGAAATTGTGGGAAATAATAAAAAAATAGAAGATATTGTTAATGAAAGAAAGGAAATTATTGACAAATTAGAAAAAGAAAATAAAATTTTTAAAACTGATTTAGATAGATTAGTTAAAGAAAAAATATTTTTAGGACATAAAGTAGAAGGATATAAAAGACATATTTTAATTTTAACTGAACAAAATGATAAACTTTCAAAAGAGTTAGAAAATATTCCTGATAGAGATATGAATCTATTAATGGAATTAAGAAGAAATGAAAAAATAAAATGTGTAGAAGAGCAAAATGGACATATTATAGGAAATTCTTTTGATAATTTAAAAATTTTTTATAATCAAAATATGGGAGTTATTAATAGTAATAATAATATAAATGAGATACAAAATGAATTCATTAAAAGTGAAAATAGTAATGAATATATAAATCACAATAATAACATTAATAATAATGATAATGTTGATAATGATAATATTAATAATATTAATGATAATAATCAGAATAATAATAATTATATCGAAAATAATAATATTTAAATATTCAATTTTTTTTAAATTGTTATCAAATAAAATAATAATATTTAAAAAGTTATTTACTATTTTAATATAAATTTATAAATTATTATTATTATTTATTGCTTATTAAAAGAAAAAATATAAGATTCCCTATTTGATTTAAAGAAAAATCTTGGAAATTATCTTTCTTAACTATGAAATCTTGATATTTAACTTAGATTTTTTACAAGAACATTATAAATAAAAATCATTAAATATTATTCCACTCCCAAAAAAATTTCAATCTTTAACAAATAATTATGAAAAGCATAATGAGAGAATTCACTTTCAAAATAATATATTATAAATAATATGAATATAATTTTTATTATTGATAAAAAATTATTACTTGAAAAATAAGATAATATTTTCATTAATAAATATAATATAAAATAAAAGACTCTAAATATTTTAACTAATTTTATTATATTCTTTAAAAATTCAAATATATAAAACATTTTTTATTATAAAATTATTATAAAAAAAGCAATAAAATAATAAATAAACTAACTTTAAAAAATGTTTAAAAGAACAAGTGTATTATTATTTAATGATAAAGACTTTTTTAAAAAAAGGATAGTTAAATTAAAAGGAGATGATATTAGTTATAGAGATGTTGAAGGATACAGAAAAGATATTATAGATGTTAAAACAGGTAGAGAAGTTATTATAGATAGAATGGAAAAAAAAATGAGATTTTTAGATATTATTAAACAATATGAACTTTTTTTTAATCAAAAATTAAAAATTTACGATAAAAAATATATAGATGGATTAGTTGATTTATTAGATAGTAATGGAAGTGATTATATAAAAAAAAGAAAAGAATTATTTGAAGCTAAAAGAAAAATTCCATTATTTAAAGCAGGAAGAAATCTCTTTAAAAAGAAGACTTATATTAAAAATGATAAAGAGAAAAAATTAAGTCAAACTATATCAGTTTTTAAATTTAATCCTCAAATAAAAAAAACTCCAAAAAGAGTTTCAACAAAAAGTATGTTTGAAAATGAAATCATAAAATTAGATGCTATAAACACAGCAGTTAAATTAGAAAAAGAAAGATTAAATTCAACTTCAAAATTAGAGAAACATAAAAAATGTACTATTGAAGAAAGATTATTATTGAGAAATAAACTATCAAGACATAGAAATACTCAAATATTGAATTTAAAAAAAGATTTTCTAATAAAAGATAGTTCAAATTCAATTCAAAATCAAATTACTAATATTTCATCTATGTCTAAAAGTATTAGAGATAATCACAAAACCAGTCATTCTTCTTATTTTAGTGATAGTTTTAAAGAAAATTTATTATATAATTCAATTAAAATTGAAAAAAATAACTCAAAGAAAAATTCAATTCGAATTTTTGAAATACCAAACAAAAATCAAATAATATTCAAAAAAACTAATAGTATGATTAATGATTATTATAAAAATTATAAAAACTCACAATAAATAAAAAATAAATTATTAATAATATAAAATATTTATTGTATAAGATAAAAAAATCTTGTTTTTTTTAAATTGATTTAATGATTTATAAAAAATATAATGGAATTAAGGGAAAATAATTCTATAAATCATAAGAAATATATGAAAGAATCATTAAATGAAGTAGAAGCTACGAATCCGAATTTTGTAGATAATTTAAAAGATGATATAATAAGTTATTCATATAAAAATAGTTCATCTTTAGTACAAAGTAGTGAAGGAGATTTTAATGAAAATTATTATGTTAATTTTATGAATGATATATTTGGAAATGAAGAGCATTTAACAAGATCTTTATGTGTTTCTCCTCCTGATAAACCTAATACTACTAATAAAATTATATCAAATAAACAATATTTATCTCATTGTAAAAAAAAAGAATCTCGAAGAAGTTTTTTTAATGGAAAAGTTAGATTTAAAAAAAAATTTAAATCTCCTGAAAAAATTAATAAAAGAAGTCGATTCATTAGTCAAAATGATAGTTGTTTAAATAAAAATGAAATGATTCTTTTAAGTGATAATAATTTAAAAAGTGATAAAGAAATTATGAAAGAAAATAAAAAAAATAAAAACAAAAAAAATAACTCAAAAAAAGATATTATGGTTTATAAAAATTGTGTAAATAATTCAAATGTACAGAATGGTAATAAAGATGAATTATCAACAAAACAATATAAATATATTTTTGAAGAAGAAAAGAAAAAAAATTTTTTATGTTGCATTAAATGTTAAGAAAATTAAATTCTATAAATAAATATTCTTATGATATTTAAATTATAGATAATTTTTATATATTAGTTTCATTTTTAAATTTTTTTATTATTTAAATATTATTCAAATTAAATTCCTTTTATTTCTTCAAAAGTTTTATTATATAATTCCTCAAGATTAGGATATTTAGATTGTCTTTTTTTATAAAATAAAATATAAGCATATTTCGAACAAACATTATTTTCTTCAATATCACTAATAGTAGAATCATTAAATGTATACCATTGATTGTCATTATCATTTTTACAATAAGCAAAATAATGACCTCCATGTAATGCTCCTTGATGATTTGCAACTGCAAATAAATCATAAATATTATTTTCATCTTTATTTTGAATATATTTTCCCATATCTAAATCTATAAGTGGAAAGAGAATCAAATTTTCTAATTTCTCATTATTATTAAATCTCTTTAAATGAATTACTAATATTTCTGGACATGAATAAATTATCATTTGTTTTTCTGCTAATTGATTCTGCTTACATTTTGGACAAAACCATTGATTATTTTCTGTCAATTTTTCTTTTTTTCCAAAATTTTGTAAGAGATCTAATAACTTTAATTTAGAATCTTCTTTTTTTTGTTTTTCTTTATTATTTAAATTATTCCTTATTATTTCTGGTTGAGAAAAATAATTGTTAATTTTTTGAAGATAATCTGGATTCCATATTATATTGAAATTTAATTGATAATCATCTAATGTTTTTCCATCTTTTAACTCAATTTTATTTATTTCTTCTTTGATTAAAGATTTTTCATTAGATAATGAAAAAATATTTCCTAGATTAACTCCAATATTACGATTCTTAGTAGGAGAATTTTCTTCATTATCAATAGTTAATGAAACTTTATTATAAAATAAAATAAAAGGATATTTTTTTTCTTTTTTAATAGAATTTAAATTAAAATTAGGATCCTTAATGCAATTTTCAATATCAGCAGAATAATCATTCAAATTTTCCAATAAAGAATTATTATCTTTATAAATAGTAGAAGTATTCGTTAAAAAAAAATTGAATAATTCTTTATTATTCCAATCTTTATTAACATAAAAAATTAAAGGAATTTTAAAATTATTGTTTGCAAGATAATTACTTATATCTTCATCAGATGAAGCATTTTTTGTATAACTATAATTTTCAAAAACACATCTAATCCAATTTTTTTGATCTATTTGCTCTTCAATATAATTTGTATTTTCTTTTGCAAATTCTTTTTCTTTAAAATTAATATATTCTTGATTAGCCAAAATTTGATCATAAACATGTTTAATTTCATCTTGATCTTTTAAAAATATACCAACTTGACGAAGGTAAATTTTTTTATTTTTTCCTACTAAATCCTTCATTGAAGTATATTTATTTTCATTTATAAAAAGAAGGGTATTATCTTCTTTTAAAAAAAACATTTCAAAACCATATACTCCGACTTGAAAAATTAAATTTATTTTTTGCCTAAAACTTTTAACCGACAAATGATTAATATCCATTTCAAAACTAATCATTTTAAATTTTAAATTTTCATATGAAAAATTAATTTCTATTTTTTCATTTTCTGCTTTAGGTTTAATATTTAAAGGAAGACTAATAATTGCAAAAGGATCATAAGTATTTGAAATATTATTACAATATTGATTTGGACAATATAAAATTGATTTAAACATTCCATAAAATAAATCTACAATTAAAGACTGATTTTTAGCAAGGAAAAGCTTTTTATAATATGTAAATTCTTCAGAATCTGTTTCAAATTTTAAATTATCTTTTTTTTCAATTTCAGGAGTTTTTAAAACTTTATTTAAATCTTCATGTAATTCATGTAATAAAAAAGATAAAAATTCTTGAGAATCTTGTTGTTCATGACCTTTAAATGCTTGATTAATTTCTCCAATTGTATTTTTAAAATTAGATGGTATAAGAGAAGTTTGTTTACCATACCATATATGTTTAATTAATTCTGAATAAGCATTAACAATTTTTCCTTTATTTTTATTTGAATTATCATTATCATTATATTTAGGATAAGAATCATCAAGAAAATAATTTGTTAAAATTTTACAATTTGATAAACATTGTATAGCTGTATTCATATAACATGTATTACCTATATTATCTAAACCTACTAAACCATGTTGATTATCATTTTTATCTATAGGAAAATTTGATAAATCTTGTGTTTGGAATTCATTTGCATATTCATTTGTTGAAATTTGATTATCATCTGTTGTTCCAAATTTTTGATTTAATAAATTATTTCTTTCCCATAATTTAAAATAATCTTTTGGTTCTTCAGGTTTTTCAACATCAATACCAATATTTGAAAATAACTCTTCTTCTTCTGATTTAGAAAAATCTATTACTAAATTGAAGTATTGAAATTGTGAAATTTGAAATTTTTCTGATAAACGCCTTAAATGTTCACTTGCATCTACTTTTTCTCCTTCTTGAAACTTTTTTAGATTACTTTCAAAAAATTGCCTAAATCCTTGGTTTGTACCATCATCTAATATATGATATATTTTAACTGTATTTTCATTTAGTTGGTCATATCCAATTAATTCTTTAAATTTTTTATTACCTTCAGTATTAAATATTTTTGCTAAAAATATCTTCAATTCATTTTCTACTGTATATTCAGGAATATTAATATTAACCTCTACTAAACGTTTAACCCCTTGAATAACTTTTCTAGTTGGAAGCAAAATTAAATTTAATCTTCTTGTTCTAAAATTATAATCAAATTTTTTAAAATACATTCTATTAAGTGTAAGAGCTCCTTTTAAAATATAATCACAACCAAATCTTTTATTTAACATTTCAAAACTTTCTGTTGGTAAAATCCTATAATCTGTTTTATTTCTTGCAAATAATTTAAGAACTGGAACTTCATAATTATGAATTACAGTTTCTGAAGAATCTGATATTAAATCTTTATTTATTATTTTTCCAGGGTCCAATTCAGGGTTAGGAGTATAAATTAAAGGTCTTATTCTAATATAAATTTCAGGATTTCTACATGTTTTTTTTATTTGAGTATATCTCACATATTTTTTCCATTTATTATACCAATCTTGAGCAATTATATAGACATCATTTTCATATTTAGTCATTTGAATTTTCTTTCTATAACGAATTTCATTTAAATATATTTCTCTTGCTTCTTTCACTATTTCATTTGACTCTTCTGTATGTCCAACCATTGCTTTTTTTGCTAATTCTATTTTTAAAGGATATCCTTTTTTGTCTATTAATTCTTCTTCTTTATTTTCTGTTTTTCCTTCTTCTTCTGTCATTTATTTTTTTATTTTTTTTTATCAAAAGAGTTAATCCTTTTTAAATGATACATTTAATTAATTAAATATTAAATATTTTTACTTGAGGACTATTTTTTATTAAGGAAAGATAAAAATAAACAATTTTATTATTTATTTTCAAAAAAGAAAAATCAATTTAAATATCTTATTTAATTATCTTCATTGAATTTTTAAGATTTTTTCCTCAATTAAAAAATATTTTTCAATTTCAATTCCATTAATTTAAAATTATCTTTATATACAATTTCAATAAAATAAATAAAGTTCATCATTCATTATTAATAAATATTATGAAAATTATAAACTAGTATGAAACTTATTATCAAGTTTTTCATTGTAATTTTATATAATATTTATATAATAAATAACTAAAATTTCAAATTTTATATTAAATAACAAAAAGTTTAATAAACTTTTAGGATATTTAGAAGATTTATCCTTTAGATTTATCTATTAATTATAGAAAATATAGTTTTAATTTTATTTAAATCTGATATAAAGAATTAATATAGAAATATTTTTTTTTATTTTTGAAAAAGTATATTTGTATATTTTTTTAAATTATGTTTTATTGAATTATAATAAATTCTTATATTAATTAATTTTAAATTTAAAATACTTATATTGATAATTAATTTTAATGAAAGAAATAATGGATATTAAATATAAAATGTTTATTTTAAAGGAATTTTTACCTAAATTTTTTTGTTCTATCTTATCCATTAATTATATTGTAATTTTATGGAATAAAAAATAAATTTAAAATAATTGAATTATTTGTTTATTACAATATTTTTTAATTGATAATATGTGAATCAGATAGATTAATTATAAAAATTAATATTTATATAAATAAAAAAAATGTTTAAAAATAATGATAAATGTAATAATACTGAAACAGCAATTAAATTATTAAATAAATATGCTGATTCATATCATCAATTAGAACAACAAATTAAATTATTAAAAAAAGAAAATAATGATCTTCATCAAAATATTTTAATAAATAAAGAAATTATTCAAAATTTTTTTAAAAAATCACCTCTTGATAAAAAAATTAATTGTTTCATTGAAAAAACTAAGCAAGAAAATTCAATTCTATTAACACAAATATCAGATTTAAAAAAAGAAAATAATCAACTTTCAAAATTAGTTAATCAAATTAACACTTATAAAAATGAAATAGAAATTGCAAATAGTAAAATTTTTATGTTTGAAAATTTAATATTAGAAAAAGAAAATATAATTGCAAATTTAAATAAAAAATTATCTCTTCATAAATCAAAAGAAAAAAACAATGGAAATGAAATTTTTATAGTAAATCCTTCACAAGTAGTAAATAAAATAAATGAAAATTTACAATTATATAAAGATATAAATCAAAAATTAATAAATCATATTAAAACTTTAAAATTAGCTTTATCAAAAAGAGAAAAAGAAATGATAAAAATGGAAAAAGATTTAAACAAATATAAAAAAGAAGTTTCTCAATATAAACAACAAAAAAATAATGTAGAGATTATTTCTCAATTAAATCAATATCAAGCAATGAATTCCTCATTAAATAGAAGTACAATAAGTAAAAGCCAAAATACAATTCATACTCAAAATGATTATATTCAAACTTTAAATTCTTCAAAAAATAATTTTAGAGGAAAAAAAAAATCATTGTATAATGAAATAGAAAGATTAGAAAATGTGAATAAAAATGCTAAAGAAATAATAGAAAATCAATTTGATTTAGCTTCTGAATGGTATGAAACTTTAAAACATTGTAATATGACTCAAGAAGAATATGTTAATTTTTGTAATAATAAATTAACTGTAAGATTAACTGATATTATTGAATATTTATATAAATTTTTAATTGATAAAAATATTCAAATAAAATTATTAAGTGAAGAAAACAATTATTTAAATGCTGAAAATTTAAATTTAAATAAATTAAATTTGGAATTACAAGAACAATGTGAGAAAATATCAAAAAATACAGTTAAAGATGATAATTCTACTTTTGTAAATATTGATAATAATATTACAAATAATAATATAAATATAAATATGATGATGGATTATATGAAAGAAGTAAAACAAAGTATGACTTCAAGTGAATTTCGAGATGGAATGATAATAGATCAATTTGAAATAAATAGTGATGCTAATATTTTTAGTATTAAAAATAGTATTGTTAATAGTGAAAGAGAAAATGCTAATAATAAAAATAAAAACCAAAAATCAAAAGAAATCCCTGTTTTTATTAATATTCAAAAATATAATAATAATGATATAAATAAAACACATTCTCCTGTTGAAAAAACAAAAAAAAATTTAAGTAAAGAAAAAAATAAGGAAAGTGAAAAAATATAGTAAGAGATAAAATCATTGAATATAATATAAATTATAATTTAAATGTACAATATACAATAAAAAATATATTTATATATTTTTATTTAGAATTAATTATATTTTTACGGTTTATTATAATTATTTTGTATACTTATTTTTATTATTTATATTTTAATGATTTTATTGATAATATTTTAATTCTAAATTTAAGAATGAGTAAAAAAAATAATGATATCCAAATAGATGGAAATAAAATAGACAAAATAAATATATATAAATTTCAATTTGGTGATAAAGTTCCAAATATAACAGATCAAATAGAAAAAAGATTAGAATATATTAATTCAGAAAAAGAAAAACTCTTAAAGCTTTGCCCAATTAAGAAAAAAAAAATTCATAATGTAATTCGAAATAAATTTAAAACAAGAACAGCAGCAACAAAAAGAAAAACAAAAAAAACTTTAAATTTTAAACTATTATCATCTTTAGGAGGAAAATATAAAAAAAATATATTTGAAATTAGTAATTCCTTATTCAATAGAACTTTAAAATCTTTAGATACTCATTCTTCTGAATGTAATAAAAAAATAAATTTTAAAAATCCTTTATTTCCCTTAGAAAAACAAAATAAAGTGAAATATAGAAATTCTTCTTTTTTTATAACCGAAAATAAACAAAAAAAAAGATTATTAAATTTGACATCAAATTTTTCAAGAAATAATTCTGAAATTAATTTTATTTCTCCAACACTAAAATATGGTTTGTTAAATAATAATAATAATCGTTCATTTAATGATGATGAAGAAATACAACTTATAAGTAACAGCAATAGTATTAGTAATAGTAGTAGTTACAGCGTTTATGGAAGGAAAAGTTCAGATAATTTAAGTTTTGATTTAAATAAATCGAAAATTAAAAAAAAAACTAATAAAAGTGATATTAGTTATATTAATAAAATAAAAATAAGAAAAAATAATATTCCTCACCCTATTTATAAACATTTAAATGATACTTTAGAAAAAACGAAAAAAATAAAAAATGATATTGAAAATTATTCGAATTCTTTAAATTATAAAAATAGCGAAAAAGAAGATAATTTTGAAAATACGAATCAAATTATTCCATTGGATAATAAAGACAAAAAATATTTCATTTATAAATTAGGATATTATTTGTCTTTGGATCCTAAATTTAAAGACTCACTTTCAACAACAAAAACTATTTCTTTATTAAATCCAATTTCTTCTTTTGTTTTTAAAGAAGCAATTGGGAAAGAAATGGAAATTAAAATTAAATATCAACCTTTAGATCAATTTAAATTTATTCCAAATAGATTTTTTGATAATGCTTTTAAGAAACCTCAATGGGTTGAAAAAAAAAATTTGCAATTAAAAGAAGGTTTCAAATTAATTTATAATAAAGTTGAAAAAAATAATTATGAATTAAAAAGGATTAAATTGAAACATAATATTTAATAATTATAATTGATTATATTTTAAGAGAAGAATCTTTTTTGTTTTAATTGTATTAATAATTATATTAAAAACTTATGTAATAGAATTTATAATAATTTGACTTAGATATATACATATTTAATGTATAAATAAATTTATTTTTGAAAATTTTAGATTTTTTTTTAATTTTTTTTTCATTTTTTATTATTATTCATTACAAATTCATTCATTTATTGTTAATTCAATCATTGAATTTGATTAAAAAAATATGAATGTCAATGCTATATGGAAATCTATTAATTGATTTTAATAAAAATTAATCATTAAATAATGAATAATCTAGATAATTTTTCAAACAAAATTTGTAAAAAATAAGTAAACCTTGAAATTTTTTTATTATGATAGTTAGATTAATTTAAGAAAGAATCTACAAAAAGCAAATCCTTTCTTAGGAACTGTAGCCATTTGATACTTAGTCATATTATTTTCTAATCATTTTAAAAATATTAGGAAAAAACATTCCCATATCAAATAAAATCTAGTCAAAAAGATATGGAACATTATCCTTACAATTACTATTATAGGGAAAAAATTAAACATAATAAAATTCATGTTAAAAAATCATTTCCTTCATCATCTTAAAACCAATGACATATGAATAATATTGAAATTATATTGTTTGAGATAATTAGGAATTATATTTATTTATTTCAACTTTTTTTCAGGAAATAAAGTTATTGGCATTATATATAAAAAAATTAAATAATATTCTCCAAAAAAACATTTATAAATGTCATAACTTTTGTGTTTTAAATTAAATGTTATTGAATATTTCTTTATTATCTACTTTTTCATCAATGTTTTTTTGTCTATTTTTATCTATTTCATTTAATGATATTTTTTATTATTTTCAAAACCAAAAAAAATTTAATTAAAATATATAATAAACAAAATTATTTTTTTTAAATATATTTTAAAATGATGAAACTAAACTGTGTAGTTTTGATTTCAAATTGAAAAAACCCATAAAACTGAAAGAAAAATATATTTATTATTTAAATATAATTAAATAATGTAATTTTTCATAAAAAAAATAAAGTTATTAAAAGTTTTTAAAGAAAAAATTAAAAAAAAAAAAAAAAATTAAAGCAATAAGAATAAATAAAATTCCTTATAAAAAGCCTAAAAAAAATCATAAAAATCTTAAACCATATTAGTATTATCATCAATATTTTCATTTTTCTTTTCATTTTTCTTTTCATCCCCTTTAGATTTAGAAAGAAGAAGAATATTAGTTACATTAGAAACTTTATAAACATCTTTTTCTGATTTATTTTCACATTCTTTTTTTTTTTCTTCAACAACATTTTCATCTTTATTATCTTTATTATCTTTATTATCTTTATTATTTTTATCATCTTTATTAGCAATCTTAATACATTCATTATAAATTTTTTCCATTTCTTCTTCATTTAAACCATAATTATCTCCTTCTTCATCAACATTATCATCATTATTAATATTATCAATAGCTTCAACACATTCATTATTATGTTGAAAACTTTCTTCTAAAGCTTTTTTAGTATTTTCATTAATTTCATCAAAAAATTTATTATTATTTTTATCTATTTCATCTTCATAACAATTATATTCATAATTATAATTTTTCCCCGGTTGATATACTCCATATTTATCATATCTTCCTCCATGTTTATCAAAGCCAACATGATTAAAATAATTTCCATTTTCATCCCAGAAACTTCCATTTGGTGTTGTGTAAAAACCTCTATCATCTATGTAACCATCTTCTACTTCTTCTTTTATTCTTTCTAAAAATTCTTCTTCTGTGTTTTCTTCTTTTTTTTCTTCTTTTTTAATCTCATTTTCTGTATTTTGAACTTTTTCTTCTTTTGGCTCCATTTTTAAAATTAAGTTTTTTAATTTAAAATTAGTTTTTTAATTTAAAATTTATATTTTAATTAAGAT
>JAEEGL016921974.1_pt1 | contig 13545 bp, 9 predicted proteins | sample 9134231 | NCBI WGS metagenome assembly JAEEGL01 (sample SAMN16246548, study PRJNA631951) | gut metagenome | biome: gut microbiome; feature: rumen; material: fiber-attached | host: Bos | place: Iran: Karaj | collected 2018-10
AAGAAAAAAGAGCGCGAAAACGGATCGGTTGACCCAGACCACATGTATCCTATTAGCAAGAACGAGACCGACCGCATGGCCGACCTGCTGCGCCAGGCCGAGGCTGTGGTGGAGCGCCCCGGCGAGCCCGCCTATCGTGAAAAGCACGACCTCGTCAGCCAGATAGTGAATTGGTCGTATGGTCGCTACCGCACTTGGACCTGGGGACCCATACTGGGAGTGTTGGTGCTGGCGCTGCTGCTCTTCTGGGGGCAGAATTCAAGCAAAAAGAAGGCCGCCGAATACCAGACTTATGCCGCGCAGGTGGAGGCCTGGACCCCCTGCGACACCACCATCACCTGGCAAAACAGTGGCGTCGAAGGCTACACCTTTGCCGTCACCTTCGCCTCGGCCAACAACTTCAAACGTGCCGAACTGGCCAAAATCAAGAACAATTACAACGGTTACCTCAAGAATGCCGACAGCTGGCAGAAATACGCCGACACCGCAGCCACCGCCGAGGCCAAGGAGAACTACCTGAAAAAGAAAGCCGAAAAAGAGGCCGAAGCTGCACAAGCGCGCCAGAAATTCGACAGCGTGGCGGCTCTCAACTTCACAGAACTCCAACAGATGGCCAAAAACCGCACCGAACGATGGAGCGGAAGCTCGAAGAAAGACTCACATTTCTTCCTCTTCAACATGATATTCTTCATCGTACTCACCATACTCTACATCTGGACCGGCTATGTCCACGGCTACGACCTCACCCGCACGCGCACGCGTGACAAAATATTCGGCTGGGTGCGCAAGGTGGGCTACTGGCTGGCCGGCATCTGCTTCGGCTCCGGACTGCTGATGCAGCTCTTCGCTCCCGACAATCTGGTGGAATACATCTACAGCAACGGGAGGCGTGAGACACGCAGCGAAGCCGACCTCGCCGGCACCTCAATGAATATAGTATTCAAAATCGGACTGATGTTCATCGGCATCTGCATCTTCGTCGGCATCTCCGTATTCATCATGCTCTTCGAGACCATCGGAGGCCTTACAGTCAAAATCCGCGATCTCAAATCATCCAAAAAAGAGACCGTCGAGATGACCGCCAAAGAATAAATCGCACACGACCAAATTAAGGGAATCGGCATACCGCCGGTTCCATTTTTCATGCCCCCGTCTCAAAGTCACCCGACAAAAGCATAACACCCCGACTATACACAACACATTGATTACCAATACATATAGGCACAAAACAACACCCAACTAGCTCATAATCTGCATCCTCTCCATAATAACTCCGACTCAACTCCGACTCAACTCCGAGGATGGTCCGACCGCAGTCGGACCATCCTCGGAGTTGACACGGGGTAGATACATAGGTGTCCCCGATTAGGTCGCGCGCGACCTAATCGGGGACACAGAGTCATCTGGACGGAAGGTTTATTTCAGTTTTTTGAGTATCGCGAGGGTCTGGTTCCAGAACATCTCGACGGTCTTGATTTCGATGCGCTCGTCGGGGCTGTGGACACCGCGCAGGGTGGGTCCGTAGGAAATCATGTCCATGTTGGGATATTTCTCGCCGATGAGGCCGCACTCGAGTCCTGCATGGATGGCACGAACAACGGGCTCGCGGCCATACATCTTCTTATAGACCTCGACGCCGACCTTCAGCACGCGGCTGTCGGGGTTGGGAGTCCATCCCGGGTAGCCGTCGGAGTGCTTCACGCGGCAGCCGGCCAGACGGAAGGTGCTCTCCAGTTTGGCGGCAGCGGCCATCTTGGCACTCTCGACCGAGCTGCGCTGGCTGGTGGCGATATGGATGACGCCGTCCTTCATCTTGATGGAAGCCAGGTTAGTGGAGGTTTCGACAAAGTTGGGAATCTCGCGACTCATGGCCAGCACACCATGGGCGCAGGCATAGAGCAGGTTGACGAGGCGTTCCTGGGTATCCTTGTCTATCAGTTTCTTGGGCATGTCGACATCGCGAAGTTCGAATTCCATGTCGGGTTCGGTCGAGCGGAACTCGAACACCATGGCCTTGCCCATCTTGGTGACCATGGTCTTGAAGGCGCGCACACGGTCCTCGGGCACGGTAACGACGGCCTCGGCCTCGCGGGCAATGGCGTTGCGCAGATTGCCTCCGTCGATGGCGGCGAGGCGCATGTCGTACTTATAGGTGCCCTCCCAGAGGATGCGGTTCAGCAGTTTGTTGGCGCAGGCGCGACCACGGTTGATGTCGTCGCCGCTATGGCCTCCGACAAGGCCGGAGACTTTGACTTTAAATGCCTTGTGCCCTTTGACGACGGGCACTAGTTTGTAGTCCATCTCGGCGGTGGTGTCGATGCCGCCGGCACAGCCGATACAATACTCGCCTTCATCCTCGTCGTCGAAGTTGAGGAGGATTTCGCTCTTGAGCCAGCTCTTGCTGAGACCGTTGGCTCCAGTGAGGCCGGTCTCTTCGTCCACTGTGATGAGGGCTTCGAGGGCGGGATGGGCAATCTTCTTATCCTCGAGAATGGCAAGGATGGCGGCCACACCGATGCCGTCGTCGGCGCCGAGGGTGGTGCCGTCGGCAGTGAGCCACTCACCGTCCAGCACAGGCTGGATGGGATCTTTCATGAAGTCGAACTTCTTGTCACTGTTTTTCTCGCAGACCATGTCCATGTGGGCCTGGAGGCACACCATGGGGCTCTTCTCGTATCCCTTGGTGGCAGGCTTGCGGATGAGCACGTTGCCCAGCTTGTCGCTTTTGGTTTCGAGGCCGTGTTCCTTGCCCCATTTCACGAGATAGGCGCTGATGCGCTCTTCATGCTTCGACGGACGCGGAATCTGCATAATCTCTCCGAACCAGTGCCATACGCGAGCCGGCTGGAGTCCCTTCATAATGTCTTTCATTGTATTGTGTATTTTGTTGATTTTTCCGACTGCAAAGATACACAATAAAAACGACATAGGGGAGAAAAAAAATCGCTAGGGTACCGGATCGTAGCCGGAGCCGCCCCAGGGATGGCAGCGGAGGATGCGTTTGAGGGCCAGCCAGCCGCCCTTGAAGGGTCCGTACTTGCGGATAGCCTCCTGGGCATACTGCGAGCAGGTGGGCGTATAGCGGCACGCCGGCGGAAGCAAGGGAGAGATGCAGGTCCGGTAGAAGGCAATCAAGGCCAGCATGCACTTAGCCAGCAACCACTTCAGTGCCTTGTACAGGGTTTTCATGTTGCAGGTCGTTCAACAACGCATCCATCAGTTTGTTGAACCGGTGGCTGAGTTGTTCGTATGTCATGGGGCTGTCGTGCAGATAGACGAGCGAGAGGGTAATGCGACGTCCTTGCGCCGCAAGGGTTTGGAAGAGGGGCTCTTTGCGGAGGCGGTAGCACTCGCGGGTGAGGCGCTTGACCCTGTTGCGGTCGACCGCATGATGCAGCTTACGCTTGGGCGCGATGACAAGCACCTGGCAGGGCACATCGAGCGACGGCTCGGCGAGCCATTGCACGCTGTAAGGGAACACGCGTAGCCGACGCCCTTCAGCACGGAGCCGTTCCATCAGCCTGCGGCTGCACAGATGTTCCGCTTTGGGAAAGCGTTGGTTCACGTAGTGGCTTTGCTTTTGGAGACCTTGACCGCAGGAGCCTTCTTGGCGGCCACTTTCTTGGCAGGTGCCTTGGTGGCGGGAGCTGCCTTGGGGAGTTCCTTCTTGACCGGCTTGGCGGCAGCCTTCTGTGCGGCTTCCTCCTGCTCTTGCTTGGCACGCTCGGCAGCGCGGGCGGCGCGGCGGGCAGCAGCCTGGGCTTTCTTCTCCTCCATGCGTTTCTTGTAAATCTCCTTGTTGGCGATGACCGGCTTCGCATGTTTGGAAGAACCTGACAGGGAGGCGCTCTTGGAGCGTTTCGACTCACCCTTGAGCGAAATGACACTGCCCTGCTGACGGCCGAGGATGTGGTTTTCGAGAGCCATGGCCATCGAAGGAGCCACCTGAGTGGGGGCCGCGATGGTAAGTTTGATGCCGTTCTCCTTGAGGGCAGCATGGGTCGACGAACCGAAAGCCGCTATGATGATGTTGCGGTCCTTGATGTCGGGGAAATTCTTGACCAAGCTGCGCACTCCGACGGGTGAGAAGAGGCAGATGGCATCATAATCGTCGAGGTTGAAGCGGGACAGGTCACGCGGCACCGAGGTATACATCGGGGCCTTGGTGTACTTTATCTTGGCCTTGTCGAGGGCTTTTGTGTACTCCGTCTGCTTCTCGTCGGAGCACGGGAAAAGATACTTCTCGTCACGGTGCTTGCCGATAATCTCCACCAAGTCGGAGAAATACTGGGCACCGAAGAAGACCTTGCGCTTGCGGTATTGAATGTAGTTCTGCAGATAGAGGGCTATCGACTCGGTGGCGCAGAAGTATTTCATCTCCTCACCTACCGTCTCACGCAGTTCTTTGAGCATCCGGAAGAAGTGGTCGATTGACTGCTTGCTATTGAAGATAATGGCTGAATACTCCCCAATATGGATTCGTGTTTTCCGGAAGTCACTTGCCGTGATACCCACCACTTCGAAAAATTTGTAGAAGGTGATGTCAATACCATGCTTCTGGATTAAATTTCGGTAGGGCGACTTTTCCAAATCAGCCGGTTCGGGCTGCGAAACAAGGATTTTTTTGATTTTCATACTGCGTATGTACGTTGTCTCAACTGTCTGAATATTACTCTATAAGCCACTTTATAATGACCAAAACGGGTGTCACTTCGACGATGCAAAGATAGTAAAAAAGATAGACATACGGTCCAGAAGATTGTGTTAAAAAAAGTTTCATCCCCCTAAACAAACGAATTATCAATTCCAACGCCACAACCACTTCCAGTACCGTCAGGGTTACGTTCTGACCGAACGGCAGGTAGGTGAGCAGAAACAGTAGTGGCAATGTCAGAGAGGCAAGGGTGAGATGATAGAGGTAGTTGCTGGTGATGTAGACTTCTATGGCCGCCCGGTTGTCAAAGACCAAGGCCAGCAAGCGCAGCAAGCCGTTACGGAGCAGGTAGAGCGCCGTCACAGCCACCACAAGTAGCAGGTAGCCGCCAATGCCGGTCTGGACGAGAGCCGTCTGGTGTACCGCAAGCATCAGGCAGGCCAGCATGAGCACCCCCATCGGCACGAAGCGGATGCGACTGTTGAGGTTATTATTGCGCAAAGTGCGGTCCATCGCACGGCTGTCGAATAGGAGCGGAATCAGGCTGCCGAAGCGCAGCTTGCTGGTATGGAAGTAGAGCGTCGTCAGCGCAAACAACGCCACCAACACTCCGAAGACCCACATTGGAGCCGTTGTGTCGGCACGCGTCAGGAGGGTGTCGTGCTGCGCGGAGAACGTATGACCCTTGAAAAGCGACGGGCGTACCACGGTATCGACCGCCACCGTATCGGCAGGGAGGAAATAGAGACTGAAGGTGTCGGCTACAGCCACTCCGGCATCGGGCGTGGCTTCTTCCTGCTGGCTGGCAAGCAGAGAATCCCACTGGTAGAACGGATAAGCGCTGAAATCTATAGTATCGGGAACAGGCATGGGCTAATGACGTATGATGAGTGTATGATGAATAGGTCCTGCAGCGGTGAGCATCTGCAGCAGGTATACGCCGTCGGGCAAAGCCGTCAGATGGTAGGTCGCCGGGGCCGTATGGCGGGTTGCGAAACAGACACGCCCGAAGAGGTCCAGCACGTGCAATTCGCCGACCGCGTCGCCGTCCACCGTCAACGTGCCGTCGCCGGGATTGGGATAGAACTGCAGCATCGGCATGTCCGGTGCCGGAACAGCCAACGTGCCCGAGTCACCAAACCAGCCGTAGGCCGAATCCCACAGTGCCAACGGGAGACGCACGTCGTCAATCCAGGCGCAATCGCCGCCCGAAGAGCCACCATCGTCCTTCACATAGCGCCAACGGAGCGTGTGGCGACCGGCGTCGAGCACCGTCACGTGTTGCTTCCATCCAGCCTCGCCCCATCGTTCGTTGCCGCTCTGCACACCATCGACCGAGAAGACCAACTTGTCATATTGAGGCTCGCTCGACACCCGCGACCAGAAGCTCACGGTGTCGCGCTGCGGCAGCAGCACGTCAAGCAGCAGGTCAGCCGTTTGGCGGCCACCAATGGCGCCGCTGCGCAGGCTGAAGCGACCGCTGTGGCTCACCGTGCTGTCGACCACCCAAGGCTGTGTGCCGCCCTGACGCCACGGATGGCTTCCAAAGCCCTCCTCGAAACTGTCCAGCCGCTCACCGCCAACCATGTAGTAGCTGTAGTCCGACCGATGGTTGCCCAATGTCAGCATACACGACAGATGCAGATGGGTCAACGTGTCGGGGGTGGAGAGTTGGGAGGTGAAAGATGAAAGGTGGAAGGTGGAATAATCAAGGGTGTCGTCGGCAGGAAGGGCCGTGACGGCGAGTTCGACGGCATCGAGGTCCCCCGCAATGGCAGTCTCAAGGATATATCCACGTCGCGGCAGAATGCAGTGGACCTCGTCGCCCGAAGGCTCCAACAGACGGAAGGAAAGCGTAGGATAAGCCACCTCCACCGCATGACTTACCACAAGACTGCAGAGCATGCCCTCGATGCTGTCCCAGGCAAACAACTGCGCCTGCCAGAACGGGTACTGCCCCACGGCCGTCACCTGCACCGGAAGTGTCACCACACGGCTCTGGTGCGGCAACAAAGAGTCGACCATCGTCACCTGTTCAGCAACCAGTGCATCAACAGTGCTGTCGGCATCGAGTTGTCCAAGCACGACACGCAGACCATAGAGCGGTACGGTACCCACGTTCTCCACGCGGCACACAACTACACTGTCGCATGCCGACACCTCACGCAAGGCCACACCTATGCCCTCGGCGGCGGCCACCGTCAGCGTGTCGATGCGGGGCCTACAACCTTCAGCGGTGGCGGTTAGCACGAGCGGCGTAGTGTCGATCGATTGGCACAGCTGCAGTGCCAGCAGCCCGTCGGGGCCGATGGTGCCCACGCCCAGCACTGTGTCGTGCTGCATGGCCGTGACCGTGGCGCCCACCGTGCCGCCCAGATAGAGGGTGCCGACGCCATCGGACGGCGCTCCGTTGGTGGCGTGCAAGTCGATGGTTTGCGGCACTCCCATCCAAGGCACAAGGCTCGGGTCGCCCAACAGGCAGTAGGTTTCCCAATAGAATTTGTCGTAGGGCGAGCCGAAAGCCGTGACGGACAGATTGCCTGCCGCCAGCAGCTCTCCTTGGGTCTGCACCCCACCTGTGCGACCCGACCAACGGTCGAATGCACCGGGACGCTCAGAGTCGAACGACGGTTCGAGGCTGAAAGGATACTTCGGTCCCACAGCCCAGTAATAGTCCTCGTTCCAAAGGGTCGAGTTGGTGGCCCCTATGACGCCGATGGCGCCGCCGTCGGCCTTGCGCAGGAGCTGCTCGCCAAAGCAGGTGCCGTCGAAGGCATTGCCCTGGCAGCAATTGTTGACATACAGCAACGGTTGCCCGTTGTCGAGGGTATCGACACTGGAGAATGTCACCGACGGACTGGTCCATCCCGCCGTGGTGCAGTGAGCCGTATAGTTGAGCCATGCAGCGCCCTGCCGCAAGTCGTCAAGGATGGCACTTCGCTGGTCGGCCGAGGCCGGATTATGGTAACACAATGTATCCAGGGAAGGATGTGTCAGGCGCACTTCGCGAGCCACATAATTCACCTGCCCGTTGGTGGTCACCGGTGCCGGTTGTTGGCTCTCGCCACCAGCCACCAGCAGCACTCGACGCAGACGGTTGGTATCCATGCCTACGAACTGTTCGTATTGGAGCGTCTTGCGTACCACAGCGCCCAGCTCGGCGGTGTCGCCCACCGGCCAGCGTCCCAACAAGGCGTCGGGCAGGTAGTCGCCCGTGTGCTCGGCATAGTAGAGGTCGGTCACATGGTTGCCCAGTCCGGCGGGATGCGTGGTGCCCAGGAAAGCCTGCAGATGCTCCACATCGCCCACAAGCAGTATGTAACGCGGCGGCTGACCGCTGGCCGTTGACCACTGACCGTTGATGAGCGCCTTCACACTGTCACGCAGATGGGTATCGGCATACAGCTCGACCACCCGGTAGCCCTGCTGACGTTTCCAGCGCACAAAAGGCTGCAGGCCCTCGCGGAACTGCGGACGCGACACAATCAAATAGCCATTGGAAAGAGGCTGAGGGGCAGCTTTGCCTGCCCGAAGCTTGGCAGCGATATAACTGTCGTACACCAGATTTCCCCCTACGGGCTGGTAATACATTGGACGCACCGTCACACGGAACAACTGTTCTGCACCCATCGCACCAAGATTCTCCACTTCCACGGGCTCACCGCCTCTGTAGGGGTCCCGGGTGCCATACACCTTTTCGTCGGGAAGGTATTCTGGCTGCGGCCCGTTTTTGACCCAGCCCTCTGTCACCGGCGCCAAAGGTTTCCCGTAAGGCACTGCCCGCATCCACACAGTGCTAACAGCATCGACATCCTTCACCTCCAACGTGCTGCCCTTGGGCAGTCGCACCAAGGTGTGGAGCGCCGGCATGTCGGGACAGCCCACACTCCCTGTGCCGAAGGTCATCCCAGCCCACTCGAGGCGGCTATATCCTTGAACCGAATGGGTGTCGACCTGTGGCTGACAATCTTGTGCCTCGAAACGGAGATGAAAAAGGCTGTCACCCTCGCCCACAAGCGACAGAACGGGTTTCCCAACCGTCTGCGCTCCAGCGGAAGACAGTAACAAAAGACATGTAATCAGCGCAATATATCGCTTTAAACTCATCTCCACATAGATAGTTTCACGATGCAAAAGTACGAAAAAAAAACGACATCGCCGCCCCTTCTCCACGGTCATTTCTGCTCCATTTCTTTTGCAGTTCTTCAGGAGTCCTTTACAAAACTCTAAAGAACCCCTGAAGAACTGCAGACAAACGCCTGATAATCAAACATTATTAACAACACCGCAACAAGAGCTGCCCTCGGTATTTCTTCGATGATTGCCGATGAAATGGCACTGAAATAGCACTGAGACAGCCTAGTGTGAATAAAGTTTTCTCGGTTTGGGAAATATTATGTATCTTTGCAGTTTAAAATAATACTGTTATGGCTAACGTTAAGTGCTCTATACCAAAAGGTACGCGCGATTTTCTGCCCGTGGAGATGGCGCGCCGCAACTATATTTTCGACACCATACGCTCGGTGTTCCGCACTTTCGCCTTCGAGCCCATTGAAACTCCATCGCTCGAGAACCTGTCAACGCTCATGGGCAAATACGGCGAGGAAGGCGACAAGCTGCTCTTCAAGGTGCTCAACTCGGGCGATTTCATGGAGGGCGTGGACTTCAACCAAGACTACCACAAGGTGGCTCCTCAGATTTGCGACCGCGGCCTGCGCTACGACCTCACGGTGCCTTTCGCCCGCTTCGTGGTGCAACACCGCGACCAAGTGGTCTTCCCCTTCCGCCGCTACCAGCTGCAGCCTGTGTGGCGTGCCGACCGGCCGCAGAAAGGCCGCTACCGCGAGTTCTATCAGTGCGACGCCGACGTGGTGGGCAGCGACTCGCTGCTCAACGAGGTGGAGCTGATGCAAATCGTGGACGAGGTGTTCCGCCGCCTGGGCATCCGAGTGTGCATCAAGATTAACAATCGCAAGATTCTCTCCGGCATCGCCGAAATCATCGGACAGGCCGAGCGCATCGTGGACATCACCGTGGCCATCGACAAGCTCGACAAGATCGGCATCGATGCCGTGAACGACGAGCTGCGTAGCGACGGCCTCACCGACGAGCAGATTGCCAAGCTCCAGCCCATCATCCTCCTTGAGGGCACTAACGAGCAGAAACTCGACACCATCGCCGAAGTGCTGAAAGACAGCGAGACGGGATTGAAGGGAGTCGAGGAGACCCGTTTCATCCTCACCACCCTCTGTCCCGTAGTCTGCGCAAATGGCGCAGCACACCAGACAGCCCTCCACAACGAGCTCCAACTCGATCTCACCCTTGCCCGCGGCCTGAGCTACTACACCGGTGCCATCTTTGAGGTGAAGGCTCTCGACACCCCTATGGGCAGCATATCCGGCGGCGGCCGTTATGACAGTCTCACCGGCATCTTCGGCATGCCCGGCCTCTCGGGAGTGGGTATTTCCTTCGGCGTAGACCGCATCTACGACGTCCTTGACGCCCTCGACCTCTATCCCAAGGACTCGCTGCAGACCACCCAGGTGCTCTTCATCAACTTCGGCGATGCTGAGACGGCTTACTGCCTGCCCGCCGTGGCACGCCTCCGTCAGACCGGCATACGTACTGAGTATTATCCCGATGCCGTTAAGATGAAGAAGCAGATGAGCTATGCCAACGCCAAGCAGATTCCCTTCGTAGTCCTGGCCGGAGAGTCTGAGATGGCCGAGGGAAAGTTTACCCTGAAGAACATGGCGACGGGCGAACAGCAGATGCTCACCGTGGAAGAAATCATCGGAAAAATAAACTCGTAGTAGGCGAAGCTTCCAGACTTTGCGTCAGCGTAACTTTCCTCCCCGTAAAGCTTGAAAGCTTCACCTACTGCTGCCGTATAGTTTTCCCTACAAGAAAAGACTACCTTTTCTCATAGAAAGGACTATCTTTTCTCATAGAAAAGACTATCTTTTCCTATAGAAAAGAATACCTTTTCTCAAAGCAAAACCGGCTGTTAGACTTTGAGCCGTCCAAACTACGAGACCTCCCTGACGACCTATTTTGGGTGAACGATTTGTTCACCCTTTTTTGTTCTGTGGGTGACAAAAAGCGGATTATTATAATTTAAAAAAGTCTTAAATGCTGACAAGTTTTTGAAAATATATACATCGGTTTGGTGGAAATTTAGTAACTTTGCACCTCAAAGCCGATTTGAAGTGATGGGTGAAAAGTAGTGATAAGTGATAAATAGAGATAAGTGATAAAGCTAAATGATAAAGTCAGGGGACTGCTGATGGTGATAACGATGGTTATCACCTTTCAGTTAATACCAGTCGTGGCGCTGGCTCAGGTCGTGGATGACAAGACGCCTAAAACGTTGCCCGACACCCTCATTGAGGCGCTGCCCTTGAATCCCGACGACATCCCCGACCTGGTGCCCGATGTCATCCCCGAACTGGAGGAGGAGCTGGAGACCATCAGACAGCAGGCGGACACCTTGAAGGGTATGGACCCCCTAAAGCAGATTGACGTGATGGAGCAGGGGGCGACCCTCATGGCCGAGCAGGTGGTGCCTGTGCTGGAGAAACGCGACTGGAGCACGTGGGCTCCCGACCCGAAGCGCGCCCTGTGGCTGGCGCTCGTCATCCCCGGCGGCGGGCAGATTTATAACCGCAAGTACCGGAAGCTGCCCATCGTCTATGGAGGATTCCTCGGCTGTATCTACGCCATGTCGTGGAACAACAGAATGTATATGGACTACTCCCAGGCCTTTCTCGACCTTACTGACAACGACCCGGCAACGGCCAGTTACAACAAGTTCAAGCACATAGGCAGCCAGATAGAGGGCAACGAGGAGCGCTGGAAGGACGTGTTCAAGAAACGTAAGGACAAGTTCCGCCGGTGGCGCGACCTCAGCTTTTTCGTCATGCTGGGCATCTACGCCGTCTCGGTCATCGATGCATACGTCGACGCGGAGCTCTCGCAGTTCGACATCTCGAAGGACCTGAGCCTGAGAGTCTCGCCGGCGGTCATCAACGACGGGCAGTCGAAGAACCCGTTCTATGCCTCGGCATTGGGCGTTAATTGCAGCATCAACTTTTGAGTGAATATTTACGATAAATGATAATTGAGAAATGAAGCTTGGAAATTACGATAATGGATTATTCCGTACGGTCATCATGCTGCTGGCATTATGGCTGTCGGTGGGTGGCATGCAGGCGCAGATAGTGAACACAGAGGTCACCGAAGAGACGGAGGTCGAGGAAGAGGCAGAGGCTGCCGATGACGACGAGGATGCTGATGACTCCGAGGAGACTGAGGCTGCGGAGGACGACGAACTGGTGTTCCCCGAGGCCATGGGCGACTATTTGGACTCGCTGATGACGCTCTACATGACCAAGACCTACCTTGTGCCTGAGAGCGACTGCCAGACGGCTGCCGAAGACCCGGTGTTCACCAAGGAGCAGTACATCGAACGCCTCTACCGCATGCCGACCATCATTGAGATGCCGTGGACGGAGACGGTGCAGACGTGCATTGACCGCTATACGCAGAAGTCGCGCCGGCAGGTAAGCTACCTGCTCGGGGCCTGCAACTTCTACATGCCGTTCTTCGAGGAGGCGCTCGAGGCTTACCAGTTGCCGCTGGAACTGAAGTACCTGCCCATCGTCGAGTCGGCCCTCAACCCTCAGGCCACCTCCCACGCCGGGGCGGCAGGCCTGTGGCAGTTCATGCCGTCGGCAGCCAAAACCTATAGCCTGGACATTAACTCGCTGGTCGACGAGCGCCGCGACATTGTGAAGAGCAGCTGGGCGGCAGCACGTTTCCTGCGCGACCTCTACCGCCTCTTCGGCGACTGGAACCTGGCCATCGCCGGCTATAACTGTGGTCCGGAGAACATCAACAAGGCCATCCACCGTGCAGGCGGCGAGCGTGACTACTGGAAAATCTGTCCCTACCTGCCCCGCGAGACACGCGGCTATGTGCCCGCCTTCATCGCCGCCAATTATGTGATGACCTACTACTGCGACCACAATATCTGTCCCATGCAGGCGCAGCTGCCCGTCAAGACCGATACCGTGATGCTATCGCAAAATGTCACCTTCAGTCAGGTGGCTTCGGTCATGGGACTCAGCGTCGACGTGCTCCGCTCGCTTAATCCGCAGTACCGCCGCGACATTATTCCCGGCGCAACGACTCCCTCGGCACTTCGATTGCCCGTAGCCGACGCCGTCCGCTTCATCGACCTGCAGGACTCCATCTTTGCCAACACCGATGGCGCCTTCGTGAAACGTACGGAGGTGGAGGTGGAACAGCCCGTTTATACGCCGAAGTCTAAGCGCAGTAAGGGCCGTCGAGGACGCTCGGCAGCAAGGTCTAGAAACAGCAAGTCCTCAGGCAGTAAGTCGGTGACGGTGAGGCGGGGCGACACGCTCTCGGCCATCGCCAAGCGCAACGGCACGACCGTGTCAAAACTGAGGAAGCTGAACGGCATCCGTGGAAACAACATTCAGGCAGGCAAGAAGATTAAGGTGAAGTAGGAAGTGATAAGAGAGAAGTGATAAGTGTAGAGTGATGAGTGTTAAGTGAACAATGATAAGTTAAGGAGGAAAGATTATGGATGACGAGATGATGCGCCGTGAGGCCGCCGACGACAAGATGATCACCGAGGCCTACGACCGGCTGATAGACAGTTATATGCGTTCGTGCCACCGCAAGAAGGTGGACATCATTGCCAAGGCGTTCAACTTTGCACGTCAGGCACATAAAGGTGTGCGGCGCCTCTCTGGCGAGCCCTATATCATGCACCCCATAGCCGTGGCGCAGATAGTGAGCGAGGAGATCGGACTGGGCTCTACCAGCATCTGCTCCGCCCTGCTCCACGACGTGGTGGAGGA
>JAEEGL017156707.1_pt1 | contig 13545 bp, 5 predicted proteins | sample 9134231 | NCBI WGS metagenome assembly JAEEGL01 (sample SAMN16246548, study PRJNA631951) | gut metagenome | biome: gut microbiome; feature: rumen; material: fiber-attached | host: Bos | place: Iran: Karaj | collected 2018-10
ATATGCGCCGCGTCTGCCCCGGCTCCGTTTTATGCCGCGACGGCGCCGTAACGAAACTTGATCCGAACGTTTCCTCCGACGTTTTGGGCGCCGCGTACGCCGCGTGGAATCCCAAGAGCCCTCTCGTCGCTTTTTCAACGAACGCGACGTTCCAGATGTTTCACTCCCTTTCTCCTGATCGAATCGAGGTTCTGGACGCCGCGTCCGACCTCATTCTTTTCGACGCTGAACGTTCGAAGAGCAAGCCCCTGTGCACGACGCCCGAACTGTTTGAGACTTTTCCAAGCTGGTCTCAAGACGGCGCGACGCTCTATTACTGCGTCGCCGAGTCGCCTTATTCCGACGCCCCGACGGCTGAAAAGCCGACGGCGCCGCTCGCGACAGCTTCCGTATTGGAAAGCGCCAACTCTGACGCAATTGACCGCCGCAAATTAGAGGCGCCCGACGTTTACGCTAATTTCCGGTATAATCTTGCCAAGCGCGCGTTCGATCCGACGACGCAGACCGTCGGCGAACAAGAGACGCTTGTCGACGCCGCTTCGCTCGGTAAAAGCGTTTCCCATCCCCGCGCTTCTCCGGACGGCTCAACGCTTGTGTATACGCTGTCGAAGTACGGAACGTTTCCGATTTGGCGCCGCGACGCGGATCTGTGGTCGCTCAATTTGGCGACGGGCGAGACGCGGCCTCTTGACGAACTCAACAGCGACGAGTCGGAGAGTTGGCATGAGTGGGATTCTTCCGGCCGTTGGCTTATTTTCAGTTCGCGTCGCGACGACGGGGCGTTTACGCGCGTCTACATCGCGTATTACTCTGAGGACGGGAATTGGTCGAAGCCGTTTCTGCTCCCCCAGCGCAATCCGCAGGAGAATTTTGAACGGATGAAGTCGTACAATTTGCCGGAACCGACGGTCGAACCTATTCGAATCTCGCCCCGGAAGTTGGCGCAAGCCGCTCGACGCCCCTGTTAATTCGCGACGAAAAACGTAAAATTAAAGGACGGTTCAGTAAGAAAAGAATCCGTCGCGCGAGGCGGCGATTTTCCATAACTCCGGCGCCTCCGCTTTTTTGGTTTTGGAAACTTTGAACGAAATGCAATTAGAGAAAAGAGAAATGAATAACGCCGAAACGAGCGCTCAATCCAACCCTTCCACTTCTGGCGGTCGCTATTTGGATAAATACGACGTCGTCGTAATAGGATCCGGACTTGCCGGTATGAGGGCGGCGAACGTTTTTGGGCGGGGCGGGCACAAAGTTTTACTTCTTGAACGGCATTACAAACTTGGCGGCTTGGCGACATGGTTTCGCCGCGAGAAGGGCGAGCACATTTTCGACGTCTCTCTTCACGGGTTCCCCGTCGGCATGATTAAGAGCTGCAAGCGGTACTGGAATAAGGAGATTGCCGACCGAATCGTTCAACTGCCCAATATCAAATTCGACAATCCTCAGTTTTCTCTTACCACGACGTTCAATCGCGAAGATTTCACGCGGTTGCTCATCGAGCGGTTCGGTCTGCCCGAAGAAACGGTTAAGGCGTTCTTCGACGAAGCGCGCAATCAGACTCATTACGACGATCAGTCCAAGACGACGCGCGAGCTTTTTGAACAGTTCTTTCCGGGTCGTCCCGACGTCGCGCGGCTCCTCATGGAGCCGATTACGTACGCGAACGGCTCGACGCTCGAAGATCCCGCGTTGACGTACGGCATCGTTTTTTCGAACTTTATGTCCAAGGGGGTCTTTACGTTCCAGGGCGGGACGGATCTCTTTGTAAAGATGTTGCGCGACGAGCTTGTCAAGAACGGCGTCGATATCGCTCTTAACGCGCCGGTCGAGAAAATTATCGTCGAGGACGGCCGCGTAACTGCCGTTAGAATTGCCGATAGCGCAATGGACGTATATTCCCCGGAGATAGGCGGCGCGCCCAAGAACGTTTCTCCGCTTGCGGGCCGGACGGTTCGCACGTCCGCGGTTCTTTCGAACGCTAACTTAAAGGGAACGATTTTTAATTTAGTCGGGCGCGAGTTCTTCGATCCCGATTTCGTCGCGGAAGCGGAAGCCGTCCGTTTGAATAATTCGAGCGTTCAGGTTTATATCGCGCTCAAAAAAGGCGAGACGCTCGACGAAGAGAAATGCGGCGACTTGCTCTTTACGTCGGTTGCGCCCGAATTTCGCGCCGATTGGCTCCTCAGCCGCCATATTACGAGCCGAACTTATTCGTTCTACTATCCAAAGACGCGTCCGGGAACCGACCGATATTACGTCGTCGCGAGTTCGAACGCGAACTATGAGGATTGGGCCAATCTCACCGACGAGGCGTACGAGGAGAGCAAACGCGATCTCATCGAGACGACTCTCGACGCGCTCGACAAATATGTGCCCGGTATTCGCGAAAAAGTCGCGTATGTAGAAGCGGCGACGCCAAAGACGTTCCGCGCGTATACCGACCATTGGCTTGGCGCGAGTTTCGGTACGAAGTACGAAGGACTTGCGGTCAGCCGCGCCTTGGGAAATAAGATACCCGGACTATACCATGCGGGCAGCGTCGGCATTATTATGTCCGGTTGGCTCGGCGCAGTAAATTACGGCGTCATTGCCGCAAACGACGTCGACGAATATTTGACGAGGGTGAATTCGTGAAATCACAAGAGAACAATTCCTCCGGCGAATCCTATTTCGATTCACGGGCGGCGATTTTATCCGCGATTCCGCATAGACCGCCGTTCCTTTTCGTTGATCGAATCGAGTCTTGGACCGATGAAGAAATTGTCTGTTCTTATCGGTTTAAGCCGACTGAGTTTTTCTTTGCCGGGCACTATCCGAACTCGCCGATCGTTCCGGGCGTTATCCTTTGCGAATCCGCAATGCAAGCCGGCGCAATCTTTTTAACTCGGCTCTTTAGCGACGAAGAACGCAGCGCGGGCAAGGTTCCGGTCGTCGGGCGCATGACGGACGTAAAATTTCGCAATTTGGTACGTCCCGACGAGAAGATCGAGCAGCGCGTTGCGCTCAAAGAGAAGATAGCCGGCGTTTTCATCCTGAAAGCCAAAGTCACGTGTCAAGGTAAAACGGTTCTGACCTTTGATTTTGCCGTCACTATGATCGACCGTCCGGAGGAAGCGTAACGCGTTCTTTCGTCAGGGCCTCGCCGCAATCGCTGCGACGAGGTTTTTTGTCCTTCCGTAAGCTTTGTTTGGGGTTTCTTAATAATCGAATATAAAGAGGATTTGGGCATGACTCTTTTGTTTCGCGACGTTCTTTCCGCGTTCTTTCGCGCGTTCCTTCTTGTTCTCGCTCTCTGCGCATGGTCGACGGCCGGCGCCGAATACGGCGATTGGAAATTTGACGCCGACCGATTTGAAGAACGGTTAGTAAACGATTGGTTAATGCAAGACGTCCCAGACGCAGAAGCGCGCGCAACCCTCTTTGCGACCGAATCTTCTGAGCAAGAGCTGGCGTTGGTCAAACGCGTCTTGGAAGAGATTCAAGCTTTGGGAGCAGAATCGGAACTTGGCGCTTCGTTAGACGGTCTGATTTCTGAAAAGAAACCGGGCAGCGATTCCGCTTGGCGCGAACTTTATATCGCGCTATGCCGCGAACGCCGAGCCGCGCGACTCGAGAGTCTTAAGGACGCCGCGCCAAAATTTGTCTATACCAAGCATTACGTTATGGGCGCTTCTCATTACGCCTACACCGAGGACGTAACAGACGAAGCGTACAACGATTACAGTTGCAACCGTCAACCTGGCGGGCAGCTGTGTTTAGCGACGTATGCGGACGACGGGTCAGTTAAACACGAGGTCCTTGTCGAAACCGCGGAAGGAACGATGCGCGATCCCGACGTCTCCTGGGACGGAACGAAAATTCTTTTCTCAATGCGCAAGAGCTTTGAGAAAGACGATTTTCATTTGTACGAATATGATCTGACGACGAAAAAAACGCGTCAGATTACGTTTGGACTTGGCGTCGCCGATATTGAGCCCATCTATCTTCCTAACGACGACGTCCTCTTCGTCTCGACGCGTTGCGGTCAGAACACCGACTGCTGGTGGACGGAAGTCTCCAATTTATACACGTGCGATATTCAAGGCCGTTATATGAGGCGCGTTTCTGTCGACCAGGTTACCGTAAACTATCCTAAACTCCTTTCGGACGGCAGGGTTGTTTATACGCGGTGGGACTACAACGACCGCGGACATATCTACGTTCAGCCTTTATTCCAGATGAACGCCGACGGGACGGGCCAAACTGAGTTTTATGGGAACAATTCTTATTTCCCGACCGTCGTTATGCATCCTCGCGGGGTTCCCGGCTCGGATAAAGCTGTGGGCGTTCTCGGCGGGCACCATACGTATCAGCAAGGAAAACTCGCGCTTATCGACCGTTCCAAAGGAACGCAGGGAAACGTCGGCGTTACGCTGTTGGCGCCGATCCGCGAGTCGGAGGACGTTAAGATCGACCGCTACGGGCAGGAAGGGGAGCTTTTCCAGTATCCCTATCCGCTCGACGACGAAACGCTCCTGTGCGCTTATCTTCCGGAAGGAGACCAAGAGAGAAGCTATGAAATTCCATTTGGCGTCTACTGGTTCGATTACGACGGGAGGCGCGAACTGCTCGCCTTTGATCCGGCGATTAGCTGCGGACAGCCGATTCCGCTCGTGGAACGGGAGAAGCCCGCGCTTCGCGCATCGCAAGTCGATTTAACTAAAAAAACGGGGCAGTATTACGTACAAGACGTTTACGAAGGACCGGGGCTTGAGGGAATTAAACGCGGTACGATTAAGGCGCTGCGCGTCGTCGCGCTTGAATTTCGTCCAAACGGTTGCGGCTGGAATTGGAATTTCGGCGAGGCAGGCGATTCGATTGTGACGACTCCGGCTTCGATTGGCGGCGGAACGTGGGACGTAAAGCGCGTTCTTGGGGAAGTTCCCGTTGAAGAGGACGGCTCGGCGTTTTTTGAAGCGCCGGCGCTCACGCCCGTCTACTTCCAGCTTCTTGACCGCAACGGCGACGCGGTTCAGACAATGCGAAGTTGGTCGACTCTCCAGCCGGGCGAGACGTTCGGCTGCGTCGGCTGTCATGAACCGAAAGGAAATTCGATCGGCAACGTAACGACCGCTTCCGGCTCGACGACGGCGGCTTTGCAAAAGGGCGTCTCGAAACTTACGCCCCTCTATACGCCAGGCAAAGGTTATATGCAAGACGCGGGATTCAGCTATTTGCGCGACGTGCAGCCGATTCTCGATAAGTATTGCGTCTCGTGTCATTCGGGCGGACAGGACGCGGCAGGAGCGCCGAGACCTTTCTCTCTTATGGCGAACGATTTCGTTATATCTGATCCTGACGACGAATATCAGAAGATTATCGAGGCCCAGAAGCGTAATTTTGCCGAATCGTACACAAGACTTACGCATCGCGGAAATAATCGCAACGACTATATTCGTTGGCTTGGAGTTCAGGACCGCCCGTCCATGCTTTCGCCGTATTATGCGGGCGCGGCGGTAAGTCCCATGATCGCTATGCTTCGCGGTAAAGATCAATACGAGAAAGACGCCGATTTACCGAACCGTCCGCAAGTGGCCGATCGGCTTTTTGAAGCGCATCAAGACGTTCATGTCGACGCGCAATCGCTGCGCATTCTGGCGCTGTGGGTCGATTTGCTGGTTCCATATTGCGGCAATTATCTTGAAGCGAATCTTTGGACGCGTGGGGAACGCGCTTGGTACGAATATTATCTCGCCCAGCGCAAACGGAACGCGGAAATTGTCGCCGACGATATCGCCAAAAAGATTGAACATGACGCTACGGGCCGCGAATTTACTCTCGCCGACTTCCAGCAGTTTGACCGCGGCGGCCTCGAATACCGCAACGACTTTTCGCGGGAATTTCTCGAACGCGTCTATCCGACGCGCTGCGCAAAGTCGGGCGCGGATAACGTATACCGCAATTTAGCGTTCAATCCAGACGATATTCAAGGGGATTCGGAAACGGTCAAGGAGTATCCGCACGCCGTCGCCAACAGCGAATACGCGTATTTGGATTCGTGCGCCGCTAAAAACGCAATCGACGGCGATCCTACGAGCTTTTGGCGGCCCAATTTGCGAACGGACCTGTGGTTCAACGTCGATTTTGGATGCGAAGTGGAAATCGATAAGATTAAGCTCGCTCTTGATCCAAACGGTTCGCTCGACGCATGGAAGAGCGTTACGGCCGAATTTTCCGACGGTTCGCAAGAGAGGTTTGCTCTCGAGTCCGGTAAGGCGCTGAACGGATTTACGTTTGAAAAGCGCCGCTGCGTTCGCGTAAAACTTCGGTTCGAGTCGGCGGCGCTTCCTCCGAAAGAGGCGGGCGTCGGGGAATTGGAAGTTTGGGGCGTTTCTGTCCAGAACTAGAAGAAGCGTCCTTTTGGGGGCTGCTTTTCCTCGCCGTTTTTACGAAGATGGGTTTTGCCAACATTTGCGTCTCGTTTGTTGTATAATAACAAAGGGCCGCGAACGGTTTGGCCGTCGGTTGATTTGATTTCAGCAGACATCAGGAAGAATCATGTTTGTTTCAGTACGTCGCTATTACGCTTTTTTCATCGCCGTTTTGCTTGCGACGTCGGCGTGCGTCTTGTGCCGCGCCGACGAACAGGAGTGGTCGTTTGATTCAAAACAGTTTGAAGCGCGTTTGTTCCAAGACTGGCTTGCGCAGGACGTCTCGGATCCTGCGCTGCGCGGCGTGATATTTACCGACGCGGCCGACTTTGACGCGCAGCGCGAGTGCGTTTCCAAGGTTCTCGCGAGCCTTAGCGACGACCCTTCGGAAGACGAATTTGACGACGCTTTGCCCTATGACGTCGCTACCGGCGCCGAGGGAGAAGTTCCGCGTGAAAAGGACGTCGATCCGTCGAGCGAAGGCGTAGAGAAACTAAACGTTCGATTTAACGCGCTCGTCGCTGAGAAGGTTAAGTGCGGGGATCCCCAGTGGCGCGAACTCTACCGCGACGCCTGTTTGGCGCGTCGCGCGCGTCGGCTCGCTTCCGCCGTCGAGTATGCGCCGAAGATCGTCTATACCAAGCATTACGTTATCGGCGCGTCTCACTACGCGTATACAGAAGACGTAACCGACGAGGCGTTTCTTGATTTCAGCTGCGACCGTTCGCCCGGGGGTCAGCTTTGTCTTGCGACCTTTGCTCCGGACGGAACGATTCGCAACGAAGTCCTCGTAGAGTCGAAGAAAGGAACGATTCGCGATCCCGACGTCTCTTGGGACGGAAAACGCGTTCTTTTTTCGATGCGCGACAGTTACGACAGAGACGATTTCCACGTTTACGAGTACGATCTTGAGACGAAAAAGACGCGGCAGATTACCTTTGGCCACGGCGTCGCCGATATTGAGCCGATTTATCTTCCCGACGATAATATTCTCTTTGGATCGACGCGCTGCGGTCAGATTACCGACTGCTGGTGGACCGAAGTCTCCAATTTCTATACCTGCGATCTTCAGGGCCGTTTTTTGCGCCGCGTCTCCGTCGATCAGGTTACCGTCAACTACCCGAAATTACTTGACGACGGCCGCGTAGTCTATACGCGATGGGATTACAACGACCGTGGGCAAATCTACCCGCAGCCGCTGTTCCAGATGAATCCGGACGGGACGGCGCAAACGGAATTCTACGGCAATAATTCCTATTTCCCGACGACGATTATGCACGCGCGCGGAATTCCGGGCAGCGATAAGGTCGTAGCGGTCGCCGCGGGCCATCATACGTATCAAAACGGAAAACTGATCTTAATCGACCGCGACAAGGGCGTTCAAGAGAATTCTGGCGCCACCCTAATCGCGCCGATCCGTGAGACGCCCGCGGATCACATCGACCAGTACGGTCAGCAAGGCGAGCTTTTCCAGTATCCTTATCCGCTTGACGATACGACGCTTCTTTGCGCGTACGTTCCTGAGGGGGGCGCATGGAAATATGACATTCCGTTTGGGCTCTATTGGTTTAATTTCGACGGAGAACGCGAACTCCTCGCGTTTGATCCCAAGATTAGCTGCGGACAGCCAATCGTCCTTGCGGAGCGCGAACGTCCGGTTACGCGTCCGTCTCAAGTCGACTTGACGAAAAAAACGGGAAAATACTTTGTCCAAGACGTTTATGAAGGGCCCGGCCTTGAGGGAATCGAACGCGGTACGGTTAAAGCGCTGCGCGTCGTCGCGCTTGAATTCCGCGGCGCTGGGATTCGTTCTAATGTGAACGGCGGTCCTGCCGGCGGCGCGATGATCTCGACTCCGATCGCGGTTGGCGGCGGCACTTGGGACGTTAAGCATGTGCTTGGCACGGTTCCCGTTGAAGAAGACGGTTCCGCGTATTTTGAAGTTCCGGCGCTTACGCCCGTCTATTTCCAGCTTCTTGATAAGAACGGCGATTGCGTTCAGACCATGCGGAGTTGGTCGACTCTTCAGCCCGGCGAAACGTTTGGCTGCGTCGGCTGTCACGAGCCCAAGACGAATATTATTGAAAACGTCCAGACGGCGAGCGGATCGACGTCGACGGCGCTCAAGCAGGGCGTTTCGAAGTTAAGCCCTGAACTAGATCCGAGAACAGGCCGGTATCCTCAAGGCGGATTCAGCTTTGTTCGCGACGTTCAGCCAATTCTCGACACGCATTGCGTTCGTTGTCACGTAGGCGTTCACGGCGGCGATCCGAAGGCTCCTTTCAGCCTGCTCGGAAATTGCGACGTAACGCAGAAAGGTATGGAAATTTGCAATAAGTCGGGCCGAACGTTTAGCGAATCGTATCTAAATCTGACGAATTATGGCAAGAATTCAGGCCCGCTCGCGCGATGGATCAATATTCAGGAAGGTCCGGAAATGCTTCCTCCGTATAAGGAAGGAGCGGCGACAAGTCCGGTCATTGCGCTTTTCCGCGATAAGGAAGGGCGCGTCGGCGGACAGGACGACGTCCATAAAGACGTTCGAATCGACGAGCGCTCTTTGCGTATTCTCGCAATGTGGATGGACTTGTTGGTTCCCTATTGCGGCGATTACACAGAGGATAACAACTGGACGAGGGACGAGCGCGCTAAATATTGGTATTACTTAACGAAACGTGCGAACTCCGAGCGTATCGTCGCGCAGAACGTCGCGATGCTTATGCAGTTTCAGGAGACGGGAATTTTGCCCGAACTCGACGCGTTTGAACAGATTGCTTTCGGCGGAATTGACGATCGCGACAGATATCTCCGCGATTACGACGGCCGCTATATTCCTTCTGTCGCGCGTCGGGAAGGCGCGCTGAACACGTATCGAAACGTCGCGCTTAATCCCAAAGACCAACAGTGCGATTTTGAAGAGATCGTCAGTTATCCGCACGCTTCGTCGAACAGCGAATACGCCTACTTAGACGAGTTTGCGGCGAAAAACGTGATTGACGGCAAAAAAGACAATAAAGGACACGGACCGCAATTTCCTTCCTGGGGGCCGAATCTTCGCTCCGATCTTTGGTTGAAGATAGATTTTGGCTGCGAAGTAGAAATTGACAAAGCCGTGATCTACGTTCGCGCCGATTTTCCGCACGACGACGTCTGGAAGAGCGCGACGCTTGAGTTTTCTGACGGAACAAAAGAAAAAATTGAACTCAAAGCGACGGCCGAGCCGCAGACGTTCACGTTCCCGAAACGCCGCGTTAAGAGCGTTCGGCTGACCGACTTGGAAGTTAGCTATCCGCTTAAATGGTGCGGTATTACTGAAATTGAGTTCTGGGGCGTTACTCCCTGACTTTGTGAAGTGATAAGCGTCGTTCAGACGTCTTGCCGCGGCCTTTCAGGCGCTTTTTACGTCCCAGCAACATGGCTTAGGCTGGAAAGAGTTTGTTGCGGCCTTATAATTGATTCGGGCAAACCTGTTGTCGGTTCCCCGTTTACTCCGTTCCCAACTAGAAAAGAGAAAATCCGTCATGTCGAAATTAGCGTTATTGATAGCCGTCGACAATCCTTCTTCGTCTGAAGGCTCGACGTCGGAGCTCGACGCGCGCGATTTTGGCAAAGCGCTGCAGCGATTCTGGAGTTTTGAGGAATCTGAGATTGTTTATCTTACGTCGAGCGGAAGCGGCGACTCCTACGCGACGCGTCAGCAAGTAGAGAAACACTTTGAACAGGCCTTTCAGGACGACGCGATCGATTATCTCATTGTTGGATTCTGGGGGCGCGGCGTAACGTCGCCGGCCGACAATAAGCGCAGATACTGTCTTGCCGATTACGATCCAGACCGTATTAAAGCGACGACCGTTTCGCTGGGCTCCCTTTTAAGCGCGACGATTCGTCTTCGCGCGCGCAACGCGTGTATGATTTTTGATTGCCGGCCGATGAACGCCGACGGAGAGCCGTGGACGACCGACGAGGAGGATTGCCGAACGATCCAACGCTATATCCGAAAAACGGAGCCAGGCTTTCGTTGCGCGGCGCTGGCGAGCTGCTCGCCGGGGCAGCGTCCAATGGACGACGAATCCGGTAATCGCGGGCTTTTTACGACGATTCTTGTCGAGGGAATGGGCGACTGCGCGCGGCGATTTCAGGGTTCGTTCGACTCTGTAGCCGGCTATACCGTCCAGAATACGAGCCGCAAAGCGCAAGAGCTTGGCGGCGCGCAGTTTCCGTTCTTTGTCAGCGCCGGCGACGGAGATATCCGATATCCGATTACGCAGGGATTGCGCGTTGACGAGCAGTTTGAAGAGGCGCAAGTTGAAGAGACTGAGGACAGTTCGCTTGTTTCAGATTTAGACGACGAGAAGAGCGGCTTAATTTCAATTGATACGGCCGACGCGGCCGAGCCGCGCCAACCGAAACGCGGTTTCTTTTCCCGCGAAAGCGTAACGTGGGCCTTTGCGATTGCTTTTGTTATAGCGCTGATAGCCTTAATTGTTATGGTCGTTATTTTCCTGCGGCAGGGTAAAAATCCGCTTGCGTCGGATTTACTCGGGACGACGGGCTGTTTGTCCGACTTTGTTTTGACGGGACTTAGAGATATCCTTTCCCTTTTCTAACGGCGTCGTAAAAGGCTCCTTCCTCTTAGTATTTAACTTTGTTCTAAAGAAAAAACGCGAACGTTCAAAGGAAGAACGCTCGCGTTTTTTACGTTAACGGAGGGATCGCGAAGCTCAGCGCAACGCAATTCCGTTCGCCTTGAGGAAATCAAGGAACTTCTGATGGAAATCTTCGATCTCTTCGCCGGAGAGCGTGTGGTCTTTCGCGCCGATCTCGTATCGGAACGAGTAGCTGCCCATTCCCTTATCCATTCCTTTTCCCTTATAGGAAGTGAGGAACGTACGTTTGAGAGTTAACGGATGGCTGAATTCGTCAAGCTTGGCGACGAGCCCCTCGTATCCGGATTCAAGCGGCCAAACGAGAGAGAAATCCTGCCACGAGCCGGGGAATTTTGACGGCTCGGAGAATCGGTAGTTCGGATAAAGCGAGCCGACGAATTTATCAAGTTCAATTTCAAACCAAACGACCTGACCGCCTTCGGGCGACACAATCGCGAGCGTCTGTTTATCTAACGCGCCCAACGCGCCAATTTTGACGTCGCCGCAGAAGATTTCAACGGAATAGTCGACTTTCTGCCAAGGAGACTGGTCTTCTTTCGTCGCGACAAATTTCAGTTCCGAATTCGTCTGCGTATATATCTTGCCGACGTCTTCGATCGCCGCTTTAATTTCAAGATAATGGTCTTCAAGCGAAACGCCCGCCTGGACAAAGCTTACGCCGGCCAGCCGACGTTCTTCTTTGCATTTCTCCATGCTGTCGACAGGCTTGCGCTGATCGTCGACTTTGCCGATGAGGCGGTAGACGTGCCCGAGCTCAAATATCCGGAAGGAGTCGCGGAAGGGACGGTTCTTCGCCACGAGCGCAAACAGATTCGGAATAAGGGTCGTGCGCATGCGCGCTTCGTATGGCGCGATCGGATTGAGCAGCTGAAGCGTTTCGACCGGCTCAAATCCGAGTTTGCTCGTCCATTGGTCGTTAAACCAGCCGTAATTATGGACTTCCAAGAATCCGTAACTGGCGGCAAGGAGCCTCCGCGCGCGATGTTCGAGCTTAATATAGTCTTCGACATGCAGCGGGGTAATCGGCGCTTTGGGAAGAACGGGCTCGATATTGTCGAATCCAAAGATGCGCGTTACTTCTTCGACGATATCTTCCTCAATCGAGATATCTTTGGCGCTTCGGAACGGGGGAACGCCGACGCGCAGCGTTCCGTCGGGCAGGAAGTCCGCTTCAAATTGAATCGAACGCAGGATTTCAAGTGTTTTTTCCTGCGGGAAATCTACGCCCACGAGCTTATTCATGCGCCCCGGGGGCAGTTCAATATAGCGAACCTTATCTTGTAAATCGCCCGCGAACGAGAAGCGGGTTTCGACTTTAAACGGTACGCCGGACTCTTCGACCAGTTTCAAGATGCGTTCCGTTCCCACTTTGGTATTTGCGGGCGGCTGAGTCTTTTCGTACCGCTGCGACGCGTCGGTGCGCAAATTGAGACGACCGGCCGTCTTGCGAATGCGCTCGGCGCGGAAATTCGCCGATTCAAGCATGACGCGCGTCGTTTTCTCGGTAATTTCCGTTTCGAGCCCGCCCATAATACCGGCTAGTGCGACCGGCTTGTCGCCGTCGCAGATCATCATGTCTGCGGGAATCATCTTCCGTTCGACTCCGTCAAGCGTTTGGAACACGCCTTCTTTTCCCATCGGCTTAACGCATATGTTGGATACGAGATCGGCGTCGAACGCGTGCGTCGGTTGACCGAGTTCCAAACTGACGTAGTTCGTTAAGTCGACGAGCAGGTCGTATGTGCGCTGACCGAGCGCGTGCAGACGGCGCTGCATTTTGATCGGGGAGGGAACGCGCGTCGAATTCGCTTCAAGTTTGAAGACGAGTCCGGAATAGCAGACGCAGTTTTCGTCGGCGATTGAGACCGGGAAGGCTGGCAGGTCGGCGTACTGATCGACGCTGTGACGGGGATACGGCTTGAGTTCGCGGTGGAAGATCGCCGCGAGTTCGCGCGCAAAACCGTAGTGTCCCCAGAGGTCGGGACGGTGCGTGAGGCTCTTATTGTCGATTTCCACGAGAACGTCGGATTCCGGGACGTAGTCGGAGAAGGGCGCGCCCGTCTTCGTTGAGTTTGGGCATTCAAAAAGAATTTCATGCCAAGAGCTCATGCCGAGTTCCGCGGCGCTGCACAGAATACCTTCGCTCATATAGCCGTAGACTTCTGATTTCTCGATAGTCTTATCGCCGAGGGTCGTTCCCGCGGGCGCGAAAGGAGCTTTGAGCCCAGCGCGCGCGTTCGTCGCGCCGCACACCGTCTGGTATTGACGGTCGCCGCAGTCGACGACGCACAGGGTTCGCGTCTTGCCTTCCGGCGTTTGGAACGGTTTGGCGGAAAGAATTTCACCGACGAGAACGCCTTTGACGTGGCGAGTAAGATAGGAAATACCCTCTACTTCAGCGGTCGCCATCGTTAATTTGTCGGCTACTACTTTCGGGTCGACGTCGGAAATGTCGACGAAATCGGAAA
>JAEEGL017280163.1_pt1 | contig 13545 bp, 6 predicted proteins | sample 9134231 | NCBI WGS metagenome assembly JAEEGL01 (sample SAMN16246548, study PRJNA631951) | gut metagenome | biome: gut microbiome; feature: rumen; material: fiber-attached | host: Bos | place: Iran: Karaj | collected 2018-10
AGCGTCATCATGCGGTCGGACGTGTTTGCCGCGTAGATGTCAGCGCCTGCTTTCTGAAGCATGACATTGAGCACTTTGTCATTGACGGCGACGAGTCTCCTCACGATGTCGTTCGTGACCTGCATGTATGTGAGGAACGCGATTGCCATGACGACGCCCGCCATTGTGACTATTGAGCGGAAGAACCTGCGTTTGATTCCCGCCCAGCTGACGCTGAACGTTACTCCCCAGCTGACCTGTGTCTGCTCAGGGATTTCCTTCGTTTGTACATTATCCTGCGGCATATTTCAGAACCTGTTGAGTGAAATTTTGTGGAATGGTCTTTCCATTATATATGAGATTATAAGCGATATCAAAATGACAGTGAACTCGCCGAGAATCAGACCGATGAACAGACCCTTGATTTGCGTGTAGGTGTTCTTATCGGAATATCTTGTAACAAGGGACTTTGCGAGCCATCCAAGCATGATTGAGAACCATGCTCCAGACATGTGTGGATTGACTAGCATTATCATTCCTATGGGATGCGGCAGCCAGAAGTGGTTCTGCCTGAAGAAGAGTAGGATTGCCATTAGGATGACGCCAGCGATGAGCCATCCGAGCTGTCCTGTTGCCTGTTCTGGCGGCACCTTTGAGAGGCTTGTAATAAGGTTGTATGTGCTTCGCGGGAAGAAAGTGTAGAAGTATGTGTGCATGGCGTCTGCACCTGTGTAGTATCCTATTATTATTGCGGTGATGACAGAGACAACTGTCGCCACTATGATTGAGAGGGCTATGCCAGTATGATATCTGCGGCGGGACATCTTTAGGTCGTCGCAGATTTTGAATCCCGTAGCCATTGACGGTGCAATGAATGTCTTGAGGTCCAGGAAAAGGATTGAGTAAAAGATCATGAGCGGAGCGAACAGATGCGGGTGCGAGTATGGCTTGTCCATGCCGCAGAAGTCCCTTATAAGGTGGAATGGACTAGCATTCGAGTGGATTGAGAGCATACCGCCTTCCGCTACGCTTCTTATGAGGCCGATAGTCGTCACCATGATGACAAGATATCCGAATATGGAGTAGATGATGTTGATTTTGAGCATCAGCCAAAGCAGCAGGATGAGCACGAGTGATGAAGCCATGAAGATGAATGATGAGTTACGGAGCTCTCGTGCTTCGTCAGGAGCTATGCCGACAAGGCCTTTGGGACGCATTGCGCACATTATTATGTCCCTTGACTTCCATATCACAACAATGGCGAAGACAATGAGCGCCCCTGTGCCCATCGCAGAACGGAAGTTGTGGATATACCACCACTCTTGTCTGAATGACCTAACATTCTGTCCGTAGCCGAAAGCGACAAGGGCCATTAGCAGAACAAAGTAGAAGATATGGAAAAACCAGAGCGAGAATGAAACCTTCTGCGGGATGAGGAACGAAAGTCCGATGAGCGTGAAGAAAATCGTGGATGATGCACCGAACGCAAGGGCCTTGAACATGCTGTTTCTTACATATGGGGTCCATGATGTGTTAAGGTTCATCTCATTCAGGCCAGGAATGATTTCAGTGTTTGCAAGAAGGTTCCAGCCCATGACTGACGCCGAAATGATGAAACCAATCCAGAATAGTCCGTTCTTGAACATCTGTGGCACCACGTCCGTCGAGAGTTTGCCATTCTCGATACCAACGATGCTTTCTGGTAGTTCAGCTAAGGGGAAGATAAGTTTTTCATGGTGCGCCCATTGCCTGAAGATGAGAATGTTGAAGGTGTAAAGCACCACGAACGCCACGAAGATGACAATTGCCCAGTGGAACAGCGGCTTTGCCCAATGCGACCACGGAACTTCGCCGATGAGGTATCTTGAGATTGATGCATCGAATGTCGGGAAAGCGGCCAAAACGTCGTCGGTTCCTGCCCATGCATCTTCGCCGACACTGATGCTCTTTGCAATAACCTCTATGTTTCCACAGGCGGTGGCGACTCTCTGGCAGATGGTGATTTCTCGCTTGTAGCACTCTTTTTGTTTGTTAATATGTTTGATTTTTCCTTCAAGGCGCTTATGCTGCTTGTCGAGTGCGGCGATTTCGTTTTCCATTCTGCGCATGTTCTCAATGGTGTCTTCTCGCTTGTCTTGATTGAGTTTCAAGACCTTGGCGTTGATGTCAGAGATTTGCGCAACGCATTCTGCTGAGCTGGAATCTAGAAAAGCGATGTGCTCCCGAGCGTATGAGTCATCCGCAAATGGCTTTAATGTCGCCAATGCCTTTTCGAGTCCTTGGGGTGATTTGGAGGCTTGCGCCTCTTTGATTGACTTGGCGGCCTGTAGACCTGCGCGTAGGCGTCCAAGACGCCTGAAATAGATTTGCGGTGTGTCGTCGGTCGTAAAGAGGATGCCTGGAATTGCGCGTTTTTCGGCTGGAAGTCCTCTGCGATATATTTCGACTTTGGCGAAGGCGGCCTCCTCTAGTTTGGCGAGGTCGCTGCGCTTCTGATTGACGATAGCCTCCTGCGCCTCTGCCTCCTCGCCACGCTCGCGCATTTCCTGTAGCTTTTGGAACTCTTTGGCATATTCCGATGCAGCTCGTGAGATGCCCTTCTCGGAGATGAACATGCTTTCATTGACGTATGGCTCCACGTATGTACACCACTCTGATTGTCCATTGTTCCAATGCTTGTTGAAGAGTCCGCTCATGATTGGAAGGAACTGGCTTGTGAGACCGAATGTCGAGATTCCCGATGTCACCATTGTCATTGCGAAGATGAGCATTAGTTCTGTTACGCTGAATGGTTTGACGATTCGGATGAGACGTGCTATCGGATTTATGAGTACGATGACAAAGACCAGCATAAGGTAGGGGAAAAGCGGCACCTGATTTGCGGTCGCAATCATGGAGCGCCTGTTTTCAAGAAATACCGTCAGAAACGCGAATATGCCTGACATGAGGACGCCCCATATCAGTGAGCGTATTGTCACAATGCCAGCGTGCGCCATGCCTGAAAGCTGGCTTTCTGTTTCAGGCTTCTTGCCGTCTGTGTGTTTTTTATCTTCCATGTTTTTCGACTTAGAATACTAGAGGTGCCATCATTTTGTTGAGAATGGTGAACGAGACCGACACCATGCCGACAAGACCCATCCCGCAGGAGAAGCCTGCCAAGATGATGGGCGTGTATTTCATCCACTGCTCGCCGAAGCGACGCCTGAAATAGAATCTTCCGACGAGCGCGCCGATGAGCTCAAGAACTATTCCTGATGGAGTTGACTGTCCGAGTCCGCGCACCCATCCAAAGACAAGTAGCGTGGGCAGGCCAAGGCAGGAGAGAATCGCGAACGACGTCACGCCCGATGTTAATCCGACCAAGACGTATTTGAGACGCAATGCCTCCATGAACATTGAGCCGCCTTCCATGGTGGAGCTGTATGTAAGGCATTGGTTCTTCGCGTGCAGATCCCACATTTTTTGGGCGTACGGATATGCTGCGGACGGCACCTCCGCCATCTTCCAGAGAAGCTGCGAGAATATGATGGTGGAGAGGATGACTATTGGAACAGTCACCAATTGCGTCTTTATTTGTGAGCCGACCTTCGTTCCTGTCAGTTCCATGACGCGGAAGTTGACGGTCGCTACGCCATAGTTTGGTATAGGCACAGGGGCGAACCAGATTTTGACGCCTTTGTATCCAGAGAGGATGTATGTCGCCTCTTTAATGTATGGTACGGTGAGAGCCTGACCGCAGATACCCTCCAGCTTGGCCGTTGCATAACTAAGCAGCGGAGTAAGCACGAGCGCGTAGAAGATGAAGAAGTGCCATGGGAAGCCTTCTATCAGCCAGCATGATATACCAATCCAGAAGGTGTTGCTGAAGATATAAATGCATAGGGCGATCCAGATTGAGAAGTCGCCGCGCCTTGGGTCGTTAATCAGTAGGCGTCTCCATGCGGATGGCTGCTTGTCACCTTGTGCTTTGCCTGAAAGTTGTGTGGCGTTGCCGCGCTTGTTGCGCCAGGCGCGAATGAGGGGTGTCGCTATTTTAGAGAATGATACCAAAGTTATCGCAAGTGTAAGTCCGAGCGAGAACGAGAGGTAGAAATCGACGTTATTGCTGTAGAGTGTGTTGACGACATCCATCTGTGGATCCCAATGGGAGAGAATGCCCGCATGATACAGAATCGGATTCATTATTATCACGGAGACGACGCCGAGCGCACCACCAATCACCGCCCAGAACGGCAGCACCATGCCCTGGAAGAACCAGAGCAGATTGAAGCTGATGTTCATTGGCGCGGCTGGCAGGAACTTTGAAATGGCTGGTGTGAAATCGACCCATGGTATCGGCAGCGGTTGTATAGGCTTGTCCAAAAGCGCGCCGCTGACTGATGGTATGGCGATGTAGAATACGCCGAAGGAGAGGCCAAGGACTGCGCCGATGGAGAAGCAGCGCCATTTCCAACCCTCTTGGTTCTTTTTGGTCTCGGCAAGCGCGGTGATGCCTGATGCCGCGACAGGGGCCATCGGGAACGGGAGCTCCTCGACGTCGTTAGTGATGCGGTAAAGGATGTATCCGAAACCATATTGGTCAAGGCGTGAGACGAGAAGTCCCACAACTATTAGGGCGATGGGGCCTAACCAAGCCTTTGTGAAGAATGTATGTCCTTGCTCACGAATGATTTCTGCGCTTGGCGCCCACCAAGAAGGTATCTCTTGGGCAACGCCCATTGCGTTCGCATAGTCGGACTGCACGAGATACTGATGCCACAGCACCCCTTGGAATGGCGACACCATTGCCAGACCTGCCATATAATAGAATATGTATATCTCCTGCATCTTCAGTTCCTTGAACGAACGGCGGGCGACTTCCGCGAAGAGGATGATCGTCACCCATCTTGCGGCAGTGTCCATGTTCGCTTCAGGACCAACGACCAGGCTTAGGTATAAGCTTCCAGGCATGATGAGCATGCCGAGGAAGATTGCTCCTATTACGGTCTTCCATGAGAAACCGTCGTGGAATTCAGCTGGCGGCTCCATCAGCCGTCGGTACTGTTCAAGTTCCTTATCTTCTGTATGTCTTGCCATAGTGGTAGGGCTTTAGGGTTATTGTCTTGAGAAGAGTTCCTTTCCTCGTCTTACATAGTCTGAATGTTCGGCTGGCGAGAGGTTACGCCAGTGCATAAGATATGTTCTCATCCTTTCGAGGAAAGGCATGTTTGTTGCAGTCCAGTTGCTGTCTTGCCCAGAGAGTCTTGTGTTAATCATGGTGAGTCGATATGCCTGTATTTGTGTGTCGTATGAGACGATGAATCGCAGTTCCTGTGTGACGCCAAGGTCAAATGGCGCGAGGGCGACATCGTAAATGAGTTCGAGGGTTTCACGCCCATCAGCGTCCACGCCTGTTTTGGTTTCCTTGAGATTTGCGATAAGATCGCCAAATGATGCCTCGGTGAAGCGCGAGAAGTATTCATCCAGATATGCGTTGATGCCGTGGATGAGCTCCTCGTGATAGATGAACGGGAAGACAACATGCATCACCTTGCCGTCATGGGCAGGCAACGACCATTTGCGCTTGCCTGATGGCACGGCGGCGCGTGTGGCGACAATGGATGGATAAATCGTCGAGAGAAGCACGACTGCTATCGTGAATAGAATGACATAGACGACGCTAAGCGATGAGAAGTTTAGGTTGATTTCTGAAACAAGATGTGTTCTGGTCAGGACGATGCTTGTGCATTGGCCGATGAGATAGCCGCCGATTGAACCGATCACGCTATACACGAAAGCTTCGGCGAGGAAGAACATTCCGATGTGCGTCGGGTTGAGCCCGACCGCATTGTAGATTGCAATTTCGGCTTTTCTCTCGAAGACCGAGCCGAGCATTGTGTTGAGGATGATGGTGCCAGAGATGAGTAGCGGAATCAATAGGAAGGCGAGTCCGCCGATGGATGTACGGTAGCCTTCGCCGATGTAGTAGACGCCTGGGGCGGCGGTGCGTTTTCCTTCGTCGCCCAAATCAAACTTATCTTTGCTGGAAATGTAGAATTTACTGGCGTTTGTGATGGTGAGTAGGTCATCCACGATGTTCCAGATGTGTATGCCGTCCTTCAGTCTGGCTGAGATGGAATATGCGAGTGCTCCGCTGCGTTTGGTAATGCCCTCTGGCATGATGAGCATGGCGGAGAGGTCAACGTAGAATATGCCGTCGTCTCCACTCTCAACAGCTCCTGCGGCCATCTGCTCCAGATCCTCTTCGGCTTTGTTGAGTTTCATCTGGGCTTTGATTGGTGTGAGGGGATGCTGGTTTAGGTCTTTAAGGGCTGAGAACGCCTTGTCGTCCAGAATGCCGACAATCTTGTAGGCTGTTCCCGAAAGGGTTATTGTTCTGCTCAGGTCATAGCTGTCGTTTGTGCTGTCATGGATTCCCAATGCCTTTGCGAGTGCCTGCGGCAGAATGACCTCCTTGGCGTTGTTGTCTGAGAAGAAGTTTCCTGTATGCAACGGAAATTGACCGAGAAAGTTTTTGTCTGATTGTGGGAGACCGAGAATGGCATCAATGATGGCGGTCGAATCGTTTTCTGCTGAATTGGATTGGCAGAAGATTCTGAAGGAGGTGTCAGAGTTTTCGTTCTTAGACGGAAGAAGCCATCTGCGAACATTGACATCCGCTCTGTCGCCCAGAATCTCGATGAAGGTCCTGACGGTTGGCTCGTCCATTCTGCTGTTGCCTGGCCACGTGTACATCAGACCATTGTAAGGAGCTGTGTCTGAACGAGTTACAATCGTAGGATTCATGTTCTTAGAGATACTGGTGAATGCGAGCATCGTGAAAGTCACGAGAATGACGGTCGCGGTGGTGAGGGCGGTGCGGATGCGTCTGCGCTTCATGTTGTTGACGCCGATTATCATTGCGGACTGACCAGCCGTGGAGAAACCCGCCTGTCCTGTGTCGAACGCGTTGGCCGAGCGGAAGATGAGTTGCATTTCGCCTTCAAATCGCCCATGTAGGATTTTTATCACAAACAGGCCGAGACCGCCCATGATGAATGCTATGAAGATGGCCTCTGGGGCCTGCGCGACCTTGAATGCGGGATGAATCAGCCTGAACACGCAGAATGTCAGCGCGAACATGAGCGCGAAGGCTGCCATCTCATGGCTGATTTTCTTGAACTTGAAGATTAGTTTTTCCGCGAAGAAGCAGAACGGCAACATAAGTGCAAGGTAGAAGACAACTGCTTTGAGCATGTCATTTGTGACAGAAGTCATACGTTTGTACGCCTTGATGTGCGCGCCGACGGCGAGGTGAAGCTTTTGGAGATATTTTGGCCAATCTTTGCCCTTTCTGGCCTCATTCACTTCAGCGATGGCCTCGTCGCCACGTTTGCGGAATATGACGGAGAGTTCGTCCGATGTGCCTGCAAGCTTTCTAAGCCTGTCTTCGTTCAGGCGTGACATGTCGTTTATTGCGGTGGCGAAGAAGTCGCTTCCCAATTCGTCAGGGGATGTGAAGCCCTTTCCAAGCGGATTCCCTTCTGATGTATTGAGTGCGAGAGCGCGCTCCTTTGAGATGAGCTTTAGTGGTTCGTGCTTTTCAAGGAATATGGCTGCGGGACCATCCATCAGATTGATGAGCTTTGCCGTGTATGGAGAGAGTGCTCCTGTGAATCCAAATTTCTTTGGCTGGCTGTTTAGACGTCCATTTAATATAAGGTAATAGTATTCTGTGATTGGCGTAACGCCGATGAGGGCGGGATTGTCTCGAACATAGACGGGGTATTCGACACAGTTGAAGAGGGCCAGGGTCTTGCTCTTCTCGCCCCTGTTCATCAGAGATGGAATCTTAGCCTCCGCCTCACCGACGTCTAGGGCGCAAGTGACATCTGTGAAGTCTTTGTCAAAAGCAAATGCGTTAGGATATGTTGTAAGCGCGTCAAGGCAGACAAATGTTGCTGACGCCCTTTCGTCTGTTATCATGACATATCCGTTTGCGACATCGCCAGAGCGAATGGTGACGTTTTTGTCGTCAGGATGATACAAGATGATAACCGAATTCGGGACTGGAATCTGCGGCAGGACGGAGGCTGAAAAATCATCGAATTTAAATGATTTGATTTGCGACGCCCAGGCGTAAGCACCGAATTTGCCGCGTTTTGAAGGTTTCTTCAAATCAGATGGCCATGTGATTCGCTCATAACCTAAAATTGCATGGAGTAGGTCTGTCGTGTAATTGATGACTCCTGCTACGCGAGTCGCATCAAGATTGTCGAATGTGTCTGACGGTGTGAATCTTCTGCCGAAGCTTGAATAAGGTGTCCTTATGCCGAAAGAAGGTGTTCTTGATGCCATTTGGAAGACCTTGACAGCGTAAGCGTGTTCGCGGAAGTAGTGTACCTCTGGCTGTCCGCCGACGCGTGTCATGGTGTCCAGGAACGTTGTGGCTCCATGTTCGGGCTTTGCGTCAAGTTTCTTTGCGACGGCAGCGACATTCAAGCCAAATCTGTGCTGCGAGTATGATTCGGAAGTGAAGTCGCATGATGCGAATCCAACTTTTGCGTTGCCCCAGTCCAGTTCTAGGTCGATTGTGAAGCAGACGCGTTTGGTGCCGAGCTCTTCGCGCAGTCTGTTGTTTTCGGTCACTTCGCTGATTTCCTGACGATTCAATTCAGCGCATTTCTTGTGTGTGCTGACGATTTCCGAGACGTATTTTCTCAAGATGTTGAGTTCGAAGTCTTTGTCATGCGTACACTTAGCTTGTGTGCCGTCAGGATTTATCAAAGGTATTGTGCCCAACTGCTCAAGATCTGCGCGGACACCGACCTTATTAAAGAGGGTGAGCACATTAACGTGGTGATGGCGCAGGTCATCAAGTTCCGCGCGCCGCTTCGCCATTTCTTCCGCTGACATCTCCTTGTCGCGTGAGAGGTGGAGCAGTTCCCCTTTGAGCAGGTTGACTTCACGGCGCGCCATATCGACTATGGGCTCCTTGACCGTGTAGTTTTTTCCTGTCGACGAGTCCATTAAATTGCGGAGTCTTATGATCAGCTCTGAATCCTCCTTTGTTGGAGGGTTGAGGTTGAATTTTGAGTAATGTGAGAGGAGCATTTCGTCCAGACGAAGGTCGTTTCCGACGATGTCCAGCATCTTCTCCACATCGCTTCTCGGCATGAGAAGATTCCACGCGAGATTGCGTTCGCCCAGATGGTTGGATGTATGGGCGTTGACAGCGCAGATCACCGTTGTTCTGGCGGGAGGATTCTTTGTGAAGCTGCGGAAGGTCTCCATAAGAAGCATAAGGTTTGCGCCGCCTTGAGCGCCAGGCGCGAAGTCTGGAACAATGCTGTTTGAGTCAAGCGCGGCGGTTATAAGGACTGCTTCATCACTGAGAGGTCCTTTGCCTGGAATGATTACCCATGGCGAACGCGCCTTAACGTTTTCAAGTCTTGACGGCTCGGCGTCAACGCTTATTCCAATTCCGCCGTTTACCGCTAATTGCTTAAGTTCCGCGCCTTCGGTTGCGCGAACCATGAATCGCGGCAGGTTCACCTCTGTGTTGACAAGCTTCTCCTTCGCTTCGCGGTTGCGCGAGTTTGGATTCTCTATAAAGATGATTCCCTTGATTCCTAATCTGAAGAATGGAAGCCACTCCTGTCCGCAGTCAAACTCCATCAGCAGTATGGCTCCATCCAGCTCGACTCCTTTCAACGTCGCCAAATCCTCCCGTGACCCAAATCCTGCGTATGCCAGTTTGCATTCGAAATGCCGCTCCTTGAAGTTCCCTGGGCGGAAAATGCCTGGGGCCATTGGATATATCCTGTATTCTTTGCCATTGGCTTTGATGCTAGTCCTGCCAGGGCGGAATGCAGGAGCGTTGAATGTGATGCTTCCGCATGAAAGGCCACTCGCCTTGAACTCCGCCTCAATTTTAGCGGCGGTATCCTCGTTCTGTTTTGAACCTATTATTCTTGTCTTGCCATTGCCCAACAGAGTGTTCCAGCTTGTGGTGCAATCCTCCTGTGTCACAGTGGCGTGGAGATGCAACGCCGCCGCAAAAATAGCCAATGTTATGAATATGTGTCTCATCACTTTCGTATTCCGATTGCTATGACATTCCTCTTTACAAGCGACCCGAGAAACTCAGCGATGCTCAGTTCGGCTTCGCGCTTGTTAATTCTGTATTTGCCAGTGAACTGACCGATGATTTCCATGACGTTGCGTTTGCCATCTATCTGCGATACGACGTAGCTCCCAATCTCGTCAAGCCTAATGCGTTTGCTTGAGACTGGATGCATGAAACGCGCCAGAAAACCGTCAGGACGCTTCAGATGCACGATGGCAGTCATGCGACCGTCATCGCCGTTCTCCAGCTCAACACCAGGCATCAAGACAGGAATTCCCGCCAACGCTGCTCGCCTGTCGATTTCTGTTTTAGGGCTGTCACTGAAGATTCCCATTCCAGACTCCCTGCCCGTCCATATGGCCGACCTTGATGTTGACCTCCGAACGCTTCTCCAGCCTATCGACCTTACCGTCTCTAATCCAGAGGATGCGGTCTGACGCGTCCAGCATCTTCATGTCATGAGTGGCGGCAATGACGGTTACGCCATCATTCTGGCTGAGATCTTTCAGAAGCGATATCATCTCCTGGCCTGTCTTAACGTCCAAGTTAGCTGTAGGCTCGTCCGCAAGAATAATCACAGGGTCGTTTGCGATGGCGCGCGCGACAGCGACTCGCTGTTGCTGGCCGCCAGACAGCTCGAAGGGCCTGTGGAACATTCTGTGTCCAAGACCGACCTTTGTCAGAATCTTCGCGGCTTTTTCGCGGGCGTCGTCCTTTGACATGCCTGCGAATATCATTGGCAGAGTGACGTTTTCCAGGGCTGTAAGGACTGGCAAGATGTTGTATGACTGAAAGATGTAGCCAATCTTATGGCAACGCATCCATGCAAGCTCGTATGAGTCAAGCTGTGCCAAATCTATCTCGTCCATGAAGACCATGCCCTCTGTTGGCGAGTCAATTCCGCCTATCATGTTGAAGAGGGTTGATTTGCCTGAACCCGATGGCCCCATGATGCTGAGATATTCTCCTCTGTATATGTCCAGAGAGATTCCGTCCAGTGCCTTTGTTATAGCCTCGCCTTTGCCATAATGGCGTTTTACGTCCAAGACTCTTACAACGATGTCGCGGCTATTTATTTGTTCTTCGGGCATGTGACTAAAATGATTTGAATAAAAGGTCATTAATGAAAATAGACGAATCTGGAAAGGTTTTATTTGTGCTAAGATAGACCTATTATTGATTTTTAAAGAAAATTCCATTTCATCTATGGCATTTTCAAAATGAGTCTTTATATTAAGATGAATCATCATCATCAATTAATTATTGCAAAGTTGAGGAAAGAATGAAAGTTTTTGTTTCAGGTTGCTATGACATGCTGCATTCGGGGCACGTGGCGTTCTTTGAAGAGGCGGCGAGTCACGGGGATTTGTATGTTGGCATTGGTTCAGACAAGACCATAATGGAGCTGAAGAACCGCAAGACGATAAATCCAGAAAACGAACGGCTTTACATGGTCAAATCCATAAGATATGTCAAAGACGCATGGATAAATTCTGGTTCAGGGATAATGGATTTCGCCAAGGATTTGGAGACGTTCCATCCCGACATATTCTTTGTGAACACCGACGGTTTTACTCAGGCGAAGCAGGATTTCTGTGATGCTCATGGCATCAAGCTGATTGTCAGCAAACGAATTCCTCATGGGGCGCTTCCTGCACGCTCTACCACGGCTCTGCGACAGGAATGCACTATTCCTTATAGAATAGAGTTAGGGGGAGGGTGGCTGGACCAGCCGTTTGTCAACAAACTCGCACCAGGACCTGTGATTGTCCTTGCGATACAGCCTGACATTGAGTTCAATCACAGGTCTGGAATGGCGACATCATCACGCCAGACCGCCATAAGGCTTTGGCATACATCGATACCAGAGGGCGATAGAGTGGAGTTGGCGCGGACGTTGTTCTGCGTCGATAATCCGCCTGGCACTGAGAACATCTCTGGCTCGCAGGACCAGTTGGGACTTCTGTTGCCTGGAATTAACAAGCTGAACTACGACAACGGCTACTGGCCCGTGAGCATAGACTCAATTCGCGACAGGGAGACCCTGTCGTTCATAGAGAAAAGCATAAGACTCGTGGCTTTGCCGCAACGCAGGGCAGGGTACACTCCCTTCGAGAACAGAAACATTACTGCCGAGGGGGCAAAAGCGCTCGCGAAGGCGACGGAAGGCATCTGGACTGCAATAAAGAACCATGATGTCGTTAATTGGGGGGCTTGTACTACAGAGAGTTTTGAGGCCCAGACACGAATGTTCCCGAGCATGATTTCTGCTGAGATAACGGAAGCCATTGAGAAGTACAGGAGCGTTGCGAAGGGCTGGAAGATTACAGGCGCGGGCGGCGGCGGATATCTCGTGCTGATTACAGACAAAGAGATTGAGAATTCAATTCAGATTAGGGCATGTCTTTGAGTTATTTCTAACACATTAATATGGAATTTATTATGAGTAGAAAACTTTTGATTGGGTGTTTGTTGGTTGGCTCTGTTTTGTTCGGAGCTAACTTAACGTTCCACGCAAGTTTTGACAAAGGTCTTGTCGCTGATGTCGCCAACGGCAAGCGGGACCCGATTCAAGTGCTTGGAGATGTCGCGTTTCAGGATGATGGTGTCTCTGGAAAGGGTGTCAGGATAGGGCCATGGAAGGACGTTGAGACGCCTGGCACCACAGAAGTTCAGGACAGAAACTACCGTTATGCATACAACGGCATAAAGAACATCAACTCAAGCAAAGGCGCGATATCGTTTTGGGTCAAGCCTGTCGATTGGGACGGCAAGGACGCTTCGCCTCACAGGTTGTTCGTGCAGCTTTCCGCGCCTAACAGGGCAACCTTTACTATATATAAGGTACTAAACAACGCGAGTCTTTACTGCCACATAGTTTCTCAAGGCGCGGCGGCAGGAAAGCCGATGGGGCGAATTGACGGATGGAAGAAAGGCGAGTGGCACCATATCGTCGTTTGCTGGAGCAAGGGCACGCTCAACACTTTCGTTGACAGCATGCTCGGTGGCACAATGACCTACAATGATTTCAACTGCGAACTCAGCAGGATCTCTCTTGGCTATCTTGGCTGGCAATTTGAGACCGGCGCAAGTATGATGGACGAATTCCGCGTTTATGACGCTCCGCTCAGCATGAGTGAAATTGAGGAGCTTTACAACGGCACTGCTGCAGCTGGTAAGGGCGAGATGCGAATCAATGTCGGAAAGGCGAAGGCGGCTCCCGTCGTGGATGGTGTCATCGGTAAGGATGAGTATTCTTTCGGAGCGACAGGATTCCTGCAATACAATAAGCGCAGCTTGAATCCGCCCGACAAGCTGGTCGAGTACTATCTCAGCCATGACGGCGAAAAACTTTACATCGCCATGAGAAGTCCTGCGCCAGCCAACCCGAAGGTGCAGACATTCATGGGACGTGACGGCAATGTCTGGGAGGACGAGACCGTCGAGATTCACATCGA
>JAEEGL012507218.1_pt1 | contig 13544 bp, 8 predicted proteins | sample 9134231 | NCBI WGS metagenome assembly JAEEGL01 (sample SAMN16246548, study PRJNA631951) | gut metagenome | biome: gut microbiome; feature: rumen; material: fiber-attached | host: Bos | place: Iran: Karaj | collected 2018-10
CTCCCGCATTTCCGAATGCCCGTATTCCGAAGCCTGGGCTTTCGCGTGGGGCACGGAAATGAACAGGTCCCCCAGGAAGCAGGCTTCTGTCTCATCGTCGTATTCCTGCCTCAGCAGGTTTTCGCATTTCCCGGCCGTGGCTCCCGACGGATAGGAAACACTCGGAAAAGACAGCACGTCCGTGGATCTGCCGATATTCCTGTAGCGGCTGTTGATCTCCGCGATCTCTTCGTCGTCGCAGAGGCATACCGAGATGGCGCAGGGAACGCGGACGCCTTCACATTTCAGGCAGAGATCCGCGGCTTCCTGCATGCGGGACAGGATTTCCTGTTCCAGAGGGCAGCGGATGATCCAGTCAATCAGCACCGTCTGACTCCCCTTTCTCCTCAGTTTTTTCTTCCTGAACCGGTTCCGGAACAGGTTCCGGTACGGTTTCTGGCGCGGGTGCGTCCTCCTTCTTTTCTTCGGTGACTTCGCCTTCAGGCTCTGCCTGCTTTTCCGGTTCTTTGGCCGGCCCTGCGGTTTCCGCCGCCGGATTCGGATGTGCTTCGCCCTTCACTGTGAATTTTTCCACCTTGGGATATTCGATCCGGTCGTGATAGACGCCCTTCAGCATCTCCGAATAGGTATTGCAGATCTGGTCGATATCGTGCAGGGACAGGTCGCAGTCGCTGAGCTGTCCGTCCTCAAGCTTGCCGCGGATCAGCCGCTCGATAAACTGGTCGATGCCCTTGGGCGTGGGATCCTTCATGGAGCGCACCGCTGCCTCAATGGTATCCGCCAGCATGACGATGGAGGCCTCCTTCGTCTGCGGCTTGGGACCGGCGTAACGGAAATCGTTGATGTCCACATGCTTCCCGTCCGCCATCTGCAGCGCCTTGTGATAGAAGAACATGACGGGCGTCACGCCGTGATGCTGCTGGATGATGTCGGTGACTTCCGGGGGAATATGTTCCTTCTGTGCGATCAGTACGCCGTCCTTCGTGTGGGAAATCAGAATGGCGGCGGAGACGTACGGATCTGTTTTCTCATGGGGATTGGGACCCCGCTGGTTTTCGCTGAAATAGCCGGGCCGCTTCAGTTTTCCGACGTCGTGGTAATAGGCGCCTGCCCGCGCCAGGTAGGCGTTTGCGCCGATCCTGTCCGCGGCGGCTTCAGCCAGGTTGGCCACGATGATGGAGTGGTGATAGGTTCCGGGAGCTTCCAGCATCAGCCGCTTCATCAGCGGATGGTTCGGATTGGTGATTTCCAGCAGGCGGCTCGGGGTCGCCAGGCGGAAGGCGCCCTCAAAAACCGGCTGAAGCGCCACGGCGAGCACGCCGCTCAGGATACTGCCTGTCACGCCCCATACCAGCATCCGGCTCAGGCTGATGTTTTCGGCGGATGTCAGCAGCTTGAAGCCGACGATCATGATCACCGCGAACAGGGCGGAGATCAGTCCGGACAGCAGCACGCGGACACGCTGCGGCCTTCCCTTGAGGAACCAGATCGTCGCCGCCCCGCAGGCCAGCGTGTTGATCGTGATCACCACTACGTCGTAGAAGGTGGTGGAGCTGCAGCTGGTGGTGATTCCGCCGAACAGGATCGCCAGGGGAATGGAAAGCACCAGGCCGGCCCGGTATCCGATCAGTACGGTGCCGAGAATCGTACCAAGGGCAATGGGCATGATATACAGGCTCGGAAGCAGCGTCGCGAGGGAGGCAAATCCGAAGCACAGGATCACGATGATCAGGATTACGGACAGCTTGCGGATATCCTTCAGGGTGTCCTTCATCAGCAGGCGGAGCATCATCAGCAGGATGATCATGGCGATCGCTGTCAGGATCACCGCGCCGCCGTATACGGAATAGTCGTAATTGTCATCGTTGAGCAGGCCCAGGTTCCTGAGCATTTCCACCTGGCTGCGCGTAATCCTGTCGCCATCCCGGATGATGTTCTGTCCCTGTAGGCAGATCACCGGTTCCACGGCTTCCATCGCTTTCTGCCGGGCCTCTTCCGTCGCTTCCTGGTCGATGATCATATTCGGTTTGATGCAGGTGCGAAGAACGGTGGGAATAATGTTCTGGGTCAGGGAAACATCCACCTTGTATCCGACGATCTGCTGGATCGTCATGATGGACTGGGAGACCTGGCCTTCACGGATGGTGGTGTTCAGGGAATTCTCCACGGCCACGGTCACCGTGTTGACCATGTCCTCGAAGGCCGTCGTGTCCACCCGCAGCAGGGTGGTCAGCTGGGTCCTGTCCAGGTCCAGCGTGTTCACCAGCGTCAGCGCGTATGCGATCTCCTCCTCGGAGAACGGCCGGACAGGGACCGGATTCTCGCTGTCGGAGGGCCTGAGCGTAACGCCGTACTGCTGGATGGTCCGCAGTTCCTGAAACGCTTCTGAAAGCGAGGAAAGCACTTCCTCCTTCACACCCTGCTGGAAGCGGTAGGTGGGCTCCACCGCGTCCGCGGCGGCGGCGCGCTTTTCCTCGGTCGCCACCTCGTCCATCACGTCCTTGGTCGCGTCCACCGTCACATGGGAAATGGAGCCGACCCGAAGGTCGTATTTCCGTGGCGTGCAGACGCACAGGTAAATTCCCAGTACAATCAGGAACGTAATCAGGACCATCAGCACGCAGATGCTGGAGGAAGAACGCAGCCAGTTCAGAAAGGCGGCGCGGATGTCTTTCAGATCCTGCTTTTTCTTTTCAGCCATAGCTTATTCCTTTCCGGAAGAAGACTCCGACGCATGAGCGGATTCATAGGCTTCAACGATCTGCTGAACAAGTTCGTGACGGACAATATCCTTTCCGGTCAGCTCCACGATCCCGATATCCGGGATATTCCGGAGCAGGCCGACGGCTTCCGCAAGGCCGGATTTCTTTCCCGCCGGCAGGTCCGTCTGGGTGATATCACCGGTTACGACAATCCTGGAATGGAAGCCGAGCCGGGTCAGGAACATCTTCATCTGTTCGGAGGTGGTATTCTGTGCCTCATCCAGGATGATAAAGGCGTCGGACAGCGTCCGTCCGCGCATGTAGGCCAGCGGAGCCACCTCAACGATTCCCCGTTCGATCAGTTTGGTATAGGAATCAGCCCCCATGAAGTCGTACATGGCGTCATAAAGGGGGCGGAGATAAGGATCCACCTTCTGCGTCAGATCCCCGGGAAGGAAGCCCAGCTTCTCGCCGGCCTCCACGGCTGGCCGGGTCAGGATGATACGTTCGACTTCCTTGTTCTTCAGCGCCATGACAGCCAGGGCCATGGCCAGGTATGTTTTGCCCGTACCGGCAGGGCCGACGGCAAAGGTCAGGACGTGATTCCTGATCGTGTCCACATACAGGCGCTGGCCCACGGTCTTGCAGGTGATTTCCCTTCCCCTGTGGGTAACGGCGATCACCCGCTTCAGGCTCTCCTCGATCTGGCCCGTTTTTCCTTCACGGACCATGGCAATGGTATAACGGATGCGGATGCGGTCGACGTGCTCGTTCCGGCGGATCATTTCCAGCAGAAGCATGATGACCTGCTGTGCCAGCATCTTGTCCCTGTCCGCACCGGTAATCACCAGGTGATTATGCCTCAGCGCGACGGATACGTTGCATTCCTGCTCCACCAGGGCGATGTTCTGGTCATTCAGGCCGAAGAGGGAAACGTAGGCGTCCATCGAGTCCGCGGACAGTTCGATATCGGTATCTTCCGGCATTCAGCGACTTCCCTTCTGATCAGGTTTCTCTTCTATATAATGATACTGAATTTGCCGTGTTTGTCAAACCGGAGAATCATCCGGGACATTACAGGCGGGCGCCTGAAGTCCGTTATTTTCGGTGTCCTGTGCCGAAGGTGCTGAATATACAGGCGAAAAACAATAAAAGTACGGAACAGCGGACCGGGACTGTTATTGACAGGGTATCTGAATTATGTTAGTATCCATCTAATTTCATATTGCTGAAAGACGATGATGGATGATAACCCTTTCGACAGAAGCTTCAGAGAGCCGTCGGATGCTGCGAGACGGTGCCGAGTGAAAGGATACTGCTTCCGGAGTTGGTCCCGTGAACGCCTTCAGGCCAGTAAGGAGACCCGGACGCCCCGTAACAGGCTGAGAACTTGTCTGAGTTCAAGAGAGACTCTTTTATGAGTAATTCGGGTGGTACCGCGGAAATATGCTTTTCGTCCCTGAAGCTTCGGCTTCAGGGTTTTTTATTACAATTATTCCAAGGGAGGAATCCATGATGAACAAAACGGAACTTGTCCATGTGAGCGACTGCTCTCTTTTGCAGGCTGAGGATCATTACGAGCTCAGTTTCCGGGAAAAGATCGAACTGTGCAGGCTGATTGACAAACTGGGTGTTTCGTCCATCGACCTGTGCCCGATCAGAAGAAAAAAGATCGACAGCCTCCTGGTCAAGTCCATTTCATCCGCCGTCCGGAACGCTGCCGTATCCGTTCCGGTGGACGTGACGGATCCCGAATCCGTGCAGGTGACCTGGGAAGCGCTGAAGGAAGCTGCCAGTCCCAGGCTCCAGGTGGCCGTGCCGGTCAGTTCCGTTCAGATGGAATATATTCTGCACATCAAGGCTGACGCCATGATCAGCCGGGTACAGAAAACGGTTGCCGAATGCAGGGAAAAGACGCAGAACGTGGAATTCATCGCGCAGGACGCCACGCGGAGCGATCCCGCCTTCCTGGTACGCGTCCTGGAGGCAGCCATCGGTGCCGGCGCTTCCACCGTGACCCTCGGCGATACAGCCGGCGTCATGATGCCCGAGGAAATTACCGCCTGGCTGGAGGGCCTGAAGGAAAAGCTTCCCGCGCTCCGGGATGTAACTCTGGGCTTCTTCTGTTCCGGCGATCTCAACATGGCGGACGCCGACGCCCTCTCCGCGATCCGTTCCGGGGTACGTGAAATCAAGGCCGCTGCCTGCGGCGGAAATGCGGTTTCTCTCGCCAACATCATCCGTATCCTCAATGTGAAAGGCGGATCCATCGGTGTGTATACCCGGGTCGGCGCGGAACAAATCCGCCGCATCACCGGTCAGGTGGAAATGATCTGCAGCGCCTCCGGACGGAAAAAGGCCCTTCCCGGAGAGGAAGAGGACACCGGGGACAGCGACCTGCTGCTGAGCGTCCATGATACCATGGAGACCGTGATGCATGCCGCCGAAAAACTCGGTTATGACCTGAATGCGGAGGACCAGCAGAAGGTCTGGAAATGCTTCTGCCAGACCGCTGAAAAGAAGGAAAACATCACGCTCCGGGAACTGGACGCGATCATCGCCGCCGAGGCGATGCAGGTTCCGCCGGCCTATCATGACATCCGTTACATCATCAGCACCGGCAACCAGATCGGCGCCATGGCGCATATGAAGCTGAAGTTCCATAACGACGAGATCGAGGGAACGGCTTCCGGGGACGGCGCCATCGACGCTGCGTTCAATTCCGTGGAGCAGGCCACCGGCCGCCATTTCGAGCTGGATGATTTCCAGATCCGTTCCGTGACGGAAGGACGGGAGGCCATGGGCGAGACCGTGGTCCGTCTCCGCTGGGAAGGCAAGCTTTATTCCGGCCGCGGCATTTCCACCGACATCGTCGGCGCCGGCATCATGGCCTATATCAACGCCGTGAACAAGATCGTCTATGAGGAGGAAGAGGCATGAACCTTTCTTTTTCCACCCGGGGATGGAACTCACTGAGCTGGGAAGAACAGGTCCGGGACGCTGAGGAAATGGGCTTCCAGGGCATTGAACCCTACAACATCCAGGCCTTTCCCTCCCTCTCCGGAAGGGGCGGCGCTTTCCATGCCTACCGGCAGAACGAAACCCTTCGCGATCTGAGGAAGAACCGCCTGCAGATCCCCTGCTTCGATACCTGCATCGATCTTTCCCTTCCCATGGAGGAGCCGGAAAAGGCGGAATACCTGTTCCGCACCGCATCCGCCATGAAGGTGCCCTACGTCGCTTTCTGCGCGCTGCGCGACGACGAGGAAACCGTACGCTGCAATCTGGAAAAACTGCTTGTCCTGGCCCGGGCGGAGGAAGTCTGCATCCTGGTCAAGACGGTCGGGATTTACGCAAACACTTCCCGCCTGCGGGAACTGATGGACAGCTATGCCTGCGACGAGCTGGCGGCCCTGTGGGACATGCACCATCCCTGCCGGGATTTCGGCGAGGTTCCCGATACCACCATCCGGAACCTGGGCGGCTATGTGAAGCATGTCCATCTGCGGGACTCCAACGACGATCTTTCCTACAACCTGATCGGCGAAGGAACCCTCCCCATCCGTGACATGATGAACGCCCTGTCCTCCATCGACTACAACGGCTTCATTTCCCTTGAATGGAAACCGGAATGGATTCCGGATATTCCGGACCGGGAGATCATCTTTCCCCACTTCCTGAACTACATGAACCGCTTCGATAATCCCCGGGGAAAGAAGAAGAGCCTATATTTCAACGAGGACGGAACCGGAAAGTATATCTGGAAAAAGGACGAGCTGATCGACTATACCTTCGGCAAGGTCCTGGACAGGCTCGTGGAGGAATTCCCGGATCAGTACGCTTTCAAATACACGACGCTGGACTATACCCGCACCTATTCCGAATTCCGGGACGACGTGGACCGCTTTGCCCGCGCGCTGATCTCCATGGGTGTCCGTGCCGGTTCCAAGGTCGCTATCTGGGCAACAAACGTGCCGGCCTGGTATATCACCTTCTGGGCCACGACAAAGATCGGCGCCGTCCTCGTCACCGTCAATACCGCCTACAAAATCCATGAGGCTGAGTACCTGCTGCGCCAGAGCGACACCCATACGCTGGTTATGATCGAGAGCGCGCTGGACAGCAACTACCGGGCGATCATCAACGAACTGTGCCCTGAAATCTGCGAATCGAAAGCGGGCGCTCCCCTGCACTGCCGCAAACTGCCCTTCCTGCGCAACGTGATCACGGTGGGTTATGTGCAGCAGGGCTGCCTGACCTTTGAGGAAGCCATGAAGCGCGCGGATTCCGTGCCCGTGGAAACCCTGGAGGCCATGGCCCAGCGTGTGAAGCCCGACGACGTCTGCAATATGCAGTATACCTCCGGAACCACCGGATTCCCGAAGGGCGTCATGCTCACCCATTACAACGTCGTGAACGACGGAAAGTGTATCGGCGACCGCATGGGCCTCTCCACCGCGGACAGGATGATGATCCAGGTCCCGATGTTCCACTGCTTCGGCATGGTCCTGGCCATGACTGCTTCCATGACTCACGGCACCACCCTGTGCCCGCTGCCCTATTTCTCGGCGAAAAACTCCCTGGCCTGCATCAACCAGGAACGGATCACCTGCTTCCACGGCGTTCCGACCATGTTCATCGCCATGTTCAACCATGAGGACTACCGGAAGACGGATTTCTCCTACATGCGGACCGGCATCATGGCCGGTTCCGGCTGTCCGCCCGAACTGATGAAGCGGGCCGCCCGCCCGGACGAAATGAACATGCGCGGCATTGTCAGCGTCTACGGCCAGACGGAATCCTCCCCAGGCAGCACCATGTCCGCCTGGACGGATTCCCTGGAACTGAGGACGGAAACGGTCGGTTATTCCTTCCCCCATGTGCAGACCAAGGTGGTCGATCCCGAAACCGGAAAGGAACTTCCTGACGGCGTGGACGGCGAATTCTGCTCCAGGGGCTATAACATCATGAAGGGCTATTACAAGATGCCGGAAGCCACCAACCAGGCGGTCGACGCGGACGGCTGGCTGCATTCCGGCGACCTCGCCCGCAGGAATCCGGACGGTACCTACCTGATTACCGGACGCCTGAAGGACATGATCATCCGCGGCGGTGAAAACATCTATCCAAAGGAGATCGAGGAATTCATCTATACCCATCCGGCCGTAGCCGACGTTCAGGTCATCGGAGTTCCGGACGCCCGTTACGGCGAGGCCGTCATGGCCTGCATCGTCCTTAAGCCCGGCCAGCAGGTCACGAAGGAGGAAATGATCGAATACATCCGTTCTCATATGGCGCGCCATAAGGTTCCGCAGTACATCGAATTCGTCGATTCCTTCCCGATGAACGCCGCGGGCAAGGTGCTGAAGTACAAGATGCGCGAGGAGGCCGCCGAGAGGCTGGGCCTGGTCGGCGCGGCAGGCATCGACACTGCGGGCGGTGTAAAGCAGTAAAACAGAAAGCTGACGGATTTCCGTCAGCTTTTCTCTTATTTTCTTTTTATCTCGTCAGCAGGTGCTTCATGCCGGCAGGATCCGTCAGCACCCTGGCGCAGCCCAGGACGACGCAGTCCCTCGCGTCCGGTGAAACCTGGCAAGGGATGCTCATCGCGTCGCTGATGGCCTCGGAAAGGCCGTAGAGCTGCGCTCCGCCGCCGGTCAGCGTGACTCCGCTGTCGAATACGTCCGACGCCAGCTGCGGCGGTGTGCGCTCCACAACGACCTGTACCGCCTCGCTCAGGTCGTTAACCTGGTCCAGCAGCGCCTCATAAATCTCGTCGGATTCGACGCTCATGGTTTTCGGAAGGCCGGAAATCAGGTTCCTGCCCGTAATATCCATCACCACCGGCGGATCCCTCCGGATCGCGCCGCCCAGTGTGATTTTGATCTGTTCAGCGGTTCTCTCGCCGATCAGCATGTTGTATTTCTTCCTCAGGTAGCGGATGATTGCGTCGTCAAAATGGTCGCCGCCGATATGGACGGAGCTGATCACGGAAACGGTGCTGTTGTAAAGAACAGCCAGGTCCGTGCAGCCGGCGCTGATATCCACAACCAGGCTTCCGTAGGGTCCGAGGAAATTCAGCTGGGCGCCCAGCGCCGCGGCGATGTTCTTGTCGAGCAGCTGCGTCCGGCGGACACCCGCGTCGAACATGGAACTGATCAGCGCCTTCTTTTCCATATCCTTGACGCCGGTGGGCACGGCCATAACCGCCCTCGGCCTGGCCAGGATGTGCCTGCCGATAACGGAGGATACAAAAAACCGGAGCATCGCGCTGGTCAGGTCGAAATCCAGCATCTCGCCCTGTGCGAGGGGGCGGATGACGTTGACGTTCGAAGGCGTGCGGCCGATCATCCGGTACGCTTCCATACCGAAGGCGATGATGTTCTGCGTTTCCCTGTCAACGGCAACGACGGAAGGCTCACGGAATACGATTCCGCGGCCCTTCATGTATATGACCACATTGGACGTTCCGAGATCGATCGCAATATCATTCGCCTGCGCCATGGTAAGATCCTTTCCGTATCTTCCGTAATACCTGGAAATCATATCATTTTCGACGGAAAATTACAACCGTACGGCTTCTGAAAACCTTCATTTCTTGACAACCTGAAATGAACAAAGCATAATATAATGTGGTATTTTTCAGGGGTGAGGTGTTTGGTTTGTCCGTCAGGATTTTTGCTGTGACAGGAGGTTCCCCGGCAGAAAAAGCCGGTATACGCGCAGATGAGCGCATTGTCTCCATCAACGGCGAGCCCGTGACGGATGAAATCGATTACCAGGCCCTTTCCACAGCGAGGAAACTGAAGGTTGTTATCGGTTCCGAAGCCGGCGAGCGGGAGCTTTCCATCCGCAAGGACGAATGGGAGCCTCTGGGCCTCTGCCTGGACGAGACGGAAGCCATGAAACCCCGCCACTGCCGCAACCGCTGCCTGTTCTGCTTTGTCGACCAGCTGCCTTCCGGCCTTCGCGACACTCTGTACGTCAAGGACGACGACTGGCGCCTGAGCCTTATGATGGGTAATTACGTGACCCTGACCAACGTCAGCGATCAGGAATTTGAGCGCATCCTGGCGCGGAAGGCCTCCCCGCTCTACATTTCCGTCCACGCAACGGATCCCGCGGTCCGCTGCGCCATGCTGAGCAACCGGAATGCCGGCACACTCATGGAAAGACTCAGGCGGCTGAAGGAAAACGGGCTGGAGTTCCACTGCCAGGTCGTGCTCTGCCCCGGCGTGAACGATAGAGAAATCCTTCGCCAGACGATTGAAGACCTGGCCTCCCTGTTCCCGGCATCCCGTTCCCTCGCCATCGTACCCGTGGGACTGACCAAACACCGGGAAGGCCTTGCGTCACTGAAGGGGTTCAACGCGGATTCCGCCCGCGCGCTGATCGAAGAGGTCCGCGGATATCAGCAGCGGTATCTGAAAGACCTGGGCACCCGTTTTGTCTTCCCCTCGGACGAGTTTTACTGCATCTGCGGGGAACCGATTCCCGACGAACGCGAATATGAGGATTATCCGCAGATCGAGAACGGGGTCGGCATGCTGCGCCTGCTGGAACAGGAATGCGAGGAAGCATACGAGTTCCTCTTTGCAGACGGTTTCCCCGCCGTCCCCGGAAGAACGCTGCTGATCCCCACCGGGACATCGGCGCAGCCGTTCATCGAAAAGCTTGCGCGGCGCTATGCCCCGAAGGGTACGCAGGTCCGCGTGGTTGCTGTCCGCAATCGCTTTTTCGGGGAAACGATCACCGTAACCGGCCTGATCGTCGGCAGGGACCTGATCGACGCGCTGAAGGATACCCCCTCTGACTCGATCCTTCTGTGCGACACCATGCTCCGTGAGCATACCGACCGCTTCCTGGATGACACCACGCTGGAAGAAGTGAAAAAAGAACTGAACAGACCTGTCAGGATCGTGCGGAACAACGGGGAATCCCTGATCCGCGCGCTCTGGGGAATGGAGGATGAAGATGTCTAAACCGCTCGTTGCGATCGTGGGCCGGCCCAACGTCGGCAAATCCACTTTCTTCAATAAAATGGCCGGAAAACGGATCAGCATCGTGGACGATATGCCCGGCGTCACCCGGGACAGAATCACCGCCGACGCGGAATGGCTCGGCCATTCCTTCACGCTGATCGATACCGGCGGTATCGATCCGAAGAGCGACGACGTCCTGCTGTCCCAGATGCGGGAGCAGGCTGCCATCGCCATGGAACTGGCTGACGTGATCTGTTTCTTCACTGACGCGCGCGACGGGCTGACGGAGGACGACAAGGATGTCGCCAACATGCTGCGAAAGACCACCAAGCCCGTGCTGCTGGTGGTCAACAAGATCGATTACATGGGACTGAACGACCAGCTGTATGAGTTTTATGAGCTCGGACTGGGCGATCCCATCGGCATCAGCAGCGTCAACATGCTCGGTTTCGGCGATCTCCTGGATCAGCTGATTGCCCTTTTCCCGGAGGATAAGACCGGTACGGACGAAGAGGTCTCCCCCATTCAGCTGGCCATCGTGGGCCGGCCGAACGTAGGCAAGAGTTCCCTCACCAACCGCCTCCTGGGCGAGAACCGGACCATGGTTTCCGATATCGCCGGCACGACCCGTGACGCGATCGACACGCTTTATACCGACGAGGACGGCACCGTCTACAATATTATCGACACCGCCGGCATCCGCAGGAAGCGCTCCGTCGAGGATGAAACCCTGGAGCGTTACAGCGTCCTGCGCTCCATCGCCGCGATCCGCCGCTGCGACGTGGCCCTCCTGCTCATCGACGCCAACGACGGTGTGACGGAACAGGATACGAAAATCGCCGGCCTCATCAATGACGAGGGCAAGGCGGTCATCGTAATCGTGAACAAGTGGGACATGCTGGACAAGGAAACCGGTACCTACGAAAAATACAGGAAACAGGTACTCGAAGACCTTAAGTTCATGAGTTACGCCCCTGTCCTGTTCATCTCCGCCTCTTCCGGGCAGCGGGTCAGCGGCGTGCTCCCGAAGGTGAAGGAAGTCTATGAAACCGCCCGCCGAAGGATCACCACCGGCGTCCTCAACGACGTGGTCACCGACGCGGTCAACGCGCTACAGCCGCCCATGCAAGGCGGAAAGCGCCTGAAGATCTATTACGCGACTCAGGGTGGCATTCAGCCGCCGTCCTTCGTTCTGTTCGTGAACGAGGAAAAGCTGATGTTCTTCTCCTATGAGCGTTACCTGGAAAACTTCTTCCGCAAAACCTTCATGCTGGAGGGTACGCCCATCCGCTTTATCCTGCGGGAGAAGAAGAAGGAGGAATAACACATGACGAAGGAAGTTCTGCTCCTAATCGCCTGCGTCATCGGATACCTGCTCGGTTCACTTTCCGGAGGGATTATCGTTTCCGGCCTCGCCAAGGGGCCTGACCTGCATACCGTCGGCAGCAAAAGCACCGGCGCCAGCAACGTACAGCGCACGATGGGCTGGAAGTACGGGATTATCACCTTCTTTTTCGACGCAATCAAGGGCCTGCTGGCCTGCTGGATCGCACAGCTGATCACCGGTCCGCATTTCGACTCCCCCGTTTGCAATTTTGCGTCCCTGCTGGCCGGGCTCTGCTGCGTGATCGGTCACAACTGGCCCGTGTTTTTCCGCTTCCGCGGCGGCAAGGGCGTGGCCACCACCGGCGCCGTCATGCTTTACTGTTTCCCGGTGTACGCCCTCATCTGCATCGTCCTGACCGTGGCGGTGATCGCGCTGTTCCGCTACATCTCCGTCGGCAGCATGCTTCTGGTGATCGCCTTTTTCATTTTCTCCTTTTTCTTCAGCGGCGGCAACGCCTGTATCATCATCTGGGCTGCCGTACTCATGGTGATGTGCGTCGCCCGGCATCACGCAAACATCGGCCGCCTGATCCACGGAACGGAAAACAAACTCGGAAAAAAAGCCCGGTAAACTGGAGGACTGTATGGCCAACGATATGAACCGCATCCGGAATTTCTGCATCGTCGCGCATATCGACCACGGGAAAAGCACGCTGGCGGACAGGATCCTGGAGAAAACCGGTGTTTTTGAAAAGCGCGAGATGGTGGAGCAGATCCTGGACAGCATGGAGCTGGAAAGGGAGCGCGGCATCACCATCAAGAGCAAAGCCGTCCACATGACCTACCGCGCCAAGGACGGCAACGAATATATCCTGAACCTGATCGACACGCCCGGCCACGTGGACTTCACCTATGAGGTCAGCCGGGCCCTGGCCGCCTGCGAAGGCGCCCTGCTCGTTGTGGACGCCACCCAGGGGATCGAAGCCCAGACCCTGGCCAACGTCTATATGGCACTGGAACACAACCTGGAAACCATTCCTGTCATCAACAAAATCGACCTCCCTTCCGCCCGTCCGGAGGAAGTCCGGCAGGAGATCGAGGACGTGATCGGTCTGGACGCCGGCTGCGCGCCCTGTATTTCCGCCAAAACCGGCCTGAACGTGGAGGACGTGCTGGAAGCCATCGTGCAGCATATTCCCGCCCCCAAGGGTGATCCGGACGCACCGCTGAAGGCCCTGATCTTCGACGCCTACTATGACAATTACCGCGGCGCCATCTGCTTTGTGCGGATTATGGACGGAACCCTCCGTCCCGGCATGAAGATGCGCCTGATGGCCACCGGCAGTGAGTTCGACGTGGTGGAGGTCGGCACCTTCGATCCCGGATACAGGCCCTGTGAGGAGCTGCGCGCCGGCGACGTCGGATATGTCTCCGCCTCCATCAAGGACGTGCGGGATACCCGGGTCGGCGACACCATCACCGACGCTGCCCGTCCCGCCGCCGAACCCCTGCCCGGATACCGCCATGTGACCCC
>JAEEGL012742332.1_pt1 | contig 13544 bp, 11 predicted proteins | sample 9134231 | NCBI WGS metagenome assembly JAEEGL01 (sample SAMN16246548, study PRJNA631951) | gut metagenome | biome: gut microbiome; feature: rumen; material: fiber-attached | host: Bos | place: Iran: Karaj | collected 2018-10
AGTCGCCTTTACTTCATTTATTATATTACCGGCACCGCCATGCGAACACGAATTAAGGATAACCAGGCCCTTATCCGTATCAAGCACCAGACTCTGCTCATGAGAAAAATCGTCCGGTTTCCATCCGCGCGAAGTTTTCCTGAACATCCGCTCACGCTTTCCTATGCTGTCAAGGCCCGCCGTCTTGTGAGGCACAAGCCACACTCCGTCCGTAAGTTTGCAGTCACCCGATATCTTCTCGATCCTGTCGGAGTACTTTGAGAGCATATTGCGGGGAATCCCGATATATTTCCGGAATATGATTTTTTTGGAATAACAATTCTCAGCCGTCTCATCTCTTACATAGAGCTTCGCTTTTTTATTATTCTCCAGAAATGACGGCAATCCGTTCGCATGATCGTAATGAGCATGGCTGAGCACCGCATAATCTATATCGGTAACATCAATCCCGAGTTTCTTCATATTATCAAGAAACAGATCCGAAGCACCCGCATCAAGAAGAATATTCTTCCCGGCATATTGAACCAGAACGGAAAGGCCCCATTCACCCAAGATATCATTATCCGATTTATTATCTACTATAATTGTGATCTTTGTTTCCATTTCTCGGTACCGCCCTCATTCTTTTGATTCAATCCTCATTTTGCTTTTATAAAAAAGGGTTTCCTTTCGGAAACCCCTCGAAGTACTTTACTAAAAAATCCAACAATAATGAGGACACAGATCCCCACACTTCTTTTCTAAGCACCAGTTTTCTCCGATTTCTCCCTCATCGAGTTCACCTGCTGCTACTGCCGAAAGTATTTCATCATCAAGTTCGATCGAAGCTCCTTCGAGAATCGAAAGCGCATCTTTGGGTGATTTCGCATTTTGAAGTTTACCACGTGCATCAGCATCAAGTTTACCGGATATTTCATCCTTAAGCATATCAAACACTTGTTTTTTATCCATATTCTTCTCCTTTACATTTAAAACTATATATACCTTATCCCATATAGTTTTCAAACTGTTCTAATTTTCTCATATAATTGCTCTCTTTTAAACCATACAATTTGCACAAAATGAACCAGGCGTTATTGGACGTCAATTGATAGATCCCATCAACTCCGACTCCAAAGCATCGGCAACTGCCTTTCCACCCACAAAACTGACAGCCGGCTTTGTTATCTGAATAATATCTCCTTCCTCATAAATTGTTTCTGTTTCTATGTCAAGGTCATCATTCCATATAATTCCCAGTCCCATCAGTTTCCCTGATTCAAATAATTCTCTGTCGTTGAGCACACAAAGCTGTGGGTACTTATCAAACAGCACTCTAGCGTCTCACCGCCCAATGAATCAGGTTTGTCGAACATCTCTTTTTTATACTTTGGCTCAGGTTCATTCGAGTAGTTTGCTGATATTCTGATCATGGCACCGTCAAGCGCTAAGTAAAGTAGAAACACATACAATCAATAAGCATACAGATACATTTTTTTCATTTATATTTCCTCATTTCACTTGCCCGATAATCTCGTCTTTGATGAATCAGACTCTGTGAATAAACGCCACAACGAACCATCCCCAACAAGCATATTTCTTCTTGTCGACAGATTATTTCCCATAAATCCTTATCTCACTTATACCGACATCATCATACTTCGAGCCCGATACCGCATCCAAAATAGTTATTGTGATTGTATCCGTTTTACACTGCTTATTAGGTTCAATAAATGTAGGGCTAAGATCTGCTATTAGAATTGCTTTTTCCTCTTCCGGGTAATTATTCACATCAACATTAGCCGTTTGCTTGTTTCCATCGCCCCAATTTATTTCAATTTTAGTCGTCTGACCGTTGATCATACATCTCCTTTTTGACTTTAGGATTCCGTTATATATAAGTAACGAATTGATTTCATGTACCCCATCCAGTTTTATCGTGATCCTCTCACCTATACCAACTCCATCAACCCCTTCTACCCATGGAGTACTAAAATTCCCATCATAAAGATTCTCCGCTACATATGTCATACCATCAACAGAATTGGCTTTCAGCGTGGATGTCGCAACTATCGACTTGATTCTCAGTTCTCTTTCTACATCCGCAATAGGTTCATCGACCTCTTTCAGATTGTTAAAGGCTTCTCTGGCATTTGAGTAGAAATCGCCTTCATACTTAATACAACCCATTGATGCTTCATTGAAGTATTTCTTTGCTTCCGATTCGGATATTTTTTTATTATTCGTGGTCTCATCTGAATAATAGTATTCTGTCCCTTGAGTAGTATATATCTCATCTATTGACCATGTATTAATCTTATTTCCATTAGTTGTGCAAGATACTGTTCCAGACTCCTCGCCGTCACTCCACTCATAGAAGAAATGGTTGCCCTTGGGCTCATAGAATAACGAATCAATTATACACCCTGACAATTCGACTGCTTTACCATCCTCATATCCTATTACACTCCACGAAATGTCACCATTTTGCTGAATAATCGCCTCTGGTACGTTATCGCTATTAATATAAATCAACGATATCTCTACGGCCCCATATTCACTATTATAGTTTTGACTCATATAATTATCGTAAGCCTTGATAATTAAATCTAGATTTTCTATAGATGCAGATGGCGTATTTGAAGTCGCCTCCCCGTCATCGCCATCTATTACCTGGCTGACCTTTTGCCAATTGAGCGATTTGTTTTCCTGATTATACTCATTAAGAAGCTTTTTATACTCTGTTTCATCTATTTTTTCACAGTCATCCGACGTAAAATCTTCCGTCTCCGGTAATACCTTTTTGTAATACTCCGGTGATCCTGATTCAGCCCAGTCTCCCCAATAATTTGCAAAGAACAATACTACTTTTGAATTGCCTGATTTATCTATCTCAGAAATCCAAAATTGATCCCTGCCTTCATGTGATGTATCTCCACTGACAAATTGGTTATTATTGTTGATTACGCTTATGCCACTCGATCCAACATTCTCAACCTTCGAAAATGTAATCTTTCCATCTTTATATTGTATGATATCAGGTATCCAATACCCGTAACTGCGTACAATCAGCTCATTCTGACCATCATTATTCACATCATGTAAAACATATTCTGTTTCCGTGTCGTTAACCGCCCAAAAACTCTCGCCATCAGCATCCTTCAGCTCACCTCGAAGATACTTGGTAAACATTTCATCTGCTTCCTCTGACGAAAGCACGGAGTCCTCAATGGCACTATCATTATCAGATTCTTTTGGTGTAGCTTCCTCTTCGATAATCTTCTTGATATCTTCCTCTTTTTTTTCAGTTTCCTCAGTATTAGATACACTAGCAGAATCGTTTATTCCTTCGCCTTCCTTTATGGGTCTATTTATGAACCACATAACTCCTACCGCAGCAATCACAAGGATCGGAATTACAACAGCAATCACCTTTTTCCAGTTTTTTCGTACTTCGGTATCATTTGAAGATATCTCACTTGGTTTAAAAGCTTCCTGTGATATTTGCGATATTGTCGGGTATTCCCCTATATGTATTACAGGTGCTCCACATCGCTTACAAAACGCAATTCCTTCACTATCCGAATACTCAAACCCGCATTTTTTACAAAACATATTATTACCTCGTCAATAGTTACTTTTAGTATTAAGTATTGAAGGGATACCAAAAGGTACCCCTTCTCATAGTTAATAGTCGATGTAGGATTATTATTCTCCAAACTCCTTTAACCCATCTGAAACTTCGTATGTATAGTTATCTCGGTTGGATGTTATTATGTCGCTAAACATCTTGGATCCATCCACATATCCCTTTGTAGAATACCAAGAGTTATCCGGGAAATCCGAATGGCCAACTAATCCATCCGATGACGTAAACATCCACTCATTGTCAGGTAAGCTTACGATACCATTGTATGCAACGGGGTATTCTACATTAAGAGGCTCAAACTTTCCATCATCATTATAAACATATCCTTCATAAACGATCACATACGTATTGTTCTTCGAAAAATCCTTTCCCGGGTTCTTTGCTACAAGAAGATATTCCCCCTTAAGAGAAAGATTATCCACATGCGATTTTTCGTTGTAATTCTTCGCAATGTAGCTTTCAATTGTCTCCTTTGCTTCAGCCTGCAACTTTTCCCTATACGAAGCGTCTATTTGATCCAGGGATGTTACGTCAGAATATTCAGCGTACGACTCAAAACCATCACCACATTCTATCGTATAATTGTCCCTGTTTGATTCGGCAAGCTCCATATAGGCAATTAACGGATTAGCATATCCTCTGGTGGAGTACCAAAAATCGGCAAAATACGTACTACCATTTATGCCTCTATTGTCCGCATCGTAATGAACTCCTTCTGAGTTGCTGAGGAAGTTTTTATAACCAACAGGGAAATAAATATCCGTTGTAGGGAATTTACCTTCTGTATTTGATACAGGTCCTTTATAGATCAAGTAAAGAGTATTAAACTCATTCCAGTAGTCTACGCCCGGTTTGGTTGCGCAATAGATGTATCCGGCATATTCCAAGTCGCCAAGTGAACAGGTATTGTCATATGAGCTCGCTACGTATGCAAGAATAACGTCCTGCGTTTCTTTTTTTAGTTTTTCTATAACATCACCCGGAATCCCTGCATAGCTACTCACATATTCATCAAGCCCTTCTACTGTGTATTCCTTTGACGTAGCGCTTGGAAGCTTACCATATTCTCTAGCATAATCCTCCTCGGAGCTCCGGCCAAGAGATGCCTTAATAGTAACTTTATCCCCATTTGACAAACCCTTATCCTTATCTATGCTATATTTAAGGCCATTATCCGACGGGTAATTCTTTACTTCAACACGTCCGTTAGGCGCTATTCCGGTAAACTCTAGGTCAAATCCCTCAAATGGATCAAATTTCGTTATCTTTTCAAGCCCTGATACAGTATAGCTACCGTCTTCATATTTAAGCTTACATTTTACATAATCTGATAATTTTTCATCAACGTCCCAGCTATAGCTCAAGGTGTCACCGTTTGATAAACCATCTTTCTTATCAAGCGAGAACTCTATTCCCTCTCGCAGAATACCTATTGCAGACATTCCTTGCGAAAAGCCGCCAAATTCTTTTAACGCGCTGCTTTTTATCGCGATTTTATCTCCGTACTGCTTTTCAACGGCATCCCAATTAATGCTTGCACTGGCTCTTCCATAGCCATCATATCCCTCAGTTTCTATGCTATAAAAATCATTAAGATTAATGGTGGATTTAGCATTTGAAACAATACAGATAATAGCAATAATAGCTACAACTACACCCAAACCAATTAAAATAAACTTTCTGGGAATGGCTTTGATCTTTTCAGATAAACCCGAAAGATCCACGCCTCCACCTATTCCTGCACTTTGGGTTTCATTTCCTATTGCATTTTTGCTTTCCACACCCGAATTATTCGCAATCAAAGACGCTCCGCACGCTTTACAGAATTGCGCCCCTTTATCGTTTTCTGCACCACATTTTCCACAGAACATAGTATTATTTCCTCCTATTTGAATAAATCATCTTCTATCAGCCAACCATATTTATAGTTGCATCAGATCCACTCACAAAAACTCAACGTAGATTGAACCGGCAGATACAAGAACAACAATCAAAGTTGCTATTATTCAATAGTCTTCAATACAGAATACTTCTTATAACAGCATGAGCAACAACATTTTCGACGCACGATCCGTATCTTTCAAAAAAGTTGGCTGTATTATAATTTACCGTTGTATACTCGACATTACCGCTAGACAAATCAACATCCGCCGTATTAGCCGTACTCCTATTATTCATGATAGAAGTACCAGCACTTATGTCTGTAGTTACAATTTTACTGTATGAAAACTCGACATCTGCATCTATGTCCACATTAACAAAGATAGTTACTTCACACCCATAATGGGAACAAAATAGACTGTCATCACTTAATTCATAACCGCACTTTTACAAAACTTACTTTTCCCCTCATGACTTCAGGCCAATAAGTCACTCATTGATTAAATCTTTTTACCACATTTTACGCAGAACATCGCATCAGCATCTTGCTTTGTTCCGCAATAAGGGCAAAATACGAAATTACCGGATTCTGCCGGAGGATTATTCTCTGTATTAACAACCGGTGCTTGCACCGCCTCTTCTCGCTCTTTCCTTTCGCGTTCTAAACGCTCGGCTTCTTCTTTCTCTCTTCTTTCCCGTTCTTCGCGCTCAGCTTTCTCTCGCTCAGCCTTTTCTTGGGCTATTCTTGCAGCTTCTTCCCGCTCTTTTTTCTTTTTTTCCGCCTCTTCTATTAAATCGCTGGCAACCGGTGCTCCGCAGGATGTACAAAACTGATTGTCAATCAATAAAGCGGCTCCGCATTTTGAACAATACCCGATTATATCCTCCTTGTTGGGTTTATTCCCAATAGAGTTGGTAACATTGCTTGCTATTTGCGAGACTGTATTTGACATGTTGTTGACAGTTTTTGAAACTTGCTCCAATGATGTTGCTACCTCTTTTGATGAGAACAAGCTCAAAATGTCCGCATCCATTCTGATTCTTTGTACCAACACCAATAGTGAAACAAGGATCGAAAGAATAATACATATCAGGTTTATTGGATACCAAGCAGTAGTATCAAACTCACAATAATTCTTCTGAGCCACTTCTTTTGTTGAACTCTTAAATATCAACCATACAATAAAATCTATTGCCATGATCGCAGTGATTACTCCTGCACATTTTCTTTCCTTCATATTCTTTAGGAACAAAAGAACAGCCGCAATTAACGGAATTAAAAGCGCGATTATCATAATCGGATGTGAATCAATTCTTTCGCCATATAATTCCATTCCCGTTGTAGCCTTCCATGCGCTTATTTCTAGCTTCTGTCCTGAACAGGAAACCAAAAACGAAGGGCAAAAAACAAAAACAATGCACAAAATCGTAAGAATTTTAAGTACATTTCTTGGACTTATCATAGGCTTACTATTACCATTATTCATCTGCATATTCTCATTCATATTGTTGTATCCCTCCCAACATTATTTTTGAATAATTATTGAATCAATTATATACAACAGCCTTTTTATATTCAATCATTCTAAGCTCATAGATCAAATCTTGAGTGGCCGTCCAAGCGAATCTGTAAATCCACCTGTCAGAATGATTATGAAGTCAATAAACGACCAAATTCCGACCACAAAGCATAACGGTATTCCTATATATACACAGGACAACAGAATACCCACGATTGCCATTATGAGCATAACAACTGCGGAACCAGTCTTTCCCACGTAGAACCTGTGTGCTCCAAATCCGCCGAGGAAGAATGCCAATAATGCTGCCGTCCCCTTACTCTTATCAGATACTTGTAGCGTAAGAACGTTTGGCTGTACTTGTTGAACTATCACAGGCTGCGTTTGCCGGATTGGTTGAGGCGGCCTTACCGCTTGTGTGCGTTCTCCTTGCTGATATGACTGTGCCGGTTGTGGTTGTTGTACCTGTTGACTTGAAATTCTCTCATTGGTAGAGCGTCCGCAAGAAGTGCAAAACGAAATACCATCCTGAATCTCCGCTCCACAGTACTTACAAAACATTGTGATCTCCTCCTACATAATAATTGAATACACTGCTTTACTCGCTTTTCTCAAATGAAATCTCCCATACATCCGCATAAGTTCCAAGAGGATCTTCGGACAGAATACACATAAGTATAAAGCATTCATATGGATTACTAATATACAACTTCCCCAAGAAACATTCTTCAAGTATTCTGTTTGTCGACTCAATAAAAGATATATATCTCGACTTTGGACTGGGGTATTCATCAAGCGTTTGTGAGTATATAAAAAAGTTTAATGTAATCAGATCAAATCTTGTAGTTTCCGTTTTACCCGCTAATATATCGCAAATATGTTGTCGGTTAAAGCGTTTCCCCGAAAACTGATCGTTCAGTTTTGATGCTTTACTAGGGGTCAGATTTCCATGTCTGTCTACCGGGATCGCGGATGAGATAATATGCTCAAGATCTGCTTCCGAGATGTCATCAACGGAATATTTCTTTTTTTGATCCTTTTTTTGAGATACTCTTAACTGACGCTCATAATCCGATATCTTGTCGTTGTTTAATAGCTTGGCCTGATACTCAGCCACCTCCTCGTTATGCCTTTCCTCTTCCTCGTCATTATAGATCTTTGCCACAATTTCACGTGCACGTTTATACAGATCGTCAAATGATCGTCTTGCAGTAACACTTAGCTGTATTTCATTACCGGTTGTCTTAAGCTTGGATAAAAAAGCAATAAGTGAAGCATCACTATCAATTGAGTTTACCGCATTTCTAGCCCCAACCGTAAGATCAGAATATAGTAATCCCATATCAAGAGAGTTTGAGGGAGTATTATCAAATATCTGACTCAGTTTTTCGTACTTCGGATAACTGTACCCATTCTTATAACAGTACCAACAAATGACCTCAAAGGGGTTCTTCGCGTTAATTCCTTGCTCATGCAACGCTTTTGTCAGAAATTCATTAACATCATCAACGCTCATTGCAAGGCCAAAACCCAGAAGAAATACCACCTTTCGCTTAACAGTTTGTTGTGTGAGCCAGTTTTTCGATAATGCACTTAGTTTTGCCGTTGTCTGTTCAAATGAACGAGGAGTATTATTGTCAGCAAAGGATTCTTTAATTACTTCCTGATATACACTCAAGGGGATGCTTTCAAAAGACTCCGTAAATCCAGCCTTCTTATATATGTATCTTTTTAGATATTCTCCAAACGAGATATACTTTAGTCTTTTCTCTAGAGCAGTATATATGAGATCGGCATCCCGATCCTTAAAGTAATCATTATCGACCGCGTCATATAATACTTCCCATGCGTTATTCGTGAAGTCAAAGCTTCTATTTGACTCATCCTCCATATTACGACTTCTCCTTACTGATGTTTGAGAGGACAATCCTCGCTAAGAGTACAAAGCCTATCACAAATAAGAAAAGGATGCTCCACGCCTTGAAAATATTCGTTTTCGAATAATCAAATAGATCCTCTATCATATCTTTCGTTCCTTCGTTTGGGAAATACATTCCCTCCGAGAGTTCTATGAGATTCGCGGTTGTTCCATAGCCGCTCATGCTCCATCGGCAAACAGCAAGCCACGATAATGGTTTTGCCGCATTTGATAATATAAAGAGCACTCCGGAAAGCAGAATCTGTGGCATCAGCATAATTGGAGCTACTGTCATTGCGCGATCTGCATTGGTAAATAACGACGATACAAAAAGTCCCATTGCAGCTGAAGCTATAGCTGTTAAAAATGTAGTTATGAACAGCTCCGCAAAGGGGCTAAACATAACTCCTTTCTCAGGATGTCCAACAGCATTGTAATACACTACTGTAATTAGAATGCTCTGAATAAAACACAGAATACTCATTACGATTATCTTAGAAATAATATATGCATTTAATGAAAGACCAGCCATATATTCACGCTTTAGTATATTACGCTCCTTACATACCTCCTGTATGGCATTCAGCATGCCAACCCAAAAAGCTGAACATGAAAGCGCAAACAAAAGGCTTAGTGTCATCTGATAACCCGTAAATGCATCATCGCCTTTTACAAGTGCTATCAATGCAGCTAGGATCGGAGCCTGAGCGATCAACAACATCAAACGTTGCTTGTCATTTTTCACGAGTTTAATGTATCTAGCACAGAGCACGGGCAATTGAGCTTTCTTCTCGCCTTTTGACGAGACCATATTTCTTGATCCAGACCTGGTCGGACCGGTTTTTATAGTTATCTGATCATACTTGTTACGCCATTCCATGGGGTTATCAGTTATCATATTGTAAACATCCACGATATCTGATATTCCGAAAAACTCCAAGGCCTCGTCATAAGACCCAAAGAAGCAAAGATTCCCACCTTTACCCATAAATATGATCTTGTCACATAATTTCAGTTGAAGTGTACTGTGTGTTACAAGAATGACCGTTTTCCCGCTATCTGCCATCTGGCGAAGCGATTGCATAAGACTGCGTTCCGTACCAGGATCCAATCCTGAAGCTGGCTCGTCTAGATACAAAAGATTAGGATCTGAAAGTAGCTCGACAGCAATACTGGCTCTCTTTTTCTGTCCCCCACTCAGAGCTTTAATGTAACTGCTTTTCTTTTCACTAAGTTCAACCAGACGTATTGCTTTATCAATAGCCGCATCACGCTCTGTACTTGATGTATCTTTAGGCAACCTAAGCTTTGCAGTATATGAAAGCATATCGTACAGAGTCAGATTATCATATACTATGTCAGATTGAGGAACATAGCCTATAACCTGCTTGAGTGAGTCGAAATTCTGATAAAGATTGACTCCGTTGATATAAACATCACCCTTTGCAGGCGGAAGATACCCACACATACAGTTTAGGATCGTAGATTTTCCGGCTCCCGAGCCACCAATGATTGCCACCAAATCCCCGGGTTTAATATTGAGGCTTACATTATTTCCTGTGACAAAAGTCTTTTTGCCCTTTCCTCGGGTTATAACAACATCTGAAACATCAACAGAAATGCCACTTTTATAACAGCAATATGATATTGATGAAGAAGTAAATATCAACTTCGAATTGGATATTACTATAACGTCTTTCTCATGGAGAAGAGTTCTTCCATTAACCCGCTGATTATTAACAACTACTCCGTTTGTACTTCCGTTATCAACGATAAAGTACTTGCCCTGTTCCAATACGATTCTTGCATGAACTCGAGATACACTTATATGTGGGAGTGTAATATCACAGTTTGCGTCTCTTCCGATTCTTATCTCCGGTTTTCCGCCAATTTCAAAGATGTTCCATCGATTATTTGATTCCTGCGCAGAGAAAACAAAGAGAACACCCTCGGATATTGTTTCTACACCATCATCTATTCTGATAAAATCACCTTCGCACAATGTTCGGGATTGGATGGCAGCATTATTATAAATAAGACCATTTTGACTGGGCTGTTCCGCATACAGGGCCTTGTCTTCAATCTTCCATTGACCATTCCTATAACAAAACCGTCCATGTTCTCTTGAAACAAGCGGTGAAGAAAGGATAATATCATTTGCATCACTTCGTCCGAAAGATATAAAATTCTTTCCAAAGTCATTGAGCGAAATCGTTTTGGGGCTTTCGACACCATCAAATATTGTGACAAGAAGCTCCCCCAGGGCGTTCCTATCTAAAGCATTAGCTGTTAATCGAGTTGTCTTATCATAATCATCCATATCGAGGCTCCTTATAAAAGAATGTGTATAATCATTTCGGTAACTCCTATAATTAAACTCAACATATACAATACTAATAACTGAGTATGAATTCTATTAAGTTGATCCCCGGATGGACTGCACTATTGCAGCTGGAATATAAGAACTCTATCATCAGTTGTTTACAATCCTTAACATCAATTACTACGTCCTTGGGCAAATCTCCCTTATGAAGTTCAATACTCTCTGCCAGGTTTTCATCTGTGTATATATTTATCGTGACTGAATCAACATCTATATAATCATCACGGAAGCCAATCTTCCCTTGTAACTTGGAGTATTCTCCATTTAGGTTATAATACAAACGAGGCACTTCAGCTCTCTCCGGGCCATGGACTCCGCCTGTAACCAATCCAAAATCAGGAACCACATTCATGCCCTTTGAATAAGTATTATGACCCGAAACTAAGGTTTTTTCTCCATCTTCGTATTCTCCCGCAAATAAATCTCTATATATTGTACTGGGATCATCATTCCTCATGAATCTATAAAAGTATTCAAAGAAATAAGGTTCTGTATCAAACAGGTATATAGGTTGGCTCTTTTTTAGCTTATCTGTCTCTTCTTTAAGAGAGGAATTATCCGGAAACAGCTTTGTTGCAGGAGTCAGTTTTTCTGATGCCTCATCGTATTTTTCCTCAACTATCAAAACATCAACATCCGCCACAATCTGCAATACATACGTGTTTTCATAAGATGTGGACTTCTGGTTAAGATCAGTATCATCTCCTATTACAGTCTTAGCGACTTCAATTTTCTTAATAGCCTCCGGATAATCGCCATTGTCTGCCAGTTTGTCAGCCTCTGTTATTACTTCCGTCTTATAGTTATTGATATAGATATTTAAAGCCTTTGAATACTCTTCATCCTCACCTGTTGTCTGTTGACCCTTCTCAATTGTTTTAATTGCCGAAACATAATCTCCTGATTTTGCAAAACTCTCCGCTTCTTCAAGCGTCTGCTTCTTGACCTGCAATTGAGAATCTTCAGCACTCTGTCCCTCTTTTGAACTGGCTGACTCGTTGATTTCTTTATCATTATCAACCGTTGCGGTCAAAGCATCTTCTCCTTCAGTTTCTACCGATTCTTCTGTCGCAACAGTCTCTTCCTCATCAGTACCAGATAATCGTGCAATAGCAAATATACTACCGCCAATAAGAAGTACTACTGCAAAGACTACAGCAACAATAATCGGGGTTTTTGACTTCTTTTTTTCACCAAATGTCTCAACTACCCTTTGGGGCTGTTGCTGGTTTTGAGGATTATTAAAGTTCGAAACCGTTTGGTTCAGATCCTGAGCCGGCGCCGCATGTCTTACAGACATTGTTTTGTTTAAGTCTTCCTCTCTTAAATCGCTTAAACTGCTTGCTTTTCCTGCTTCATTAAGCGCAGTCTTCATAACTTTAGCTGAAGCAAAACGTTTCTTAGGGTCGGGATTGCATGCACATAGAATTATAGAAGCCATTTCCGGGGATGCATCACACGGTGCAGGAAGAGGTTCACCGCCAAGACGCCTGTTAAGTGCCTCCGCTCTCTCGTTAGGATTAACCAACTGCCGCTCCGTATCAAGGAACGGAAGGCGGTTCTTATTCAACAGTTGATACAGGACGATACCCAATGAATACAGATCCACGGTCGCATCATATTGCGTACCTCTTGCAACCTCAGGAGCCATATAATTAGGGCTTCCCTTTTGGGAAAGACCACCCGTAACACTTTCCAGTTTACGTGCAATTCCGAAGTCCCCGAGTTTAAAATGCCCAAACTGGTTAACGAAAATGTTCTGCGGTTTAATATCGCGATGGATGACATTACGTTCTGCGCACAGTTCAAGAGCACTACATATGTCGGTTCCGAGTTTGATCACTTCCCCCTCAGAAAACGTCTTATCACTGATATAGCTGCTGAATGGGGTGAGGAGTTCCATACGGATGAAAATATCCCATCCCACTTCGTCCTTTCTCTCAATTACCTTGTAATCTTCAACGCTTACAATGTTTTGAGTACCTTTAAAGGACTCCATCAGCTGGATTTCGCTTACAAAATCATTAACAACGCCTTCTAAATAGGTTCTTGTCAGATTCCTTGACATGCCCTCCGCTACGAGTGAATCTATTTCCGACTCATCCTGCGGAATTGAGATAACCTTAATGGCTGCAAAGCTTTCTACATCATGATCTTTTCGGACGGCCTTATATACAACACCATAAGATCCACGACCTAACGGCTTCTCCTCTA
>JAEEGL013472134.1_pt1 | contig 13544 bp, 12 predicted proteins | sample 9134231 | NCBI WGS metagenome assembly JAEEGL01 (sample SAMN16246548, study PRJNA631951) | gut metagenome | biome: gut microbiome; feature: rumen; material: fiber-attached | host: Bos | place: Iran: Karaj | collected 2018-10
GCATGAGCTTCGCGACGGAACCGGGGCGCGCCTGGTACGTGGCCGTAAGAGGCGCGTCGGCTGATACCGCCATGCAGGTCCGTCCGCAGCTCGACCTCTTCGAGTTCGCCGCCACCCATGACGACGAAAAGGCCAAGGAGGACGAGTCCGCCGCACGGCAGATCGTCGCCTGCTTCGCAAAGGCGTTCGCCGACCCGAAGAAGACGCTCGTCGCGCAGAACGCGAAGTACGACATCACGGTCCTGAAGCGCTACGGAATCACCTTCGGCTCAACGGTCCGCGACACAATGCTCGAGCACTACGTCCTAGACGCTGCGGCGCGCCACGGGATGGACCACATGGCGATGGAGCTGCTCGGGTACCGTCCCATCCCGATCGAGCGCCTCATCGGCGAAAAGGAACGCGGCAAGGAGCAGAAGAACATGTCCGAGCTCGCGCCGGAGGAGATACAGGACTACGCGGCTGAGGATGCGGACGTCACGCTCCGCCTCGACGCCGCTCTGCGTCCGCGCTGCGAGGCTGCCGGTCTCGTCCCCGTGCTGGAGGACAGCGAAGAGCCGCTGGTGGACATACTCTCAGAGATGGAACGCGACGGCGTGCGCATAGACCCGGCTGCCCTGCGCAGGTTCGGGCTAGAGCTCGAGAAGGACATCCTAGCCTGCGCGGAGGCGTTCCGCAAGGCAGGCGGCGAGAACGTAAACCTCGATTCGCCCAAGCAGCTCGGCGAATTCCTGTTCGACACCCTCAAGCTCGACCCTTCGCTTGCGAAGAAGACGGCGAGCGGACAGTACGCCACCGACGAGAAGACTCTCCTCAAGCTCGAATCGGCGCGTCCAGACCTAATCGAGACAATCCTCGAGCACCGCGAATGCACCAAGCTGAAGTCGACCTACGTGGACAAGCTGCCGAAGTGCATCGACCCGAAGGACGGCAGGGTGCACACCACCTTCGCGCAGGCCTTCACCGAGACGGGCCGCCTGTCGTCGTCGAACCCCAACCTCCAGAACATCCCGGTGAGGACCGACCGCGGCAAGTTCGTCCGCGCCGCAATAGTGCCTGCGGAGGGCAATGTGCTCGTTTCGGCCGACTACTCGCAGATCGAACTCAGGATCATGGCCGCGATGAGCGGCGACGAGTCGATGCTGGCCGCATTCGCCGAAGGCGCGGACATCCACCGCGAGACGGCCGCGAGGGTGTACGGCGTGATGCCGGACCTCGTGACGCCCGAGCAGCGCTCGAGCTGCAAGATGGTCAACTTCGGGATAATCTACGGCATATCGGCGTTCGGCCTTTCGCAGCGTCTGCGCATTCCGCGCCGCGAGGCGGCGGGGCTGATCGAGACCTACTTCCAGGAGTATCCGAAGATCCGCGCGTTCATGGACCGCGCAATCGCGTCCGCCCGCGAGAAAGGCTACGCCGAGACGATGACGAAGCGCCGCCGCACTCTGCGCGACATCAACTCGCGCAACGCAACGGCCCGGCAGGCGGCCGAGCGCGACGCGGTGAACACTCCAGTCCAGGGAACGGCGGCGGACCTCATGAAGCTAGCGATGGTGCGCGTCGCCCGCGCGCTGAAGGCGGAGGGGATGAAGGCGCGGATGGTCCTGCAGATACACGACGAACTGCTCTTCGACACGCCGCCCGACGAGGTCGAGCGCGTGATTGCGATCGCCAAGCGAGAGATGTCGTCGGCAATGGACCTAGGCGTCCCGCTGGAAGTGGGCGTTGGAACCGGCTCCAACTGGCTGGAGGCGCATTGAGCAACCGGCTGGCGGCCGCTCGAGCATCCGCAGTTTTCAGAGGCCGTTCAGCGAGCCATTTACGAAGAGCTCAAGGTAGGGAAGCCCCGCCGTATAGGCGCGCCCGTGGTCGCAGTAGTCGAGCTGCACGAACTTCGCGTTCTTGTGGCCCAGCGCTACGCACGAGGCTATCAGGAGCCGGTTTTCCTCGGAGCGGCACTTCCATTCGTACGGCGGCTGGCCGCACACACACAGTATCGGCGGCATTTTCGCCGAGACGTGCGCGAGCGGCGCGAGGTCGTCTATCTTCGGGAGGAACTGCGGATCGTCGTCGCCGGCGAACTTGCGTACGTTGAAGTGCTTCGTCGCCTGGCCCGACAGCGCGACAAGCCCCGCAAGGTCGGTGTGCTTGACGCCATGCGCCGCAAGCCACTTCGGGTCCATCCCGACCATCATCGTGAGATAGCCGCCGGCGCTCATGCCGGAGACGAACACCTTGTTGCTGTCCCCGCCGTATTCGCCGATGTGCCTCAGCGTCCAGGCGACTGCCGCGGCAGCGTCCTCGATGCAGTCTTCGCCGCGCTTCGCGCCCTTCCCGAGCAGACGGTAGCTGACCGCCACCTGCGCCACCTTGTCGTCTGAAAGCTTGACGAAATGGCGTCCGCCGCTTGTCAGGCCGCCGCCGTGGAACCAGACGATAGTCGAGAAGTTCGTAGCACCCACCGGCACACGCACGTCAAGCAGGCATTCCGGCCTGTCGGCGTAGGCGATGCCCTTGGCCGTCTTAGTTTCCGCAGTCGCACCGGCAGCAGCCAGCGCGAGGAATACCGCGAGAATACGCTTCATCGGCGTCAACTCTCAATCTTTGACAGGCCGCAAGGCGCGTCACTTGCCGGGCTTATGCGGCGGCGGGTTGCCGCCCTTGGCGGGAGCCGCGGGCTTTGCGGCTGGCTTGGGGGTTGCCTTTGGAGCCTGCTTAGGGGCTGGCTTGGCAACCGGCTTGGGAGCTGGCTTCACGACCGGCTTGGGAGCCGGCTTCACGACCGGCTTGGGAGCCGGCTTCATGGGAGGAGGAGGAACGGGCCGCACGGCAGGGGGCGGAGGCGGAGGCACAACCGGCACAACCATTACGAGGCCGGTGCCGTTGCACTTCGGGCAGTCCTTGATGCCGCTGTACCAGTGCTTGCGGACCTGACCGCGTCCATCGCATTTCGAACACCATTTATAGCCGGGCGGAAGAAGTCGGCGAGACGTGTCGTGGTGGTGATGCCTGTGATGGTGGTGGGCGGCGGGCGGCGGCGGCGGGACGACTGGAACCGGGCCGTGGGCCATTGCCGGAACTATCGCGGCAAACGCGACTGCGAGTGCTATGAGCGTCTTCATTTCTCGTTTCCTTTCTGTGGTTAATTCGTCACTTCATATTGTCCATTGTGCCAAGCACGCATGTAACCTCGGCCTCTACGGCAAGCTCTTCGCCGACATAGCCCTTGAGCGCGAAGACTCCGAGCTTGCTGCGGACCTTGATGTTGCTCACTACGGTCGTCATGGTGTCGCCAGGACGGACGGGGCGGTGGAACCGCACGCCGTTGATCTTCGCGAGCAGGAACGCGGCATTGCCCTCGGGGAGGAGCTTGCGGGCCACGATTGCGGCTCCGGCGACCTGCGCCATGGACTCTACCAGCACAACGCCCGGAACGACGGGATACTTGGGGAAATGGCCCCTGAAGAAGTCGTTCTTCTCAACGGTGTATGTATAGCACCCGAGCGCCCCAGTCTCGTCAGCCGCGACCAGCTCGTCCACGAAAAGGAACGGCGGACGGTGCGGCAGCAGCGATTCGCCGGTAAGATGGAACTCTTCTTTGAACTTAGGGAAATCCATATCCTGTCCTTTCGTTTGTCGTTGCTTACATCAGCCGTTCTTCCTGAACACCAGCACGCCGTTGTGCCCGCCGAAGCCCAGCGAAGTCGAGACCGCCACGCGGATGTCGCGCTGGACGCCCTTGTTTGGCGTGTAGTTGAGGTCGAGAGGAACCTCGCCCTTCGACTCGTCGACCTCCAGGTCCGGCTTCTCGTAGTTGATCGTCGGCGGGACGAACCCCTCATTGATCGCGAGGACGCAGAAAGCCGCCTCGAGCGCGCCGGTGCCGCCGAGCAGGTGGCCTGTCATGGACTTCGTGGAGGAGATGTTGATCCCCTTCGCAAGGTCGCCGAACACCTCCTTGAACGCCTTTGTCTCCATCTGGTCGTTGAGGTGCGTGGACGTGCCGTGCGCGTTGATGTAGTCGATCGTCGAAAGGTCCGTGACATCGGCATCCGCAAGGGCGAGGCGAATCGCCTTCACCGCGCCCGCGCCGGTCGGGTCGGGGGCGGTTATGTGGTATGCGTCCGAAGTGGCGCCGTATCCCGCGAACTCGCAGTACACGCGCGCGCCGCGAGCCTTCGCATGCTCCTCGCTCTCGAGAATCAGCATAGCCGAGCCCTCGGACATCACGAACCCGCCGCGGTCGGCGTTGAACGGACGCGAGGCGCGCTCCGGCTCGTCGTTGAAGGTCGTGCAGAGGGCGCGCATCTTCATGAAGCCGCCAGTGCAGTATTCGTCGATGGTAGCCTCGGTTCCGCCGGCGATCACCACGTCGGCGCGGCCCGAGCGAATCATGTCGAGCGCATAGCCGAGCGCGTCCGTGGAGGAGGCGCAAGCCGTTACCACGACATGGGCCGGGCCCTTCGCGCCGAGCGCGATGGACACGTTGCCTGCGGCCTCGTTGGGGATGAGGGACGGGATGTACGAGGGCAGGAGGCGTTCCGGGCCCTTCTCGAAGAGCACCTTGAAGCCGACGGTGTTGATGTCCATTCCGCCGATTCCGTTGCCGATGAGCGTGGCGACGCGCTCCATGTCGGGCTTGTTCTCCTCGGTGTATCCGGCGTCCGCCCAGGCTTCCTTGGCGGCTGCGATTGCGTATTTGCAGAACAGCGCGAGGTGGCGGGACTGCTTGGCGTCGAGATACCCCTTCTCGGCCGCATACTCGTCGAACCCACGGACCTCTCCCGCGACCTGGCATGTGCAGCGGGAGGGATCGAACTTCGTTATGCGGCCGATGCCGCTCTTTCCGGCCTTGATTGCAGACCAGGCCGCCTCAGTCCCGTTGCCGCACGGCGTAACCATGCCGATGCCCGTCACCACGATTTTCTTCTTGCCCATCACTCTTCTCCGTTCTAGCTTAACTGGTGGCTCAATTTCCCGGCCATGTCATCATGGTGCCGCCGTAGGTGAGGCCCGAACCGAATCCAGCCATCACTATGCGCATTCCATCCTTAAGCCTGCCGGCGCGCACCGCCTGGTCGAGGGCAACAGGAACCGATGCTGCCGAAGTGTTGCCCGTGCTCTCGATGTTCATGAAGAACTTCTCGAGAGGAAGCTCTATGCGGCGGGCTGTTGCCTCTATTATGCGGCCGTTGGCCTGGTGCGCCACGATCATGTCGAGGTCGGAAGCCTTGATGCCGGTCTCCGCGCAGAGGTTCTCGATTATGTCGGCAAACGTCTTCACCGCAAAGTTGAAGACCTGGCGCCCCTTGAGGGAAAGCGTGCGCGAATTCGCCTTGGCCTCCTCGGAGTTGGGGTCGAGGCGAGTGCCGCCCTCCCTGGCGATGAATCCTGCGCCCGAGCCGTCCGCGCGGAGATGCGTGGTCCAGCCATCGTTCCCGCCCGGCGTCGCGGCAAGCACGACAGCCCCCGCTCCGTCGCCGAAAAGGATGCAGGAACCGCGGTCCGTCCAGTCCACCACGCGCGAAAGCGTTTCGGAGCCGATCACAAGAACCGGACGCGCCGGATGCAGGGCCAGGTAGCACCTCGCCTGCTCCAAGGCGTAGATGAAGCCGGTGCAGGCCGCCTGCAGGTCGTAGGCGGCGGCATTCACGCACCCAAGGGCGTTCTGGACAATGCAGGCGGTCGAGGGGAACGTGTCGTAGTCTGGCGTGGACGTGGCCAATATGACTGCGCCGACCTTCTCGGCGGGGACCCTTGCGGCCTCAAGCGCCTTCAGCGCAGCCTTGACCGCCATCGACGACGTGCAATCCTCGGGACCGGCTATATGGCGGGAATGGATGCCCGTATGCGAGAAAATCCACTCGTCGGACGTATCCAGCGACCCTGCCAGGTCGTCGTTCGTCACCTCTTTAGGCGGCAGATAACTGCCTGTTCCAAGTATCTTTGCACCCATTCTCGATGTTCCTGTTCTTCCACTCTGGTTCATCCGGGCGACAAGCCCCGGAAACCTTTGTATTTTACCCAATTTTGACGGATATGGCAATGCCGATTTAAATCGACGGACACGACGGCGGGACACCGTCGTTACGGGCATTTGCAGTGGAACACCCAGATGCCTAGGCCCTTGGAAGCGGCCGCCCTGCCATTCAGGGCGGCCACATCCAAGCGAGCCGGGCCATGGACTACATAAGGGACTTGTAGAGCTTCGCGATGTCCTTGACGGTGCAGTCGCGCGGGTTTCCGGGACGGCAGGCGTCAGCGTAAGCGGACTCGGCGAGGAACTGGACATCCTCCTTCTTGAGGACACCCTTCAGGTTCGGCGGGATGCCGACGTCCTTGGAGAGCTGCTCGACAGCCTTGATAGCCGCCTTGCGGGCGTTGGCGAGAGTCATCTTCTCGGCGCCCTTGACGCCCATGGCGACCGCGATGGCGCGGTACTTCTCGCCGGTCTTCGTGGCGTTGAACTTCATGGCCGTGGGGAGGAGGATCGCGCACGCCTTGCCGTGCGGCATGTCGTAGAGCGCCGAGAGGCCGTGGGCCATCGAGTGGTCGATGCCAAGGCCGACGTTCGAGAACCCCATGCCGGCGATGTACTGGCCGAGCGCCATTCCGGCGCGGCCAATGGGCTTGTTCGCCACCGCGTCGCGCAGGCTGAGCGAGATGAGGCGGATCGCCTCTATGTGCATCATGTCCGTCATCGGGCAGGCGGCCTTCGTGATGTAGCCTTCGATCGCGTGCGTGAGCGCGTCCATGCCGGTGAACGCCGTGAGGCCCTTGGGCATAGTGGACATCATGTCGGGATCGACGAACGCCACAACGGGGATGTCATGCGGGTCGACGCACACGAACTTGCGCTTCTTCTCCACGTCGGTGATGACGTAGTTGATCGTGACTTCCGCCGCGGTTCCGGCCGTGGTGGGAACGGCCAGGATCGGCTTGGAGGGGTTCTTCGTGGGGGCGCAGCCCTCGAGCGAGCGGACGTCCGCGAACTTCGGGTTCGCTATGATGATGCCGACGGCCTTCGCGGTGTCCATCGAGGAGCCGCCTCCGATCGCGATGATGCAGTCCGCCTTGGCGGCCTTGAACGCCTTGACGCCGCTCTTCACGTTCTGGATCGTGGGGTTCGGCTTGATGTCGGAGTAAAGCGCGAACTTCACCTTCGCCTTGGCGAGAAGGTCGGTGACCTTCTTCGTGACGCCAAACTTCACGAGGTCGGGGTCGGAAAACACGATGGGCTTCTTGAGCCCGCGGTGCGCCAGCTCGGGGACTATGTTCGCCACGGCCCCTGCGCCGTGGTACGACGTCTCGTTCAGTATGATCCTGTTAACCATTGCTGCATCCTTTCTTCGTTTTGTTGTTGGAAAGTCACTTCATTATCCAGTAGGCGCGCGCCTCCGGGAAGTTGTCGGAGAGGAACTTCGTCCCCTTCTCGCGGCCCAGCACGAACAGCGTCGTTGAAAGGCCGTCCGCAAGCATCGCGGAATTCGGGTGCACGACCGTCACCGACGCGACGTCGTTCTCCACCGGCTTGCCGGTGCGGCCGTCGTATATGTGCTTGCCGCGCTCGTACTCGCCGCTTGTGGCGGCAGCGAAGCCCGGCTCCAGCACCATGCTGCGCGCAATGCCTCCTTCGGTGGCGGGGTCACGTATGCCCGTCGACCAGTTTCCCGAAAGCGCAAGCAGGTTCCCGCCGAGGTCGAGCAGGTACTTGCACCCCTCGTGGGAGAAGCGGTAGTCCTCGCGCAGCTTGGCAAGGGTGTCGTCCAGCGCGAAGCCCTTGGCTATCGCCCCCAGGTCCATGGACCCGTCGCCCTTCCAGTACGGGTTGAACGCACCGCCGGACAGCTCTCGCAGCTTAAGCGCCATGTTGTAGCATGGGAGCACGTCCGCCGAGATCCCCTCGGGAAGCGTCCCCTGCGCCCCGTTGTACCCGGCGAACAGCCGGTTCATCTCCGACTGCGGGTCGTGGGCGGAAAGGAGCTTCTCGATGCGGGCCATGTTCTCGGCGGCGGTCTTGCGGAAGGCCTCGACCTCTTCCGGCACCAGGCGGCCATGCGCCTGGAACTTCGCGACCGTGCCCATCACAGGCCAGCTCGACTCGTAGTCGTGGTTGTTCTTTACGTAGTAGACCGCTGCGGCAGCGAGCCCCGCAGCAATCAGGAAAAACAGCATCAGCCTCTGGCGCATCTTCGCTTCTCCCCATTCCCGCGCACTTCAGCGCGCGGCCGGCTCGCCCCCGAGCATCCAAAGTTCCTCAGGCGTCAGGTCGCGCCATTCCCCGGGCTTGAGCGCCGGGTCCAGCTTAAGCCCGTTCTCCTCCACGCGCTTGAGCGAAAGCACTACGAGGTGCGCCGCGGAGCACATGTACCTGATCTGCCGCTTGCGTCCCTCGCCAAGGCGGAACACAAGCGTGGTGACGTTGTTCTCCGCCGAACGCACCACCTCGACCGGCACTGGGCGCGTGACGTAGCCGTCCGGCATCTCGACCGGGCCGCGGAGTATCTTGAGCTTCTCCTCGTTCCATCGCCCTGCCGCGCGGACGATGTACTTCTTCTCGTGCCCGTAGCGCGGATGCGTGAGCTTCAGCGTAAGGTCGCCGTCGTTGGACATGAGGAGCAGCCCCTCGGAGTCCTTGTCGAGGCGCCCGACGGGGACAAGCCTCTCAGGCGTCTTCACTATTTCCGCGACGGTCTTCCCTCCGAACGGGTCGCTCATCGTGGAAAGCACGCCCACCGGCTTGTAGAGCATCACCGTGCGCTTGCGCTCCGCCGCGCCGAGCGGCTTCCCGTCGACCGTTATCGACGCCGTCTCCTCGAACCGCGCGCCAGGCTCGGTCACCGTGCGGCCATCAACTGCGACGCGTCCTTCGGCGATGATCGCGGCAGACCCCCTTCTAGAGGCCACGCCCCTCTTTGCCAGTATGTTCTGAAGCCGTTCCAAAGTAGCCTCTCAGTCCGACGCGGCCGCTAGACGGTCCTGTACTTCCCGACCATCTCCTGGAACGCAGGCGAGCCCGCGAACCCGCAGGACTTGAACTCCGGGCAGAAACCGCGGTACACGCACTCTGGCACGCAGCACGCCGCAAGCTCGGGCTCCTGCTTCGCGAGCTCGTCTATCACGAGCTTCCACGCGGCGCGCGTCTCGGGAGACGCCTGCATGCACATGCGGCGACGCGATATGAACATTATCTCGGCGGCGTTGGCGAAGCACTCGTGCTCGACTGGTGCGTCCTGGCGGTTTCCCGTGCGGTCTACGCCGGTGCGGTCCGTGCGCTGCGTGGACACGAAGTGCTCGATGCCGTACTTGTGGCGCACGAAGTGCACGCTGACCCAGTACGGGAGGTTGCTCCACTTCCAGCTCACGAGCAGCTTGCGGATCGGCGAGTGCTCAGCGAGCAGGATCCGCTTCTTCCACTTGGACGAGGGCTCCTTCTGGCCCTCAGGCATCCTGATTGTCGTGCGAGCCGCGTCGGCAACGTCGCGCCACGATCCGATGACCTTGAGGTACTTGATAAAAGGCTTTTCGTTTTCCATGCAGCTATTATATCAAACGAACTTCCGCCGGGGCAACCGCGAAATGGCGAAACCGTGCGGCATGGAGGCGTGCGCCGGCCCGTTCAACGGGCCACCTGGCGCTTCACCTTCTCGAACGCGGCCTTCATTTCGTCGGTCCGGCCCCATGCCGTGCGGGTCTTCTTGGGGTCGATGATCCGGCAATGACCCGTCACCTTGTTCTTCTCCAGCTTCCACCCCTGGAAAGACTCGAGCACGTTCCACCAGACTTCGGAGTCCATGACACGCCCCTGGACCGTCGGGAAGCCCTGCGGGACCATCACCTTGCCAGACGGCTCCTCCCCGCCCAGGATGCGCCGCGCGTATTCGATGTAGAACTTCTCGTGGTGGTTGGCTATGTCCTTCAGCTTCGCGACCTTCGCCCACTTCTCGTCTATCGCCACCTCCTTCGTCAGGTTGGTCGGCGTAACGCACTCGACTACGTTTTCGCAGGGCTCAAGCGTTCCGTTCGCCCCGAACGCCACGCTCTTCTCGCCGCCTGCCATGGCGTAGACATAGCGCAGCGTGACGTCGTCGGGATTGCACACCGCCAGGACAGGCAGCTCCGTGGCGCGCCCCATCTTCGCGAGGTCCTTGTCGTCGGACGGAATCGCCGCGCCCATGAGCACGGCCTGGTGGATCTTAAGCCCCTTTTCCGACAGCCTGGCCAGGATGCGCGCTATCATCCGCCCGCCCAGCGAGTGGCCGATGAGCGTCAGCTGCTCGCGCTCTTCCTTCGGGAGTGTCGCTATCTCGAAGGCGAGTCGCCACGACTCCTTGTCGGCGGAGTCCACCGAGAGCGGCCACACCACATTGTCGCCATCCCACGACTTGAACTCGACCCGCGCCTCCGGGAACGCGTTCGTCACGCACTCCATAACGCCTTCCGCGGGCTTCTCGGTGCGAAGCCACCCGGGGATGTACCACACGCATGCAGCAAGGACAGCCATTGTCATTGTTTTCCTCCTGATCCTTCGCGAGCCAGCTCGAGGATCGGCCTGCCTCCGATTTCGATGTCCGTAATGACGATCTCGCCGTCCTTGACGCGATACACGGCCACAGCCTCCTTCCCGCTGTCGGAAGTCGCCTCGCGCAGGACCTTCTCCGCGGCGGGAGCGAGGCGCTCGTTCACGAACAGCTGGTCGGGCAGCGAGACGACCGCCACGTACGGCGACTCCCTGCGGCGCTTCGAGAAGTCGTTGGACGACTCCCCGTCTTTCTGGTCGCCCCACGAAACCGAATGCTCGATGCGGGCCCACGTCGGATTGATCCAAAGCCCGCCATCGTCCTTAGGCGCATCGGCTACGGCAGACACGCGCCAGAGCCCGTTGGTCGACGGCTCCAGCTTTGCATACATTCTGCCGTATGTGCGGTAGGCGTAAATGTCCGGGTCTTTTTCCTCGGGAAAACCGGTGTATGCATCGCAACGCTCGCGAACCGTAGTGCGCAGGTAGCGCCCGCGCAGCGGGTCGTAGGGGTCGTAGGCCTCGCAGCGGAAGCGGACCTCCGTCCCGAAGCGCACAATGCTTTCGTAGCGCCAGATGAGCCAGCCAATCGCCAGGCACTGGACGGCAAGCACGGCTGCCGCCAAAACTGCGTTTCTTCTGTTGGCGTTCATTTCGAAGCCCTCCTTCTCCTGCGGACGCGGACAAGCTCTATGTTAAGCACGGTAAGCGCGATGCCGGCCGCTATCAGCACGCATCCCTTGAACGTGAACGGCAAGTCGCTCTGGAAGAACTTCGCGAGCACCAGCCACAGGAAGGCCGCGGCTCCGATGTTCGCGAAGCCAATGCGCAGCTTCGTAACGCCATAGCCGATTATCCCGCCCGCGACGGCGAGCGCGACCAAATAGGCCCAGGGAGCTTCGTCGAAAAACGGAGTCGGGAACACCGCTCCGGCCGCCACGATCGCGCCGACGATTCCCCAGGCCGGAAGCGAGAAGGCCCGCCCGACACCTGAGACAAGCGCGGCGCACAGCCAGAAGATGCAGACATAGTACGCCCCGTCGTCCCAATGGAGCGGCAGCGCCTCGGAGAGCAGAATGCCCAGGCCAAGGGAATACACAAGCCCGGTTACCGCCTGCACCGACAGGAGAGCGGCGCGCGGCGGCCTGCTTCGCAGAAAGGCGACGTATGCCGGCAGCGAGAGCGCCATCAGCGCAACGCCCTCGCATGCAAGAGCCACCGACCCGCTGCCATAGCCATCGGCGTCCTTCTTGACGAACACCCAGACTATCGCCATTATCGGCCAGAGGGCAATCGGCACCGCAGCGCGCGTCACCCACAGGACCGGCAGCATAAGAAGCGCCACAAACAGCACAAGCCCCGGCACGGAGCCTCCAACCTGGTACGTCTGCGCCACGAGGCACGCAGCAGCAGCCACGGAGACGCACCAGAGCACTCCCAGCGGCTCCCAAAGCGCGCGCGACTTCAAGCCCCTAGCATGCCCCCATGCCGCGACTGCGCCGCACGCCACGACGGGCGCAAGCGCGATTGCCGCACGCGCCTCGCGTCCGAACTCGTCCCAGTTGGCCGCGAAGAGCGCAATCACGCCCAGCCCAATCATGAGCGCGCCGAACACCCCCACGACCACCGCGCCCCAGGAAAGTCGGCCTTCCCCTAGAACGGCAAGCAGCTCCTTGCGCCGCTTCCTCAGCTCCTCGATCCTGAGGTCGATTTCCGCGACCTCGCTTCGTATCTCTTCTTCGTTCATGTTGCATTGCCTCCTTTAGGGTCTCCACACGGGTATGAAGAGAAGGTCGACGCTCGTGCCCTTCTCCGGGTCGTTCTCGTAGCGGAAGAACCTCCACAGGAACGACGTCTTCCTGTAGCCGTTCTTCTTCGAGTCGTACGTGATGAACGGGAAGATGTCCGTCGTCGAGTCGCCGTTCAGCGTCTCGTAGTGCCACAGGCGCCAGAAGAGCGCGCGCTTCGAGTATTCGTGCTCGCCTGCGACCCTCTCGTCGCGCGAGGACCACACGAGGCCGAAGAGCGCCCGCGACTCGTCCAGTTCTCCGTCGAACACCTTCTCCTTCGTGTCGTAGTCGAAGTTCACCACGCGCTGCCTCTCGCCTCCGAAGACAAGCGAGTTGCCGAACTCGACGCTCTCGTCGAACGAAACCGTACGCTTCGCGCCCTCGCGCCAGTGCTTGCCCACCGCGTTCCGCACCTGCTCGCGGCGCCACTGGCCGTCGCTCCTTTCGTTCTCCCCGCCGTCAGTTAGAATCCGGCGGGTCCGCCCCGCAATGTCCAGGCAGAACTTCAGCTGCTCGGACGCCCTTGCCGAGTCGGTCCTGAACACCTTGTTCGTGACAAGGCCCTGCGACTTCGAGTCCCAGCTCGTCTCCGCGCGCATCCTGCCGACGATCGAAGCGTCGAGCCTTTCGGCGTTCATCATCCTGTCGAGTTCGCCTATGTTGTTCTCGCGGTTCCAGTGCACGAACGGCTGGAACCAGAAGCCGGACTCGCTGCCCGTGGTGTTCCCCACGAGAGGGGTGAGCCACCAGTAGTTCGTGCTGGAGTGGTGCGACTCGCGCCCAAAGAGGATCGTCTGGAGATCTCCGTCGTCGCCATCGTATCCGTAGAGCGGGAACAGCCAGTTCGAGCCGTTGGCTTTCGTGCCGGCTACCCCTAGCAGGAGCTTCCAGTCATCCCAGTCGCGCCAGCTGTAGAGTGGGAAGAGCCAGTCGGAGCTCGCCTCGCCCTTCTGGTCGGTATCATGCCCGTAAAGCCCGAGTAGAAGGCGCGTCTCGCTTCCGCCGTACTTGTGGTGCGACGTGTGCCACGAAAGAAGCGGCGGTATGAAGTACGAAGTTGTCGAATCGCTCTTCCACCGGCAGAACGGGATGGACGCAAACGAATCCTCGTCCTTGTACCACAGCGGGAAGACGCCGTTCCTCGCGCCGCTGTATCCGCCGAGCGGCGAATAGAAGTAGCCTGTTCCGTCGCTCTCCTTGCCGCCGCCGGTCAGAAGCGGCGGAATCATCCAGGA
>JAEEGL014438615.1_pt1 | contig 13544 bp, 11 predicted proteins | sample 9134231 | NCBI WGS metagenome assembly JAEEGL01 (sample SAMN16246548, study PRJNA631951) | gut metagenome | biome: gut microbiome; feature: rumen; material: fiber-attached | host: Bos | place: Iran: Karaj | collected 2018-10
ATTCCTCACTTTTCCTACGGCCAAATTACTGGCACAGGTTCAAGGGGTTTGTTCTCAGCCATAGTTCCTATAGCACCCCCAAGTTTTTTCCACAATATAAAATTTTATCTTTCCCTCCGAGGACATTTATGGATATCAAGAAGACAAACGCTGCCCGAATCTTGGACCGTCAAAAGATCCAGTACGAGCTGATCCCTTACAAGGTGGACGAAAACGACTTGGGCGCCCAACATGTGGCGGACAGCTTGGGCGAAAACATCAACCAGGTTTTCAAGACCATCCTGGTCCATGGTGATAAAATTGGCTACCTGGTATGCGTCGTTCCCGGCAATTTGGAAGTGGACTTGAAAGGAGCCGCCAAGGTCAGCGGCAATAAGAAAATCGATACCGTCCCCTTGAAGGACTTGACCCCGTTGACAGGCTACATCCGGGGTGGTTGCAGCCCTCTTGGACTCAAGAAGAATTTTCCCATCTTTATTCACGAAACCGCTTTGAACTTTCCTTATATCTACGTGAGTGCAGGGGAGCGAGGCTTGCAGTTGAAAATTGCCCCGGCAGATTTGGTCAAGGCAACCCGCGGAACGGTGGGGGCGATTGCTCGTGTGCCGCCGACTGCACCCGAAGATTGATTTGATGGTGTAAGGGGTACGACTTATGGAATTCTTCGATTACTACGAAAAGCTGTTCGGTGAACGCTGGCCGGCCCTATTGGAATCTCTCAAGGGAGAATCCTGTTTTGAAACGCTTCATTTCGGACAAAGTCTCGAACCCTATTACCTAGACAAGGCCTCTGTTTTTGCGGCGAAGTCCCTCGGGGTAGAACCGGGAATGGATGTCCTTGATATGTGTGCCGCTCCTGGCGGAAAATCTCTGATAATTGCTTCCATGCTTCAAGGGCGTGGTTCCCTACAGTGCAATGACCGCTCTCCAGATAGACGGGCTCGTCTAGAACACGTTCTGGAAAATTCTTTGCCTATGGAATGGCGGAGTGTTATCAAGGTTACAGGCTACGACGGTGTCAAATTCGGCCTTCATAGGAAGGAATCTTTCGACCGTATTTTGCTAGATGCACCTTGTTCTTCGGACCGTCATGTGTTGAATTCGACCTCCCACCTAGAAGTCTGGTCTGCAAAGCGTATCAAAAGGCTCTCGGTGGAGCAAGGCTCTCTCCTAGCCTCTGCCATAGATGCTCTGCGTCCGGGTGGAACCCTCGTTTATGGAACATGCGCCTTGTCACCCTTGGAAAATGACGGTGTAGTGGCGAGAATCCTGAAAAAACGCCCTGAAGCGCGATCTGTCGAAATTGCTGATATTCCAGAGGGGGCAGACCGTACAGAGTTCGGTGTACACATCTTGCCCGATAAAACGCAGGGCTCAGGACCCATTTATTGTGCTAAAATCAAGAAAATAGACGAAACATAAGGTCTCTAATAATATATCTTTAGGGTATGTTAAACCGTATTTGTGTGCTCTTTCTGGCCCTTGTAACGGCATTGCCCGTTTTGGCCGATGAAGACGATTGGGATAATGTAGGTGAAACGGCAGCTCCTGCTGCTGAGACTCCTGCTGCTGAGACTCCTGCGGTAGAAGCCCCTGCTCAAGAGGCTCCTGTTCAGGCGGAGCCAGCTGCTGAATCTGCCCCCGCCGCAGAACCTGCTGCTGTCGCAGCTCCGGGTCCTGAAGCTAGTGCGAAGCCTGCCGAAAAGAAAGAGGACCCCTTTGCAAAGTTAGAAGCTGCCAAGACTCCTGCCGATACCACGCCTAAAGCCACTGTGGGCCGTGAAGTCCCGGTTCGTTATTGGGTTATGGGTGATTCTGTCGAACAAGAAGCCATCTTTGTAAAGATTGAGCGGGATACGGTCTACCTGAAACGCCCCAATGCAGATGAACAAAAGAATTTGGAAAAACTCCAGGAACAGACCATTGCCGCTATGGAAGAAAGCAATGGCCAACATCAGGAGGAAGAAGAGGACGATGAAGCTGATTCTGTAGCAACGTCTACTCCGCCCGCCCCCGTTGCTGTAGCGGACACTACACCTGCTGAGCCGGAACAGCCCCAGGAACAGGTCCAGGAGGCCGATGACGGAGCTGATGATGACTTCGAAACCGCTCTCCAGAAAGAAGACACTCGTATGAAACTGGAAGAGATTGCTCGCGTGGAAGAAGAAATCCGCCAGCAAGAAATCCAGGACAGCATTGCGGCCGATTCTGCTAACCCCTTCATTAAGATTTTCCGCTTGGATTTGCGTCGTCTCTACAATATGGAAGACGATGAGATGATCGATCTAGGACTTTCGAACTACGTGGTTCCCGAGTACGTGGATGACGAAGAAGAAATGGAACTTTATCCGCCGGGAAGCGCGAACCTCTTTGTGACTTCTGTTCCTGCGGCTTGCTCCCTGTTTGTAAACGGTATTCCTATCAAGCAGGTGGCGCCGGATACGATTAAGCATATAGCTCCGGGTAAGTATACCATCTCGGTCATGCAGGTTTTGAAGGGTGTAGAATGGTGGGGTTCTGCAGTAGTCCGCATCAATTCCGACAGCTTGAACCGTGTCGAAATACCTGTGGAACGTCCTTCTACCAGGTTGACCTTGAACACGGACCCCGAAGCGGTGGAAGTGTTCATCAATGAGGTGCCTACGGTAAACATTATGCCTCACTACATGACTGACGTTGTGTTAGATGGAATCCGCCCTCAGGCTAAGGCTAGCATCTACCTGCGTAAGGTGGGTTACCGTGATACCACCATTGTCACCGAAATCAAGGCTTTTATGCCGAACCTGATTAACGTGGAAATGGAACCGGTGCTTGACGATCTGGCCTTTATTGAAGAACAGAATGCCTTTAACGACGAGCGTAGTAAGCGCCGTATAGGGAGAGGCCTCTTGTGGAGCTCTATCGTTCCCATTATTGCTGGTGGTGTCATGTGGTACCTAGCCGAAAAGGATTGGAGTGATGCTGCCGACAAGAAAAAGGCTTACGGAATGTCTGCATTTGAAAGTCCCGACACCCAGAAAATGGTGAAAGATAACCATAAGCTGAACAAGAATGGCGATAGAAAGGCCGGCGTGGCTATTGGTCTCGGCGTTGTTGGTGTCGGACTTCTGGTAGCAGGATTTGTCCTTGCGTTCTAAGCTCATTTTGCTTTTGTGCGGGCTTTGCGTTTCGCTTGCTTTCGCACACCCCCATGTGTTCGTGGATGCAAAAGTAAAGGTCCTTTTTAATGATATGGGCTTGTCAGGAATTCAGAATCACTGGGTCTACGACGAAATTTATAGTAGTGCAACTATTGCTTCTGTAGATACGGATGGCGATGGAAAAATTTCGGCCAGTGAAAGCGATAAGTTGAAATCGATTGTTTTGGGTGAAATTGCCAAGTCGAACTATTTCAATTATATCCAGAGTGGATCGGAATTTTTGAATGCCCAGAAGATTCAAAATTTCAAAGCTTCCGTAGAGAAGGGTCGCTTGGTTTTAGACTTTGTTGTTGGTTTTACCGCGGCTGTGGGGGCTGATTATTCTTTGCTGGTGATTGTGGTTGCTGACCCTTCTAATTATGTGCAGGTGACTGCCGACATGGAAAATGCAGATGTTGCTGCTCCTGGAAATGTTGATGTGGAGTATTTTTCTGACAGCCTCGAAGGGCTTTCTCTTTTTAGGGCGTTTCTTCCAGATGTACAGGGTTTATATATGCGGTTCAAACGGAAATAGGTTAGAATAATCTATCTTTTGTATGGGTGGTGGGTTTAAAGGAGAAATGATGCGCTCTGTCTATAATTTTTTTACACCGCTGTTTTTGACTCTTGGACTTGTCGCCTGTGGTGACAGTTCTAGCAACGCAGATCCCGATACTCTGAAATGCGTGGTAAAATCGGAAAACCCGCTGGTCATGGAATCCTCTTTTAATGGGACAGTCTCCAAAACGAAGATAGAACTTCGCGGTGGAAAAATGATTCAGACTACCGAAAGCACAAATCCCCTTGTAATTGACGAAAATTGTAAGGCCCTGAAAGGGGACTCTGATTACGGTGAAGTGTTATGTGATGACGGATTTGTGGTGGCTATCAGCAGGGAGGAAATGTCTGAAAGTTTCTTCGAAAAATTTAAGAAGACTTTTAAAGATGCTTGTGAATCGGCTGATGATACCAAGATAAAGACCCGTAAAGATCTGGACTCTTTGGAAAATACTCTGGATTCGCTAGAACGCACCTTGTCCAGCAATTCGAATGGCGGTGAACAGCTGAATTCTAATGCGAGCTTTTCATCGAACTCCATTGAACCGGAATTTTCTTGTGAGGTGTCAAAGTCGGGCGACGTTGCTTTGATGAAATTGACCTCCAATGGCGTTACTTACAAGCATGCCGCCACTATTGAAAAAGGGAAGGTCCTGATCAATAGTACGGCTACTTCGTCCAATAAGATGCTTGTTGCAGGCATTTGCAGTATGCAGCAGGGTAGCGGCTCTGCTAAGGAGGCTGTCTGTAGCGATACCCAGGTCTCCTACAAGACAGAGTCAGACCTCCATGTTTCTGGTATAGACGATGTTGTTGATATGTTTCAGCAGCAATGCGACGAACAACGCCAGTATTATGGCTACGGTGAGGAGTCTTCTAGCAGCGCCCAATCTAGTAGTTTTAGCGGAGAATTAAAAACCTTTACCGACCCCCGAGATGGAGAAGTCTATACGCAAGTGCAGATTGGAGACCAATTGTGGATGGGACAAAACTTACGGTACGCCGATAGTTCCTCACGGGGATCTGAAAACTTGAAGGGTGCTATGTGGTGCCTAGATAACGAGCCCGAAAATTGCAAGACTGCTGGAGCACTTTATCTATGGACTGCCGCTATGGATAAACCTATCACAACATGCGGACATGGGAAAATCTGTGGGATAACGGAGTTCCCTCAGCGTGGAATTTGTCCTGAAAATTGGCATGTGCCTACTCAAGAAGAATGGCAAAAATTGCAGGATTATGTTGGTGGTGAAAGCGGGCAAGGCATGTCCAAGGGATTAGACCTGATGGCCCAAAATGAATCTGGGTCTAGCACAGATAAGTATGGGTTTGGTGCCGTTCCTACAGGAGAATATGATTTCCGTGATGGCCACACTCATCAATTTAGCAGCTATGGGGCCGTACATTACTGGAGCGCTACGGAGTCGGACTCTAAGGGTGATGGCGCATATACCTGGTATATTAACGGGAGTACCTTCTCCAATCAAAGATTTGACAAGAATATGGGCTATGCCGTGCGCTGTATTCACGACTAAAAGGCAGAATAGCCGATAACAGGAATCCCGCTTCGGCGGGATTTTTTTATTTTTATGATATGAGGAGATTTCTTTTATCGGTATTTCTGTTTTGCGCCTTCGCTGTCTTGGCGTATGCTCAGGAGCAGGATTCTGTTGTGACTGAATCTGTTCAGGATACGTTGGAGCAGGTTGTGCAAGCCACGGATGCTCCGGAAGTTGTTCAAGAAAACGTTCAAGAAACTGTTCAAGATACATCGAATAAAGAAGAACCAGTCGTCTTGTCAGAACCGGCTAAGGAAATTTCGCAAGATACGACAAAGCCGGTTTCTACTCCTGAACAGGTTCCTGGAGGCCTTTTGGATGAACTTTACCCAGTGTCCCCGGAAGAGGCAATTTCTGCAGGGCACATTTTGGGTGGTGCCACCTTGTCCTTGATTCAGGCGAACACGGAAGATGATGCGCTGAATGTCATTATCGGGGATGTGTACGAGGCCGAAGGATACATGTTTACGGTTCAGGCTTTTGGAGGCTATTTTATCAAGGATGCCCTGGCCGTAGGAGCCCATTTGGGCTATTCCCGTACCTGGCTGGATATAGATTTTTCCTTATTGGAAGACATTGCAGACGTAAAGCAGCATCGTAAGTACATGAGCAACGGCTTTTTTGTACAGCCTTTCTTGAAGAATTACCTGAAGGTGATGGACTCCAAGAGCCTTTACTTTTTTAACGAAACCTCCGTATTGGTTCAGTATTCCTACGGTATGTCCCAAAGCGACGATGGCGAAGAGATTGATAAGACCCGCAACAAGACCTGGACTATCAAGGCGGGACTAAATCCGGGTATCTGTATTATGGTGTTGAGCCGTTTTGCCTTTGAAACCTCTGTGGGTCTTCTGGGGCTCAGCACCAGCGTCGTGGATGTTGAAGAAAATGGCGAAAGCCATAGCAGACTGGTATATAACATTGTGAATTTCACCATCAACCTCTTGGCCTTGGATTTCTCCTTGGTCTACTTCTTCTAGGAGGCTGCAATGAAAAAGCTTGTTTTTGCTAGTGTCGTTGCCCTGTGGACACTGCTAGTGGTCGGATGCTCTGATTCCACTGATGCTCCGCTGTTCCCGGAAGAAAAAATTTCGGAGACGATGGAATTGAGGCTTTCGGGATGGAAGGTGGATTCCCTCGATAAGGAAAAGTTGATTATTCGAGTTTCTCCGACGAAGGGTTGGTTGGATTCGTTGGTCATAGATTCTCTTTCTCTTCCGGGGTGTTCTGCCCTGTATTTGGCTGCCGATAACGACTTGAAAGATCCGGATCTAGGCGAAAAGCTTGTGCCTGGTACGGTTGTTTCGACGGCCGACACGAATCAGGTTTCGATTGTGGCTCTGGATTCCTACAATAGGGTCGTGGGCGTGTGGCTGGTGGTGTGGGACTTACCGAAAAAAGATTCATCTTCGTCGTCTGTAGGCAAGTCTTCTGCTTCTACGGGAACATCTTCGTCGGGAACGGCAGAAGTTTCAGAAAGCAGTTCTTCTGTTAGCGGTGAAGGTTCTTCTGTAAGTGAAGGCGGATCGTCTGCGGGAGCGACAGGCTCCTCTGCAGACGGCGGAAGTTCTTCTGCTACGGGGACGGAATCTGCGAACAGCTCAACAGATTCTGGTAGTTCCGTAAACTCAGGCTCCTCGAGTTCCGAAAGCATTAGTGGGGTCAAGTTGGCAGACCTTTCCGTTTCTAGCGGCACCGTGACCGTGACAGGAACCAAGGTGTATGTAGAAGTTCCTTATGGTACGGATCTGTCGGCAATAACATTGTCACCTCTGAATGGAGCAAAGGATTTACGCCGGCCTGTAGAAATGCAGTTCCTGGATGCGGAAAACAAATTGGGTACCTACAGTGTTGTAGCCGGTGTACAGTTGCCTGGCTCGGACTTTAGCGCCCGTAACGATTTCTGGGCCACCACTAGCGATGCCATGGGAACGGATAGGACGGCTGCATTGATAAAGATTTCTTCAAGCGAGAACCTTACCTTTGATGGTGGGATGGCAACTGCGATAACACGTGAGGTGGGAGGCTCTTTTATAGGTATTGGTGCAAGTTATAAGATGGCTAGTGGTTTCTATTTTGCGGGAACCTATGCTGGCACAACCGCTCTCGATATTTATCAGCAGGGTTATACGAGCGGTACTCCCAAAACTGCAGACTCCTATATTGCAAAAGATATGACCTTTGGTAAGCCCTTTACGGCCCGCCCGACGGCGTTTAGGGTAAAGTACTCCTATGCCCACATGGCGAACGAATCTACGGACTACCCACAAAAGAGCCTTGTGTATGTGATGCTGGTAGGTGATGGCGGTAAAGTTGTTGCTACGGGCGCCTTCTCGGACAATGTGAGTACGGATATGGCAGAACGGGAAGTTCAGCTTTCCTATGGTACGGATCCCTTCGGACTGCTTTTAGGCGGCTACGCTGTTGCGAATGGCTTGACTCTTGGGACCGGTGACGAAGATGTGGTTGCTATTCACGTGATGTTCGCCTCTTCGGCCTATGCCCATGTGGTGTGCGGTGGTGTTGGTGCTTCTGGCTCGTACCGTGGCGGTGAAAATTCCAGTCTCACCCTGGACGATTTCAAGCTGATCTACTAGGAGGATGATGATGAGATTTTTCTGGATTGCCGTTGTCATTGCCCTGTTCTTTGGCTGCTCCGCCGACTATGACGAGTTTGGCGAGTCTCCTTACCACAAATTGGATGAAATCCATTTTGTTGAAGAAAGTGGAGGCATTCAAGTTTTTGCCGATGAACACAAGGTCATTATCACTCTAGAAGAACGTTCCGATTCCTTTGCTACTTGGGATTCTGTTACCATTGAAAGCATCGACATAAGCCATATGGCGAGCCTTCACCTGGTAGAGAGCAAGATTTTGGAATTCCCCACGGATTCCGCGGGCTTTGATTCCTTGGCAAGGCAGGTGGCCTATGTAGAGAAAAAGCTGAAGAAGGGTAGCCGCATACGCCTGCCTGCTAGCCGGGTAATCTATGTAGTGGTAATCGCCGAAAATGGAGACATGACCATCTGGAAAATTCAGCTTGAAATACCTGGCGAAGAATCTCAGACCGACTCCACCGAAGAGAACGGCGAAGGTAAATCTGAAGATAAGAAAGAAGAAGCTAGCAAGTCATCGGACAACTCCATTTCTTTAGAATTCAAGGATGCTGTAGACACAAAGGCAAGCGGAGATACGATATATGTGACTTATCCTCAGGGATTTGACATCAAGACGGCCACGCTGACCAATGTGAGCGTGCCTGGCAGTGCCAAGGTTTCTCCGGACCCGAAATCGGTTAAAGATTGGTCTACTCCACAAAAGTTCAAGGTGACAGCCGAAGATGGCTCCGAAAAGAACTGGGTGGTAGTTGTGTCTTCCATTAAGAATAACGCCACGGACTTGCAGTTGCTTTTCAAGGATCAGTTCAAGGTGAACCGTTCCCAGGATACTATCTATATCAAGTTGAAAAATGGATCTTCTGTTGGTGCGGCGGCTATCGATTCTTGGAGCGCTTCTGAGGGAGCTGCGGTGGACCCCAAACCCGATGCCGTCAAGGCTTGGAAAGATTTCCAGTCCTTCAAGGTGACTGCTGAAGACGGCTCTGTCAAGACTTGGGTTTTGTCTCTTTCTGTGGCTGCTGCTGATGAAAAAGTCTCTAGCGACAAGGAGCTTGTTTCTATCTCGGCGGTCGGTGAGGAATCTGCGGCAAACATCGAGAAGAGTAAAAATTTTGTAGAACTTCACTTGGCTGCAGATGCCGATCCTTCCGCAGTGAAGGTGACTCTGAAGGTGTCGGAAACGGCCTCTCACAATTTGCCGGAAACGGTGGATCTCCGTAGTCCGGTAACCTTTACCATTACGGCCGAAGACGCTAGTTCTGAAACGTGGACCTTATCGGCATCAATGCCTTCGGAACCGCCTCAGGTATTGTCTCTCAAGATAGCAGGCAAGCAGGCTGTAATCGACGCTAGCGAAATGTCAATCCATGTGGATTCCTTGCCTTTCCGTACGAATCTGACTTCTTTGGAACTTACAGAGCTTAAGCTTTCTAAGGGGGCTACGGCCGAAGGATTCTCTGCGGGCAACAAGTATGACTTTGGTGCAGGTCAGACGCTAGTTGTGAAAAATTCTGCCGGTGAATCGGTAACCTACAGGGTCAAGGCCGGGTATCAGTTGCCTGGTGGAGATTTCAATAGTTGGAACAAAAATGATCCGAATCCGGATTCTATTTGGAACAATGCTAATACGATTCTGACCACGACAGAAAAATATACGTCGGGTTCAATGATTGGTGCAAAAATAAAGACAGGTTCTGTTCTTGGAAAAGTTGCTAGTGGAAGTATGTATACGGCGGTATTCAATCCGAAAGGAGTGGGTACTATGTCCATGGCGAACTCAAACACTTGGCCTGATGGCAATGAGTTGTTGGACTTTGGCAAGCCCTTTATGGCTCGTCCGGAATATGTTGAATTTAAGTTGTCGTATTCGGGCAGTGGAGATAGCTGTGATGCCTATATCCTTTTGGAAAACCGTACCGGAAATAAGAATGTCGATCGAAAGTCTTCAGATGTAAACAAGTTGGTGGCCAGCGCCTGGTATCGTTCTACTACAGGAAATAATACCGGACGATCCAATCCTGATGTGGTAAGTGTTTCGGAACCTGATGCCAATGGGATGAGGACGATACGGTTAAAGCTTACATATGGTAATCCGTTGAAAGGGTCTCCTATAGAGAATTCTTCTACCTTTAACACAACATTACGGTCTAGTGATAAGAATGCGGTGAATAACGGCTTAACTCAGGGAACAGGAGAAGAACCTGTGACCCATATTCGGGTGGTCTTTGCTTCTAGCGCCGACGGAAACCATTACAAAGGGTCGTCGGGAGCAACGTTGATCGTCGATGAGATGCGCCTGATATATTAATTTTTTATCTTGTTAGTGAAAAATAGCTTGGAGGGCTTATTATGGCAGTTTTGAACCTTTCTGCAGCAAAGTTTGACGAGGTGATCCGTTCGGGTCAGCTGGTTTTTGTGGATTTCTGGGCCACCTGGTGCCGCCCGTGCATGATGATGGGTCCCATCGTGGAAGAGCTTGCCGCTGATTACGAGGGCAAGGCCATCATCGCCAAGATGAACGTGGATGACGAAGGCGTTAAGGACATTTGCGCCCGCTACGGCATCACCAACATTCCCAACATGAAGCTGTTCAAGAACGGCGTAGAAGTGGGCAACGTGGTCGGTGCTGTTCCCAAGGCGACAGTCAAGGGCGTCATCGACAAGAACCTTTAGTCCGAGATGCTTACCAAACGCTTAATTGTATGTCTTGATGTCCGCGACCGCAAGGTCACCAAGGGCGTCAAGTTCAAGGGTAATATTGATATTGGCGACCCCGTAGAGATGGGGGCGCAGTACAGTGCCGACGGCGTCGACGAACTGGTCTTTTACGACATTACTGCCAGTGCCGAAAACAGACCTTGTGACATGGAAATGATCCGCCAGATTGCAAAGCGGGTGTTTATTCCTTTTGCTGTAGGTGGTGGAATTCGCAACCTGGATGACATGCATCAGGCCTTGCTGGCCGGAGCCGAAAAGGTGAGCGTGAACAGCCTCGCCGTGCTCCACCCTGAAATTATTGCCGAAGGTGCCAAGGCTTTCGGAAGCCAGTGTGTTGTGCTGGGTATGGACGCAAAGTTTGTGGGCGTCTCCGAAAAGTTCCCCAGCGGTTACGAAGTTTATATTCGCGGTGGCCGCACGCCTATGGGCATTGATGCCGTGCAGTGGGCTAAGAAGGCCGAAGATTTGGGCATTGGCGAGATCTGCTTGAATGCCATTGATACCGACGGTGTTCGCAACGGTTATGAACTGAACATTACCGATCAGGTGGCCCGAGCCGTTCAGGTGCCCGTTATCGCCAGCGGTGGTGCGGGGACTCCTGCGCATATTGTGGACTTGTTCCACAAGACTGCCGCCGATGCCGCTCTGGTAGCTTCCATGGTGCATTTCGGCGACTATACTGTTCCTGGCATCAAGGCCGAAATGCTTGCCGCAGGTATTCCCGTTCGCAAGAAGATGAACGGCGAGGTTTAGCGTGAATCCAGAAATTGCTGTCAAGATTTTTGAGGCGGGTAAGTCCGCAGGTGCGGACTTCGTAGAGATTTTCGAAGAGGAAACCCGTGGCTCTGCGTTAGGACTCAAGGATCGAAAAATTGAGACAGCCACAGCGGGCACAGAATACGGTATAGGTATCCGCCTGCTGTATGGTACCGAAGTACTCTATGGTTTTACCAGCGACGACAGCGAAGAGGCTCTTGTAAAACTGGTGCGCACTCTGGCCTTTGGCCGCATTGCGGCAAGTTCTGCGCAAAAAGCTGGTTTGGCAAGTGTCGCGGAAGGCTTTGAATTCGCACCGCAAAAGCGTGTGGCAGACTACAATGTGTTCGCCTTCAAGGATCCGAGAATTCTTGGTCAGGCGGTAAAGCAAGATTTTTTGTTCCGCGCCGACGAGGCCGCTCGCAAAGTGTCAAGCAAGGTGGTGCAGGTTGGCGCCACCGTCACAGATTCCTGCTCCACAATCACCCTCATGAACAGTGAAGGTCTGAACTTGGTGATGGACCGGGCCCGTTTCCGTGTGAACGTGACTGTTACGGCCAGCGATGGTACGGAACGCTTGACCACTCACGAGTCTCCGGGAGCACTGGGCGGTTACGAACTTCTGGAAAACTATTCTCCTGAGACTCTGGCGACGGAATCGGCGGAGCGTGTGGTGCGTATGCTGGATGCCGGCTACATCAAGGGCGGGCAGATGCCCGTGGTGATGGGAAACGGCTTTGGTGGCGTGATTTTCCACGAGGCTTGTGGCCACCCGCTAGAAACGGAAGCCGTACGTCGTAGCGCTAGCCCCTTCTGCGGCAAACTTGGTCAAGCCATCGGTCAGTCCTGTCTCACGGCCATTGATGATGGAACGATGGATGGTGTGTGGGGAAGCCTTAAGTACGATGACGAGGGTATGCCTACTGAGCGGACCGTCCTGATCGAAAATGGAATCTTGAAAAGTTATATGAGTGACCGCGTGGGTGCCGCCGAGGTAGGTGTGGCCCGCACGGGTTCAGCCCGTCGCGAAAGCTACAAGTATGCCCCCGTGAGCCGTATGCGGAACACCTTTATCGCCCCCGGCAAGGACAGTTTCGATTCCATGATAGCCAGCATGGATTACGGCCTTTATGCGGCCCGTATGGCTGGCGGTTCGGTGAACCCCGCTACCGGCGAGTTTAACTTTGCGGTGGACGAAGGCTATGTTGTTCGCAACGGAAAGATTTGCGAACCCGTGCGCGGGGCGACCCTCATCGGAAAGGGTCATGAGATTATGCCCCGCATCAGTATGGTGGGGAGCGACCTGGAATTGGCTGCGGGCGTATGTGGCGCTTCTTCGGGCCATGTGCCCGTGACGGTTGGCCAGCCCACCATCAAGGTGGACCAAATTCTCGTCGGCGGAAGATAAACTTTATAAAAAAAAGGAGTGTTTTATGAATCTTAAAGGTGTAATTTTCTTGGCTGTTGCCGCTATCGCCCTGCAGGCTTGTTCTAACTACCAGCCTCGCGTTTATAACGAAGTGCCGCTTGCAGAGGGAGAAGAAGCCGTTCCGTTCGAAGATTTCTGCTATTTTGATACGGAACCCAATGGTGCGGCATTCAAGGTGATTGGCAAAGTGCACCTCGGTGGCAATTTCTATGGTTCGGCAAATGGTCTTTTACCTGGCCTTGAAGCCAAGGCGAAAGCTCGTGGCGGTAACTCCGTTGCCAACTTCAAGGCCTCCCAGCGGTTCGGTTTCTGGCCCTGGCGCTTTATTCGTCCGGTGGTCAGCGGTGACGTTATCCAGATTCTGAATGCCAACGGCAAGTCTTGCGAAGAACTGGGTGGGCACCATTAAATTGTTCCCAAAATAAACGTTTAGCCGTCTTATTTTGAAAAAATGTCGCTGTAAAATGCGACATTTTTGCGTTTTTAGACCAAAAATGGCGTTTTTGCCCCCTTGGCATGGGTTTTGCGCCTAAAAAGCGGTAAAAAAAGAGAGGTTTTATGTCTGATTTTAGTAATGATGCAGAAAAGGTGTTGGCGAAGGCGCAGAGCTTGCGCGACCGTTGCTCGCATTCCTACCTGGGTGCGGCACATTTGGCCGTGGGTCTAGTTGAAGGCCCTGATGCCACCTTGAAGAAACTTTATAAATCCAAGGGCGCGAAGACCAACG
>JAEEGL015210587.1_pt1 | contig 13544 bp, 5 predicted proteins | sample 9134231 | NCBI WGS metagenome assembly JAEEGL01 (sample SAMN16246548, study PRJNA631951) | gut metagenome | biome: gut microbiome; feature: rumen; material: fiber-attached | host: Bos | place: Iran: Karaj | collected 2018-10
GATTATGCAATAATATCTTCAAATGAAGGAAAAATAGAAAATTTAGTTAAAGGAACAATTAAAGAAGATATTGGAAAAAAACAAGATAAAATTTTATATTCATTAAATAATGATAAAAATTATATTATAATAAGTGCATATAAAAATATTTTAAATATTATATGTTTAGATATTCAAAAAAGAGAAAAATTTAAAGATTTTATTTTAAGATATGATTATGAAGATATTTTATTTATGCAACCTTTCAATTTAAATCATTTTACTAAACCTTTAAATAATACTATTAATTTTGCAATAATTAAAACATCATTAATAATAAATAATCCACATCAAGATGAAAATAAGATAAATAATAATGCATTAACACACACAATTGAATTTCAATCTTTAGAAATTAATACTGAAAGTCATATTTTATCAATACCAAAAATTGAAGAAAATAGAAAAAATTTACCTTTAAATGTCACAGTTAAAAGTACTAATAATGACAAAAATGTAAGTGAGAAAGATGTTGATATGTTACAAACAATAGATTTAATATTAGATCCATCAATTAATTTAATGATAACTCATCCAAGTGGGATTGTAATTTTATTTTTTTCAAATCACTTATCAATATATCAATATAATAATAAAAGTAAAAAATTAGAAAAACAAAACTACGTTTGTTCTTATTCTGATAGAAAATTTATTACATTTACAAAACTCGAAGAATCAACTTATAGATATTTAATTGTAGATATGTTTGGTAATTTATTTATTTTAGCTTTGAAAAATCCTTGGAATGATGATAATTTAAAAATGAATAATGAAATTATTTTTCAATTTATTGGAGAAGTTAATTATTGTTCTTGTTTATGTTATTTAGATAATGGTTATATTTTTATAGGAAGTAATTTATCAAATAGTCAATTAATTAAAGTTGAAGATAAATCAAATAATATAAAAGTTATTTCTGAATTTGAATCTCTTGCTCCTATTAATGATTTTGTAGTTTTTAATAATAGTAATGAAGAAAATTCAATTGAAATTTTATCAATTTGTGGTACTGATAAAAATTGCTCTATTAAAACTATTAGTAAAGGAATTTCTATTTTATTTCATGGAGAAATTAAAATAAAAGGAATTAAATCAGTTTTTAAAATTGAGTATAAAGATAGAAATAAAATGGATATTGATTCTGGGAAAAAAAGAAATAAAGTTATTACTTTAATAATAACTACATTATTAAAAAGTATATGTATTGATGTTTCAAATAATTATGAATTTACTGTTAATAATAATATTAAATTTGATAAAGATGAATTAGTATTTTTTGCTTGTTTTAATAATTCTATTAATATTATAATAACAAATATAAGTATTTATATATATGATGAATTTTTGAATTTAAGAAATAATATAAAAATAATAAATGATAAAGAAAAACCTTTATTAGTAAAATTTCATAGAAAAACTTCTTCAATTTTTATTTATAATTCAAATAATGATTTAGTAAAATATAAAATTGAAAATGATAAAATAAGTGAAGTTAATATAATTTTATCTAATGTTTATATTTCTGCATTTGATGTTAGTACTTACTTTTTAATATATGGTTTATGGGAAAGTAATAATATATATATTTATTCATTTGTTACTAATAGTAATGAAAATAATAATCAAATTTTATGTTCAATTGATGAAAATGTACAATATATTCAAATATCTTCAATTCAGATTTTAAAAAAAGAAAGTATTAAATTTTTTTTTATTTCATTATCAAATGGTAAAATGCTTTATTATAAATTAAAACCTCAATTTAGAAATGTTCCTAATTATGTTTTTACAAAAACAGATTTTATTTTCAAAAGAAAATATAATATAACATCAGAATCATTTTCAATAAAAAAAATTAATAATAAAATTACAAATGAAAATAATATATTTTTAAATAGTCCAACTCCTTCATTTATTTATATTAATAAAGAAAATTTAATATTATCAAATTTTAATATTAAAAATTGTAATAATATTTATGATATATTTGATTCATATTTATTTATTTTTAATGATTGTATTTCAATTGGTACTTTATCAAATACACAAAGTCAAAATGTTCAAACAAAAAAATATGGTTATCAATTATATAATATATTATTATTAACATTTGGTCAAAATAAAAATTTAACATTTATAGGAATGATTTCAGAAGAAACAGAAAATGGAATAACAAAAGGAAATTTTATATTTTCAGATTTGAATTTAAAAGAAATATCAAGATATAAATTTGAATATGATAATGAAGTAGGAACATCATTTTGTGAAGTTGATAATAATAGAGAATCAAGTAATAAATTAATAATAGTTGGAACTGGTATTATAGAAAATATAAGTTCAGAACCAATTTTAGGTCATTTATATTTATTATTAATAGATGGAGACAATAATTATAATATTAAAAAATTATATGAAACAGAAACAAGAGGAGGAGTTTATAAAGTAAATTATAAAAATAATATAATATATTGTGCAATTGGTAATACACTTTATATATATTCTCTAATTGAAAATGTTTCTAATAATTATTATGAATTTAAATCAATAAGAAAAATAAGTGAATTTACTTTAATAAATGATATATCATTTTTAAATAATGAATATTTAGTAATTAGTGATGTATATCGTTCAATATCAATTTATTCTTATAAATCAGAAAATGAAAAATTTAATGAAATATGTAGAGATTACTATCCAACTTGGATATATGGAATAACTCAATGTTCAAATAATACATTATATATAAGTGATATTGATGGTAATATTATTACTTTAAAAAAAGCACTTCATCCAAAAAGTGATGAAGAAAAATATAAATTAGAAAGAAAAGCTTTTTTTAATTTTGGTGAGAGAATAAATAAAATGGTAACTACTAAAATTAAAGCAAAGGATTTAAAAGATATTTCAGTCTTTGAAAATGAAAATAGTGATGAAATTAATATTGTTTATTTTGGTACTTTAAATGGTTCTGTTGGTGTAATTATTCAATTAAATAAAGAAACTTTTGAATTTCTACTTAAATTACAAGAAATTATTATTTCGAAAACTTATAATAATGGAGCTTTTGATTATAAAAAATGGAGAAGTTTTAAAGATGGTTTTGTCTCTGAAGAAAGTTGTGGTTTTGTTGAAGGTAATATTTTAGAAGATTTTCTTAATTTTGATGATGAATATAGAAAAAAAATATTAAAAGAATTAAATTATCCTTGGCAAAAAAATATTAATGATATAATAAATATGATAGAAACACTTGTAAAATATCACTAATAAAAAACCCAAAAAAAAAAGAAAAAAAAAAAAATATAAATTAAATAAATAAAACAAACAAAATACACATAAAATAAAAATTATATTTAATAAAAATTTTATAAAAAAAACATAAATAAAATCAAACTATAATTTAAAACCATAATTCCAAAAAAAAAAACCCATAAAAAAAATCATATAAAAAAAACAAAAAGATAAAAAGAACAAGAAAACCAAAAAAAAAAATAAAAAAATAAAAAATTAAACTTCATTAACTTTTTTTCCAATAATCCTTAATTTGGAATAAACTTTTCCTTGAGGTGCCCCTAAAATTAAAGAACAAATAGCATTTCTAGCTAATTGTACATTACTATTACTTCCCAAAATATGAATTTTTTGATCTTGAACAATAATTCTAGTTCTAGTAGCATTTTCAATAGCATTTTTAGTTTTACCTTTCTCACCACAAATCCTACCAATACATCTTGATAAATGATCACCATGTAAATTAGCTTTAACATCTTTAATTAAAAAAGTTTCTAAATATAAATCTTCTAATCTTAACATTGCAATTGAATCTTGTAATTCAAAACCACACATAAATGCTTTTAAGAAATCTTCACTTTTTCTTATTGCACAAGGATCTTTTGTTGTTTCTGATGTACGAATTTCTATACATTTTTTTTTTGGATTCATTTTAATTTGAATTTTCATATGTTCTACTAAAACTTTTACTATTGTTGCCCAATTTTCTTTTAATGGCTTCATTCTATTTGGAGGAACTTGAATTCTTGAATATTCTTTTTTTATTGATTGATTTGATTGTGATATTGATGTTTGAGTTATTGTGTTTATGTCTATTGGTTTTAATGTTTCTTGTTCTTCTGTTTGGTTCTTTATTGTTGATATTGTGTCTGTTATTGGTTCAGATATCATTTTTTTTTTTTCCTTTTTGGAAATGATAAAAAAAATTAATTTATTTTTTTTTTATTTTTTATTTTTTTTTTTTGCTTTTTTATTATTTTTTTTAATAATGTTTATAGTATAAAATATATAAAATTATTATTTATTATTATCATTATTGTTATTATGAATATATGAATTATAAATTATGAGGTCATGTTATATGTTAAATTATTTTTTATATTTATTACAACTTTTCTAACCATAATTATAAAATATATAATATTTTATATTGATAAGAAGATAATAACCTATTATCATAACATCTTTTACTTAAAAAAATAAAAAAAATAATAATTTACTTACTATAAATATCTTTAAAAAAAAAACTATTTATTCTCAAAAAAAAAGAAAATGGAAGATTTTGAAACAATAAAAAGCAATATTCGTTCTTATATAATAAATAAAAAAAAAATTCAACTCCCAGAAAAAGTGATCGAAATAAATTTAAAAGACATAGGAGGATTAAGTAATACAAATTACTTAGCAACGATCACAAATTCAACAACAAATGAAATGATTGATCAAATATTATATAGAAAATTTGGTGAAATTTCAGATGTTGTTGATAGAGATTTGGAAACAATGATAATAAATGATTTAAGTTTAAAAGGTCTTGGTCCAAAAATTTATGAAAAAGATAAAAATGGAAAATATAGAATTGATGAATATTTATCAAATACTTCACCAATACAAAAAAAAGATGAATTTGCACCAATTGTAATAAATCAAATTAATCAAATTGTAAATAATTATTCTTTAATTATTAATATGTACAAATATCATATTTCAGGAGAAAATATTAATTTTTCTATTATTAAAGATGCAATTTCAAAACCAAAAAGAAGAATTAATAATAATATGTTTGATAAATGCATGGTTGAAATGTATAATAAAGCAATTCTTTCTTTTAATATTTTTTCAGAACAATTTAAAGCAAATATAAATAGAGAAAATAATAAAATTTTATACGAACAATTCGAAAGTTTAGAAAAATATATGATTAATTATAAAAAATTATTTACTAGTATTTTTCCAAAAAGTGGTTTTATGATTCTTTGTCATAATGATATTCATAGACTTAATTTAATTGTTAGAAAATCTGATAATAAATTATTTGTTTTAGATCATGAATATGCTTGTTTAAATCTTGTTGGAAATGATTTTGCTAATTATATGAATGAATCTTGTTTTATTTATGAACCTGAATATATATTTACTAAAGATTTAATTAATTTTGATAAATATTATGGATATTATAAAAATTATCTCAAAGTTTTTTGCGAAAATCATAAATTTTTAAATGGAACTGATGATGGAAAAAAGTTCTTAAAAGAAATTCAAACAAAAAAATATTATTTAAAATTACATGTTATAATAAATCTTTTTTGGTTTTTATATTGTGTTATTTATTTAAATTTTTCTGAATTTAATAAAGACCAAAAGAACTTTTTCTATTTCCAACATGGAATTCATAGAATATATTATATAGAAGCTGCAATGAAAGCTATTGAAGAATTACCTTAATTTAATTTTTATATAAATTATTTTTTTGAGACTTATATATTTAATATATTTATTTTCTATGTATAAAAAATATATAATTATATTCTTCTTTATTTTTATTATTTTATTTTACTTTTATTCTGAAATTAAAAATTATTATCTTTAATAATATTATTTTATATATTTTAAATAATTCGCGGTTTTCATAAAAAAAATAATTTAAAAAAATATATTTTTTAAATAATTTCAAATAAAAAAAATGCCATTAAATGATTTTACAATAAAAGAAGAATTAGGAAAAGGTGCATTTGGTTCAGTATATTTAGTAAAAAGAAATATAGATGGTCAAGAATACGCAATGAAAAGAGTGAAAATAATACAATTAAATGAAAAAGAAAAAGAAAATGCATTAAACGAAATAAGAATTTTAGCATCATTAAATCACAAAAACATAATAGGTTACAACGAAGCATTTTTTGATCAAATATCACGTACATTAAATATAGTAATGGAATATGCAAACGATGGTGATTTATCACGTAAAATAAAATATAATTTAAAAAATAAATTACTTTTCAGAGAAGATGTAATTTGGGATTATTTAATTCAAATATTAGAAGGAATAAATTATTTACATGAAAATAAAATAATGCATAGAGATTTAAAAAGTGCAAATATATTTTTAATGGATGATGGAACAATTAAAATAGGTGATTTAAATGTATCAAAAATATCAGAAATGGGAATTGCTTTTACTCAAATTGGAACACCATATTATGCTTCTCCTGAAATTTGGATGGATAAATCATATGATTATAAAAGTGATATTTGGAGTATTGGTTGTATTATTTATGAATTATGTATGTTAAAACCTCCTTTTAGAGGAACTTCTATTAAAAATTTAGCTAAAAATATTCAAAAAGGTGTTTATGAACAAATTAGTAATTTTTATAGTGATGATTTAAAAAAAATTATTTCTATGATGCTTGTTTTAAAACCTGAAAATAGACCTAGTAGTTATCAATTACTTAAATGTGATATTATTTCCAGACATATTAAAAAAGAAAATGGAGGAAATATTAATTTTTTAAAGGAAGAAAAAGCTGATTTGATTAAAACTATTAAAATGCCTAGAAATTTAAGAGAAATTAATAGGAATTTACCTATGAAAAGATATAAGAAAATTCAAAGAGAAGAAATGTTTATGAATGATGAATATGAAACTATGAAAACTGGTTTTTTGAAAGAAAAGGAAAAAGATGATATTAGAAATGATAATAAGAATTTACATTATGAAAATGAGGATAAAGGTTATAAGATTAATAATCATATTCAACATAATGAAATTAATAAAAAGAATTTAGGGAATAATGGAAATAATAATAATAATAATTATAAAAATCCTTGGTTTAATGATAATTATAAAAATAATTATGAACGTTTTCATCAAGAAATGTTAGCTAATCAAATTAATAATAAAATTAATAAAAATAATCATAGACAATATGGAGTTTATAGTCATAAACAAATTAGTAATGGTGCACATAAAAATATAGATATTATACATAAAGATAATATTAATAGAAATAATTTATCTAATGTTGAAAATCCTAAAACACCAAATTTAATTAATCCTAATTATAGATTTAATAATCATATTAACCATAATATTCATAATATACATAATAATAATAATATGAATAATTATGAAGGAAGAAAAATTGAAAATATTCAAAAAAATCGTCCTAAAACTGGAAGTAATATACCTCATAGGAATAATAATATAAATAATAATAATATTAATAATAGAATAAATAATGTAAATTTAAATTTAAATGTAAATAGTAATAATAATAATAAAATAAAAAAAGAAATTAGACCTGTTTCAAGTGCAGTTGGAAATAGAGGAGGATATATTTATAAAAATAATAATATAAAACAACACCAAAATCAAATATATAATAATAAAAATAGACCTTTAACTGGTAATCCAAATAATAAAATTAATCCCAAATTAAATAATTTTAATTTATATCAAAATAATCAATATGCAAATATGAATAAAAATATTCATCAACATAATTTAAATAATGATTTTAAGTTAAGAAATGGGAAAAATATAATAATGAATAATCCACATAATAATAAAAAGAAAAAAGTAGTAATTGAAAAAATAAATTATAAACAACAAAAGAATATAAATAATAATTATAACAATAATTATGGAAATAACAAATTTTATAATAATAATAATGTTTTAATTAAAGGTAAAAGTGATAAAATGAGAGAATATGAAAGAGAAAGATTAAAAAATGTTATGAATAAAAATAACGTATATAATTATAGAGATTATGTTAAAAAAGTAAATAGTAAATAAATAAAATATATTTTTTATTTTAAAAATTAATTCATATATAAAAATAAATTTAAAACTGAATGAAATCTCGTCCAGGAACTTCATTAATTGATATTGATACAAACTTAATTTCAAATAATGTAAATGATACTAAAGATACTAATGATTCAGTACTTAAAAATTTTTCTAATTTTATGAAATAAATATAATAAAAAGAATTTTCTTTTCTTTCTTGAGATAAAAATATAGTAAAATACGTTTTATGTAAATATTTAAATATTCATGAAGAAAATTTAAATAATTTAAAAAAACTTTCTATTATAATTACAAATGATTATGGATTATTAAATCAATTTGGTAATTTTCTTCCTCAATTGAAGTTATTAAAATTAAATAATTCAAATATTTTAAATTGTAATGATATAGGAACAAACTTTAATAATATATTTTGTTTACAGATGAAAAATTGTCATTTAAATAATATAAATCATTTGTATGCATAATTTACAAATATTTGATATTGAAAAAATGAAGTTTCTTATTTATTAGATATTGATATGTGTTCTAAATTAAGAAAATAATTCTTAAAAAAAATAATATTAATGATAGTGATAATTTAACATTTTTATCATCTATTAAAAATTAGAATATATTAATGGTAGAAATAATACAATTTATAATGATAAAGATATTGATATAAATATTTTAAGTGATGTTAAAATTTTTTTATGGAATGTTTCTCATAATAATTTAAGTCAAGATGTTGTTGGAAAATATATTTATACTTTAAAAGATGTTAATGATGAAATAAAAAAAGAAAATAAAATTGAAAAAGAAATAAATAATATATAAAAAAAAAATTATATTTAAAATTATTTTAATAAATTTATATAATATTTTTTAAAATTTGTATTTATTATTATTAAAAAGTATTTAATAAAGAATTTAATGTTGAAAAATTATAAATAATATAAATGTTAAGTAACTTTGAAAATACAGAATATTTAGTTATTGGAATTGTTAAAAGATTAAAATCTTTAGTAGAAACAGAATTATTTATTGAAAATATTGAATCAAAAAAAATTAAATATAAAAAAATTGTTGATGAAATTAGTGAATATCCTTCGATTAATGCAAAAAAGTTTTCACTTGATTTATGGGAATCAAATAAAGATTTTTATGAAAATTTATTTAAATATTCAAATTATTATTTTAAAAAAATATTAAATGTTGATAAACCTAAAATAAATAATTTACCAAAATCAAGTTTTGCAATAAATGGGTTATTAAAGTTATTAAATTATTTATTAACTATATTAGAAAATAAAAAGGAAGCTTATATGAATGAAAAAATAAAATTTATTATTAATATTTTATGTGAAATTTTAACAGGTAAAAGTAAAACAATAATAAATAATGGTGTATTTTATGAAGGAAGTATTTTAGAATTAAAAACTATATATAAAGATATTCAATATAATGAATATGAATTAATTGAGAAAACTAATATATTTTATAAAGATAAAGCTTTAAAAAAAATTGAAAAAGTTAAAAATGATTTATTTGATTATATTATAGAAATATTTGAAACATCTACATTTAATTTAACTGAAAATTTAAATAATGAAATAAATACTAAAATGATAAATAATGAATCTAATGAAGAAAATAATAAAACTATAGAAGAAATTAATGTGTTAGAAAATAAATTAAAAAATATTAAACAAATATCTGTTAAATTTAAGCAAATGAAAAAAAATTGTAAAAATACACAAGAATTAATTGAGAATTGTATTAAAAATGAAGATTATTATAATTGTTTTAAAGAATTTTCTTCATATTATTATAATTATCTCAAGAAAAAAATAGATAAACAATACTTATTAGATAATATTTTACTTCCATCAGGAATTTATAATATTGATTTAACAAATCAAGAAGAATTAAATTTAATTTATGATATTGAATATAATAATAAATATGAATTTGATGATAATAGAATAGAAATTAATAATACTTTTTATGAAAAATATTTAAAAAAAAAAGAAGAAATAAAAGAATATAAAGAATCTAAAAATTATGAAAATGAGATTATAAATATAATTAATAATGATAATTTTATGAAAGAATTTTATAATATTTTAAATTCAAAATCAGTAACATATTATTTAAACAATAAAAGAAAATATGATACATATAATAATAACGTTACTATAATATTAGATGAAAATAAAGAAGGTGATGAAAATTTAAAGGAACAATTTCAACAATTTCTTTCTGACATAAAAGTTAATTTTATAAATTTCAGAAAACTAATTAAAATAAAACAATTAGGTTTTAAAATTGGAGATGCAGTTGATTCATCAATGAGAATTTTTATAAATCCAGTTTTAAATTTTTCGAAAGAATGTAAAGATAATGAAAGAGAAAGTATTTTAAAATCTTATTTAAAAATATTATTATTACATGAATTAATACATTTATTAAAATTCTACCCAGTTAATAATAAATATCCTGAAATTACACCAATTACTCCTAGAGGGAAGGAAAACGGACAATTATTTATTTATTATTTATTTGGACAACCAATAATATATAAAATTAATTATTCACAATCAAAAAAAATAAATGATATATTAAATTGGGATAATACTGAATATTTAAAAAAAATATTTGAAAGCACTAATGATTTATTAGACAATAAAAATATAGAAGGAGAAGTAAATTTATTAATTACATATAAAGAAAATGATAATAATAATAAAAAAATTAAAAGATCTGATGATTTTTGTTTATGGGAAATATTATATTAAAATATTAAATGAAAAAATTTTAAGGAATATTTTTAGTTATATTAAAAAAAAATTTGTTTTTTGTTTGTTTTTTTTTTCTAATATAAAATAATATTAATAATAATTAAATTATAAAATTTTATTATTCTTAAATCTAATTATTATTTCACTTATTATTCTATATGGAATAGTCTTCTAAATAATAATATAAAGACAAAATTTTAATATTTAATATACAAAATTTAGAAAATCAAAATATATTTTATCAATAGTTAACTTAAAAATACCAATATTCAATTAAAATGAGTAAAATAAAATAAAAGTTTTTGAAAATAAAAATTTATAATAATTGAAAGAATAATAAAAAAATTATTTAAATATCATTTAAATCACTATAATAATATAAGAAAATTTAAAATTAAATATCAAAAAATAATATAATCTAAATAAAAAAAAAATGAATAATGAAGACTTATCAAAAAACCAAAAGTCTCCAGAACCAAATTCCTTAAATTCCCAAAAAACTTCAAACATAAACACATCCTCAGGAACATATAACATAACAGCAAACACATTAGAAGAATTAATGTCTTTTTACAAAGAAAGAGGTTCAGATTACAGAGATTTAAAGCAAATAGAAAAATTAGGAGGAATAGATGGAATTCTCGAAAAATTAAAAACAAATTCAAAAACTGGAATTTCATCAGATTTAAATAGATTAAATGATTTTGGTTCAAATAAAGTTTTCGTAGAACCAGTTCCTCCATTTTGTTCTTATGTTTGGGAAGCACTTGAAGATTTAATGATAAGAATTTTAATCATAGCTGCAATAGTTCAAATAGTATTAGGAGCAACATTAGGTGAAGATCCTTCAAAAGATTGGGTTGATGGTTTAAGTATTGTAATTGCAGTTTTAGTAGTTACTTTAGTTGGTTCTATTACAAATTGGAAAAAAGAAAATAAATTTCATGAATTAAATGATATTCAAAATGAAGGAACTAAATATAAAGTTATTAGAAATGGTAATCCTAATGATATTTCTAGTGATGATTTATTAGTTGGTGATTTAGTTTTTATTATGGTTGGTGATATTTTACCTGCTGATTTATTATTAGTTGATGGTAATGGTATTAAAATGGATGAAAGTGCTTTAACTGGTGAAAGTGATGCACTTAAAAAGGAAGTTTATGATAAATGTATTGAATCATTAAAAAATATTAAAAATAGTAAACCACCATCTCCTTTAATGTTATCTGGTACTAATTGTATTGAAGGTACTGGAAGTGCTATTGTAATTGCTGTTGGTGATCATAGTCAAAAAGGTATTATTAGAAGAACTGTTGATAATGCACAAGAAAATGCTAAAACACCACTTGAAGAAAAATTAGAAGATATTGCTGAAAAAATTGGTTATTTTGGTATGGCTGCTGGAATAATTACATTAGTTGCTTTATTTATTAGATTTGGTGTTAGTTATGTTAGTGATATGAAAGAATATAAAAAATCTTCTTTTGAACAAGCTTTATATAGTTCTTATCTTACTTTTAATCCAACTAAAAAAAATGATGATGATTTTATGTCTACTGTTAATGCTGTTTTAACTAATCCTAAAAAAAATGTTACTGGACAAATTTTAGATATTATTATGTTATGTGTTTCTATTATTGTTGTTGCTATTCCTGAAGGATTACCACTTGCTGTTACTTTAAGTTTAGCTTTTTCTATTAAAAAATTAATGGATCAACAAAATTTAGTTAGAAAAATGCATGCTTGTGAAACTATGGGAGGTGCTAATTTTATTTGTACTGATAAAACTGGGACTTTAACTAAAAATGAAATGAATGTTTTTAAAGTTTTAACAGCTACTCATGAAATTACTTTAAAAGAAACTATTGATGTTGAACATTCTCAAAATTTATATGAAAAATCAAATGTTAATCATGAACAATTGAAATTAAGAGAAGATTATACTGAATATTTTAATAATGAATATTATTGGAATGTATTAAAATCTTCAATTGCTCTTAATGTTGATGGTGCTATTAAACATTTAGAACAACCTAATATAAATGGTGATATGGAAGAATGTGAAACTAAAAATAAAACTGATAATGCTTTTATTGACTTTTTATATAGATTTAAATCACCGATTAGTATTGAAAGAAATAAATATCAAAGCGATAAAAAATATTATAAACAAATACCATTTGATTCAAAAAGAAAAAGAATGACAACTTTTGTCGAAAATGATGAATTTAAAACAAAATATCGTTTATTTACAAAAGGAGGAGAAGAAAATGTAAAAAATATATGTACTTATTATTTAGATCCAGAAACAGGAGAAGAAAAAAAAATAGAACAAGCAGAATTAGATTTAATAAAAACAACAATAGAAAACTTCAACAAGCAAATGTTACGTTCATTATACATATGTTATAAAGATATATCAAAAGAAGAATATGAGAATGCAGAAACATATAAAAATGAAGATGGTAAATTTATAGATCAATATGATTTAGTATTTGTAGCAGTTGTAGGAATAAGAGACTCATTAAGAAATGGAGTAAAAGAAGCAGTATTAAAATGTCAAAAAGCAAGTGTAACAGTTATAATGGTAACAGGAGATAATATAGTAACAGCAA
>JAEEGL017276614.1_pt1 | contig 13544 bp, 13 predicted proteins | sample 9134231 | NCBI WGS metagenome assembly JAEEGL01 (sample SAMN16246548, study PRJNA631951) | gut metagenome | biome: gut microbiome; feature: rumen; material: fiber-attached | host: Bos | place: Iran: Karaj | collected 2018-10
ATAGGAGCGGGAAACAGACGCTTCGCCGCTGCCCGGCGGCAGCATCTCATAGCGCTGCAGTTCCTCACGGGCTTTTTCCTTGACGTGCTCCGGATACGGATTGTTTTCAATCATATCCCGCAGATTCTGCGTATCATCCGTGAGATTGGAAACATCACCGAGTTCTTCCTTGATTGCCCGCAGCTTCTCCCGCAGGAAATACTCTTTCTGTGAATCATCGATATGTTCCTTGACCTTGTCATTGATGGTCGCTTCAATCTGGGAATACTGCTGCTGTTTCTCCAGTTCGGCAATGATCTGCACAAGCCGGTCATTGACATCCAGAGTTTCCAGCAGTCTCTGCTTGACCGGAATATCCAGCGGGAAATACTGGGCAAACTGATTGGTCAGTGTTACCGCAGATACCCCGTGGGTCAGCTGGTTGACGATGTCAGACGGGAACTGCGCGGTAATATTGCCGACCTTCTCGAATTCGCTGATGACCCTTCTGACCAGCGCTTTTTCTTCCATGTCGGTGCCGTGTACATCCGCCAGTTCCTCAACCGTCGCCATGATCATCATGCCGTCATCTTCCATCTCCACAAGCCGGGCCCTGGAAATGCCGGTAAAGGTTACCCGCATGAAGCCTTCCTTGCGGCGGATGATCTTGATCCGGCTCAAGGTGCCGACCTGATACAGGTTGTTCTGCTTCGGGTCATCCACCATGATATCGTTCTGACACACCAGCCAGACCATGCTGTCATATGAAGAGGATGCTTCATTAACCGCCCTGGTCGACTTGCTGCGGCCGACTTCGATCATGACATCCTGCCCCGGGAACACAACGATGCCGCGGGTGCAGACTGCCGGTACGCGAACTGTTTTGAATTTGCTCATTGCTGTACCTCCTGTTCTTTTTGACAAAATAAGACGCCAGGCGTCTTATTTCGGATTGTTTATTCAGCTGTTTCTTCAGCTTTTTTGACGTGTTCCTTTACGAACTCGTATGCCTTCTGCCGGGCCAGATCCGCCTTGACAAGGTCTGCGTCCAGCTGTTTCTTCACATCTTCAAGCTGCATGTTGTACATCTTGGACATGTTGACGAATTCGTTTTCAACATCTTCGGCCGGAACCTCGATATTCTCGAGCTTGGCAATCTTGTCCAGGATCAGCCGGAGCTTGACGGAAGCCGCGGCCTGTTCCTTGTTGGAATCGACCAGTTCTTCACGGCTCATGCCGGTCATGCTCAGGTACTGATTCATGTTCATGCCGTACTGCCGCAGCTGCTGTTCCAGCTGGGCTGTCATGTTCTCGGCTTCATTCTGGATCATGACTTCCGGAATATCGATTTCCGTACCATCGTTCAGGGCCTTGCCCAGAGCCTCATCAGCGGCTCTTTCAGCGTCCATGCGCTTGGCTTCCGCCAGTCTGTTCCGGATGAGTTTTGTCAGTTCTTCAGCTGTCTCGACGCCCGGGAAGTTGACATCCTTGGCAAAATCATCGTTGACTTCCGGCAGGACCTTTGTCTTGACTGTATTGGCCTTGACATGGAAGACCACTGCCGCGCCCTTCAGTTCTTCGGCATGATAGTTTTCCGGGAAAGTCAGGTTGAGATCCTTTTCCTCACCGGCCTTGATGCCGACCAGCTGGTCTTCAAAGCCGGGGATAAAGGAATTGCTGCCGAGTTCAAGATCATAGCCTTCTGCTTTTCCGCCTTCGAAAGCAACGCCGTCCTTGAACCCTTCATAGTCGATGTTCACAGTGTCGCCCATTGCGGCTTCGCTGTCCTTTTCGACGATATCGGCATACTGCTGACGCAGCCGGCCGATTTCCTTCTCATATTCCTCTTCGGTAACAGTGAGATCACCGAGCTTATAATCAAGATCCTTGTACTGCCCGATTTCGAAATCCGGGGCCACCGTGAAATCGAAGACGATCTCCGCGTGATCCGCATCAATGCCGCGGATATCGAGAACAGGCTGGGAAACCGGTTCCAGACCGAGCTCCTTCAGACCGGCGATCATCCATTCGTTGGCATTGTCAGATACAGCCTGTACCTGTGCCTGGTATGCCGGGATTCTCTGAGCCAGAATCTGCGCCGGAACGTGTCCCTTGCGGAACCCTTCAACCTGTACGGTCTGGGCGAGCTTGCGGAACGCCTTGTCACAGGCCTTCTTCCATTCTTCACCTTCCACGGTGACAACCATCTCACCGTTTGATTTTTCTTTTAAAGTCCAATTTGCTGCCATTTCTGTTCGCTCCTTTCAGCAATTTCAATAATTTTATAAGTATAGCAAACATCATGTGGATCGGCTATATGACAACGCGATTTCATGACAGTTTAGCACTCTACATGAATGCCTGCTAATACATTACAACAAGCGTTTAGCACTGTCAACAGAAAAGTGCTAATTCTCCGTCTCCAGCATGCTGTTCAGCTCCCGGATGACTTCATCCGCAAGCGCTCCGGCCTCCTCCGCCTCATACGTCAGCGGCAGAGCCATATATATCTTCCCGGCCAGCAGGGTCATAGCCATGTTCAGGGCCGAGGGATTACGGGCCAGTTTCTGCTGCAGGAGCGCAGCTGCCGGGCCGGTGGCCTGACAGCGGCTGACCGGGACAACTTCATCCGCATAGAATGAATACTCCACACCTTCCCGGTTCCAGACAAACTCCTCGCTGATTTCCTGTTCAGCCAGGGCGTCAATCACCAGTACGGCCGCTTCCGGCACCGGATCTTTCCGCAGATAATCCCGCAGTTCGCTGACACAGGCCCGCAGATTATGCTTCTGCAGGGCGTTGGCCGCCGCCAGCTGGGAAGCCGGCCGTCCCTTGAGCATATGCAGCAGTTCCGAAAGTGATTTCTCCCCTTTTTCCTTAGCCCGGCTGCTGCGGGCATAGATCAGTTCTTTCTGCAGGTCATGCAGTTTCTCCTCCGTCGCTGCGGGAATATACGGCATGGACAGTTCCCGCTTCAGCAGATACTCTGCATCATCAAGCTGTCCGTTCTGCAGGCAGGTACTGATTTCCGTGATGATTTCCTCGTAATAATCACTCATATGGACTCCCAATGCGTAAAGAAACAAAAACTGCATGCCCTGCAGTCTTTTTTCAAATGGCGTCCACGGAGGGACTCGAACCCGCGACCCTGCGCTTAGAAGGCGCATGCTCTATCCAGCTGAGCTACGTGGACAACACAGGTAATATAGCAAATCCTGTCAACTTCTGCAAGCATCCGGCAATGATTTTAGCCTGCTATATGCATTTACCTGTGGTTTTCATCTGCCTGCATGGTGTAATATGAAAGCATGAATATCAACCTGTATCCATATAACAGATATATCCTGCTGGCGGCTTTTGCCGTACTGCTTTTGACCATGGTCATGACACTGGTACGTCTGTCTTCATTAAGCAAAGCCCTGAATGCCAGGATGGGTGAGATCGAGAAACTATCCGCCCAGGCAGAAACCCTGCAGAAACGCATGGAACCCAAGAAAGAGAAAAAGAAGCTGCCGGATCTCAAGACGATGCTGCCCCTGCTGCTGCTCGGCTATGCCATTCTCAAGGATTACCGGGAATCAGACGGCAAGGGATTCGAACAGGTCCGCCGCTCAGCGCTCAAGGTAACAGAAAAAAGACTCGTCAGTGATCACCTGAAGAGTCAGATTACAAAGATCCGCTAGATGTGCGAGGCACATCTTTTTTTATTCGCCGCGTTTTGCCGTGGCGTAGCGGGCAAAGGAATTGCCCTCATTATGCAGCTTCGCCGCCAGTTCGGTGCCGACGTAGCGGAAATGCCATGCTTCCTGCGGGATACCGGTTATGACCTCGTCTGCCCGGTTCCATGTCTCTACAAAGCCGAAGCGCCAGGCATTTTCCTTCAGCCAGCCATACTGCATCGTATCCCGGAAATAGGCCGGCAGCAGGCCCGGCAGGCCGAAATCAACAGCCAGGCCAAGCTGGTGCTCACTGTGGCCCGGGTACGGCGCATTCGCATCTGCTTCATGTCGGAGCTTCTGTTCATCATAGGAGATATAACCGTCAGTGATGACCATGCCGGCGCAGGCCCGCGGACTTCCAGTTTCATCTGCCGCGGCAGCGCATAACGCTTCCAGGTCCTCACTGACACGCGGATCCACCAGGATTCCTTCCCTCGCGGCCGGAATCGTTTCCGTATCCAGACGGACCAGATATGTCGGTTTGCGGATACCCAGGGTTACCTCGCTGTCAACATATGTATCAACGGCCTGGGCCCCCATCAGCAGCTGGCTGCCGGCTATGTAGCGGTCGCCGAAGACAAGGAAATCATGCAGCTCGTCATAACGGTAGCCGCCCAGATATTCAATCAGGGTATCAACGCTCATGATATCAATGGTTTCTTCCACCATCTGCACGATATGGCCCGGCGGTTCCTGCCAGGCAAACTCACTGAGGCGCTTGTATTCCGAAGCGTGATAAATATTAAACCCCTCTTCCTGGATGTAGGCAACGAACATGTTCGGGGCAATGGAATATTCAATAATATAATCTATTTCCTGTTCATTCAGGTGGTCACGGATCAGCTGCCGGCTCTTCTCGTCGGTATACGGGTAGCGGGACAATTCATCGTACTTGGCATTCAGCATCAGGATACAGTAAAACGCCAGCAGCCCCACACTTGCCACAAACAGGAAAATCCATCTGTTTTTGTTTTTCGGTTCCGCCTGACTCATACCTCGTATTATATCATTCCTCCATGTGGAGTGCCTCATAGACTTTCGCGGCCACCTCATCCGGCACCACGGCAGCGATCTCTTCAACGGATGCCTTTTTCAGATTGGCAAAACTGCCGAAAGTCTTCAGCAGGAGTTTCTTGCGCTTAGGCCCGATCCCTTCCACTTCATCAAGGATGGACTTGGTCTGGCCCTTGGCCCGCAGCTTGCGGTGATATGTAATTGCCACCCGGTGAACTTCATCCTGCATGCGGGTCAGCAGGAAAAACAGACCTGAGTTCCGATCGATATCAAGGCGGTTACCGCTGACATCCATCAATGCACTCGTGTTGTGATGGTCATCCTTGACCAGGCCCATAATGCAGATATCAAGCCCGAGACTGTCGATGATTTCCTTTGCGGCTTCAATCTGGATCAGGCCGCCGTCCACGAGTATCCCGTCCGGCATGATGCCTTGATCCTTCAGCAGCCGGAAATAACGCCTGTAGACGACTTCCTTCATCGAGTCAATATCGGAGTTGCCGGTATGCAGACGGAACAGCCGGTAATCCTTGCGGCTCGGCATGCCGTCGACATATACAACACAGGAAGCGACCGTAAACGAACCGCTGATATGGCTGTTGTCGAACAGTTCCACCCGGTTCATCGGCCGTCCGGCCAGTTTTGCCAGTTGCTGCACTGCCTCCTCGGTCACGGATTCCTGCCGCTCAACCGTCTCAAACTTGAGATCAAGCTGCTTCTTCGCGTTTTCCAGGCACATGTTGATCAGTTTCAGCCGGTAACCTTTCTGCGGCTGGAAGATATGCATATCCAGCACTTCCTGCAGGGAACTGATATCCGTCTCCTGAGGCAGCACCAGTTCCGCCGGGTGCGGATGATCTTCGTAGTACTGCAGCAGGAATGATTCAAACTCTTCCGCCGCGTCGCCGTACAGCGGCCTTAACCGGAACTCCTTGTTCAGCACCAGGCCGTTGCGGACCAGGAAGCCTGTGATGGCCATATAGCCCCGGTTCACATACCAGGCAAAGACATCGCGGGAACCTCTGGCGGAGCTCTCAATCATCTGCTTGTCGATCACCCGGCTGATCGATTCAATCATCTGGTGATACTCGGCCGCCTTTTCGAATTCCAGGTTCTCACTGGCAGCGTACATCTTCGCTTCCAGATCCGCGGTGATCGCCTTCGTATCCCCGTTGAGGAACCTCGTCACGCTGTCCGCCATCTGCTGGTATTGTGTTTTATCAATCTCATATTCACACGGCCCCAGGCACTGTCCCATGTGATAGTATAGGCATACTTTGTTCGGCATCACCGTACAGCGCCTGAACGGATAAAGGCCCTGCAGCAGCTTGAGGGTATCGCGGGCGGCCGTCGCGTCCGGGAACGGGCCAAAGTAGCGGGCCTTGCGGTCTTTCCTGGTATCCCGGGCAATCATCAGCCGGGGATAATCCTCACGGGTCATCTTGATATACGGATATGAGGAATCATCAATGAACATGATGTTGTATTTCGGCCGGTACTTCTTGATCAGGTTGATTTCCAGAAGCAGTGCTTCCTTCTCTGTCCTGGTCACGGTAAAATCGAAGTCCTCGATATGACTGACCATCTTGGTCGTCTTGAAATCGTGGGCCCCGGTGAAATACTGATTCACTCTGCTGTGCAGGTTTTTTGCCTTGCCGACATAGATAATCTCCCCGTTTTTATCCTTCATCTGATAGCTGCCGGGATCTTCGGGAAGATTGGCAAGTTTTGCCTTGATATACTCTTTATCCATTTCAGTCTCTTAAAACAACTACCGTAGCCCCGGTGCCGCCTTCATTGGGCATGCCCAGCCGGAACTCTTTGACGTCCCGGTCTGCGGCCAGGGCTTTGTGTACGGCCTTGCGCAGGGCACCGCTGCCATCCCCGTGAATAATACGGAACGTGTGCAGGCGGGCAATCTTGGCCTGGTCCACATAGGCAGCCATGGTATCCATTGCTTCATCTACATGCATGCCGATCAGGTTGCATTCCAGATGCACTGTTTCAGCCGGTGCGGAAAAGGAAACCGTCGGTTTCGGCGCGGCTGTACGGGCAATTACTTTCAGGCTCGGGCGTACCGCGTCCCGGCTGACTTTCATCTCCCGGCCGTTAAGCCGGATGGTCAGATTCTTTTTGTTTACCGCGGTTACTTCCGCCACCTGGCCGGAACTGCGCAGTTCTACCGCCTGATGGACAGTATAATCGCCATTCCCGGCCGGGGTGTCCGGTTCAATTGCCGGTTTTGCGCTGTTCTCAAGTTCGTGCCGGACGGCCAGGGCTTCGTGATACGGCGCTGTCCGCATCGTCCGCAGCTCCTTCAGTACTTTGTCAGCCTTCTGCCTGGCTTCTTCCAGAATCTCTTCCGCTTCCCTTGAAGCTTCATCCTTCAGCTGTTCCCGGCGGTATTCCAGCTGCCGTTTTTCATGTTCAAGCTGTTTGTTTTTCTTTTCCGCATCTGCCAGCTGTGCTTCCAGTTTTTCCTGCAGCTGCTGGTTTTCGTTCAGCTGGCGTTCCAGTTTTTCCAGCAGTTCATCTTCACTTGTTTTCGCCTGGTTCTTAAGAAAACGCGCATAGCGGATGATGCCTCTGGGCAGCCCGTACTTTTCGGCTACTTCCAGGGCATTGGACTGACCGGTCAGCCCTTCCAGATAGCGGTAGGTCGGGGTCAGTTTTTCCATATCGAACTGGACACTGGCCAGCAGGATATCCGGGTGGCGCTTGCCGTAGGTCTTCAGGCGGCCGTAGTGGGTTGTGGCCACAGTCATCGTGCCCCGGCTGCGCAGTTCATTGAGCATGGCAATGGCCAGGCTCTCGCCTTCCCGCGGATCCGTACCGGAACCGATTTCATCCAGCAGGGCCAGACTGTTTCCGGTGGCATGTTCCGCCACCTCAGCCAGTTTGACAATCTGGGCACTGAAACTGCTCAGCGATGAAACAACACTCTGGTCATCACCGATATCAACGAAGACATGGTCAAAATACGGGATGACCGCTTCATCCGCTGTTACCGGCATGCCGCAGTAGGTCATCAGCACAAACAGCCCGATGATCTTCATCGAAACAGTCTTCCCGCCGGTATTCGGGCCGGTGATCAACAGCAGCCGGTGCGGGTCTGCGAGCCGATAGTCATTCGGTACAACTTTTTCCGGGTCAATCAGCGGATGCCGGGCCCGTTTGATATCAATGCATTTTTCCTCAGTCAGAACAGCCGCGATCGCGTCCCGCTCCCTGCCCCACTGCGCCCGGGCAAAAATACTGTCAAGCAGGGCGCAGGTTTCAAGGTTCGCCATTTCGGCTTCCGCCACGGCACTGACCTGGGCTGAACAGGCGGCCAGGATCCTCTGTACCTCTTCCTGTTCCCGGGACAGCAGCTGCTGCTTGCGGTTGTTCGCCGCCACGACGGCTGCCGGTTCAACATAGGATGCCTGGCCGGAGGCGGAATCGCCGTAGATGATGCCGCCGAACTGGTTTTTATCCGAGGCCTTGACCAGCACCACCGCCCGGTCATTCCGGTAGGTCACAATGGAATCAACAACAGATGACGAATGCGCCGCCATGAAACGGTTCACAGCCGCCGCAATATCCGCGTCAGCAGACTGCAGCTGCCGCCGGATGCCCTTCAGTTCATCCGACGCATTGTCCTTTACTTCCCCGTATTCGTTGATGCAGCGGGACAGATACTTCTCCGTCTTTTCATGCACCGTCAGCGTCGATATGATATCGTGCAGTTCCGCATGGTCACATTCCAGGGCTTCCTCATAGTTCAGTATGCCCCGGATACCGCGGATCAGCTCCATTTCAGCCACCAGTTCACCGGCGGTCAGCACCCTTCCCTTGGCTGCGTTTTTCAGCGAATCCGTCAGGTCGCGGATGCCGCCGAACGGCATCGGCCCGAAGCGGATCACACATTCCAGGGCTTCCTTCAGCTGCCGGTTGCGGTGCCGGATGATCAGCGGGTCATAGACCGGTTCCAGCGCTTCGATTTCCTGTATGCCAAGTGAAAAAGAACAGTATCGCTTCACCTGTTCAAGAATCACATTCAGTTCCAGACTCTGTTCTGTATTGTTCATTCCTTGTCTTCTTTCGGCAGCGGCAGCTGCATATGTTCCTGGAGTTCAAACCCCTGCTCCTGCAGCCACTGCTCAATTGCCTGCTTGTCATCATCGCTGATATTCTGCGATGTCATGTAGATCTGATTGACGATGTCCGTCGTGCTGACCGGCAGATTCTGCTCCTTCAGTGTACCGGTGACAGCCGTGCGGATCATGCCGAGGGCTGTATGCCTGACATAGTATTCCCCGTTGGAAAACAGTGACGTATTCATAACTGTACAGATGATGAAGATCCATACGGTTGCCGTGATCACACCCAGGCCGCCGCCAAGGATCGAGCTGATCTGCTTGAGCACCGGCAGTTCATGGATTTTCCTGGCCAGCCGGTCAATGATCGTAAACAGCAGACGGAATACCAGGAACAGGATCAGGAACCAGACAGCCTCGTTGGCGTATCCGGCCACCATATCGGCAATCATGGTATCCTGCAGGGGCAGCCATTCCCGCGGCACAATATGGATATAAGATGCCAGCAGGACATAATAGCGGACCGCCAGGAAACCGGAAATCAGCAGGCCCGCAACGGCTATAATCTGCCGCAGAAAGCCGCGCCGGCTTCCCATGACCAGGAAAAGCAGATAAAAAGCCGCTACAGCAATATTGATATAAAGCGAAAATCCAGAGGGTATCGTAATCATGTTCAATCTCCGTATCAAATATACCCAAATCACCATGAATAGGCAAATCGTATGATAAAATACCCTCATGGCAAATCAGACCATCACCCTTACCCTGTCCGCGGAAGAAAGCAGCCGCCTGCTGGCCGCCTGGCAGGAATTCAAAACCAAAAAAACACCGCCGTATGCCCTTTTTCAGCTGCGGCCGGAAAACTGTGTCATTACCTGCTATACATCCGGGAAAACCGTGTTTCAGGGTCCGGACGCGCATATCTATGCCGCCCCGTTTCAGCTGGCTGACATGATCCTGCCGCAGGCCGGCAGCGACGAGGTCGGCACCGGTGATTACTTCGGCCCGGTCTGCGTCTGTGCAGCTGTCATTACCGAAAACGACCGGCAGTTGCTGCGGGACTGCATGGTGCAGGATTCCAAGTCGCTGACCGACAGGCAGATCCGGGCCGCTGCCCCGCTTCTGCGTGAGCATCTGCAGCACAGCCTGCTGGTTGTCATGCCGGACAAATACAATGAAGTCCATGCCCGTTACAATATGAATGCCGTCAAGGCCATGCTGCATAACCAGGCCTATGTCAACCTGGCAAAAAAAACGCCGCTGCCCGCCTTCCGCGTGATTGACCAGTTTACACCGGAAACGAGTTACTACCGTTATCTGCGCACCGCGCCGGAAGTTGTCCGGGGTATTCATTTTGAAACCAGGGCAGAGGATAAATATCCGGCCGTCGGCGCGGCCAGCATGATTGCCCGACTGGCGTTTCTTGAGGCCATGGACAAAATGGAAGCGCACTATGAAATGAAATTTCAAAAAGGCGCCGGCAGTCTTGTGGACGCCTGCGCCCGTGAATTTGCTGATCGCTACGGCTTCGAGCGGCTTCATGAAGTTGCCAAGCTGCACTTCAAGAATACCGGGAAGCTGCAGGAACCACGCTGATTATTCGGCTGTATTCGGAATTTTCCTGACCGTCAGTTCAACCGTATTCTCCAGTCTGACCAATTCCACCCCGGCCGCCCGCAGCATGCGCTTGCTGGCCATGGTTGTCTCCGTATCCGCATACTTGTCGGATTCGTAGACAATTTTTTTAATGCCCGACTGAATGATTGCCTTGGCGCATTCATTGCACGGGAACAGCGAAACATAGATAGTGCACCCGGCGACCGGCCGCGGGCTGTTGAGGATGGCGTTCAGTTCCGCATGCACAACAAAGGCATACTTGGATACCAGCACGCCGCCTTCTCTTTCCCACGGAAATTCATCATCACTGCACCCCTTCGGAAACCCGTTGTATCCGACCGAGACAACCCGCTTGTTCTCATCCACAATAGCAGCTCCAACCTGCGTATTCGGGTCCTTCGAGCGCAGTGCGGACAAATGGGCAAGGCCCATGAAATACTCATCCCAGCTGAGTGTATCCTGACGTTTCGGCATTATGAATCCTCCTTCACCATGGCTTCAATATATCCTTCCGTACCGTACAGCTGATCCAGCCGCACGGCCATATTTTCACTGTGTGCATTCAGGCCAAGTCTTGCTTCTTCCTTCAGCAGCGCAAGATCCGAGCCGATATAGCGTTCATTCTGACGGATTGTAAAACTGCCGCGGCCCAGCCAGACCATCGCGCCCAGCAGGATCACCAGGGCCAGCGAGCAGTTGGTCTTCAGGCTTGTGCCTTTGCCCGGCTTCAGGATGATCCCGAGCAGCGCCCCGGTAACAAAACCGCCGATGTGGGCCAGATAGGCAATATTCGGCATGAAGTTGATCATCAGGTTGACCAGCAGCATCTCTGTGATCATGTTCCGGAAAGCCGGAATCCGCCAGCCCCCGGCCTGCACCACCAGCATGATGAACGCCGCCATCAGCCCGTAAAGGCCGCCGGAGAGCCCGACGACGATCGTATTGCCGCCGCGGATCAGCTGGAACAGCGAACCCCCGGCAATCGATCCAATCAGGATCAGGAAATACCGCAGACGCCCGTATTCCCGTTCCAGCAGCGGGCCGGTGTTGCTGAAGGAAAACAGGTTCATCAGCAGATGCCAGACACTGACATGCACCAGACCGACCGACACCAGCCGCCACCATTCCCCGGCCAGTATAAACGGCTTGTAATACGCGCCGAAAAAGATCGCCTGCTCAATCCGGGAAAGGCGCAGCGGTGCAAGATGGATCAGGCCGAACACCAGCAGGCACAGCAGCGTGATGATCATTGTGACTTTCGCTTCCTTAAGCCGGTTCAGATTCATACTTCCCCCTGACGCAGACGTTCGAGCAGTTCTTTGAAATAAGCCGGCAGCGGGGCCGTAAAGGTCATCTCTTTACCGGTGCGGGGATGCACAAACGTAAGCTGAAAGGCATGCAGCACCTGACCCTGTGTATCCATGATCCGGCATGGCCGGCCGTATTTTTCATCCCCCATGACAGGATGTCCGATGTATTTCATATGCACACGGATTTGGTGTGTCCGGCCGGTTTCCAGCCGGCACTGCACCAAAGTCGCGCCGCGGAAGCGCTCAACCACATGGAAATGCGTCCTTGCTTCCCGGCTGTTTTTCGGGGTGACAGTCATCCGCTGGCGGTCTTTGGGATCGCGCCCGATCGGCGCATCGATCAGGCCGTCATCATGATCAAGCTTGCCAACAACCACGGCCAGATACTCCCGATGGCAGGTTTTGTTCTCCAGTTGGGCCGCGATTGCCTCATGGGCAAAATCATTCTTGCAGGCGACGATGCAGCCGGTTGTGTCCTTGTCAATGCGGTGGACAATGCCTGGCCGCAGTTCGCCGTTGATGCCGCTGAGATCCTGACAGTGATACAGCAAAGCGTTTACCAGTGTCCCGCTGTACGCCCCCGGGGCCGGATGCACGACCATGCCCTTTGGCTTGTTGATGACAATAACATCACTGTCTTCATACAGAATATCAAGCGGGATATTCTCAGGTTTCATTTCCACCGGCACCGCTTCGGGAACCAGAACCTCAATCTGATCACCGGTCTCAGTCTTGTAGCTGCTCTTTACAGGTTTGCCGTTGACGGTAACATTACCCTCTTCAATCAGCATCTGCAGCCGTGATCTGGAAAGATCCGTACAGGTACTCAGGTACCGGTCGAGCCGGATCCCCGTTTCTTCCGCCGTCAGTACCAGCCGGTTCATGCCTTCTTCTCCTTATCCGGCAGCAGCATCTCCAGAAACATCAGGCCGACCCCGATACAGAGGGCCATATCAGCCACATTGAAGACCGGGAAATCATAGCCGAAGATATAGAAATCAAGGAAATCCCGGACGGCTCCGATCATCAGCCGGTCATACAGGTTGCCGGCCGCCCCGCCGATCATCAGGCACAGGGCCGTGCGGTACAGTTTTGTCTGATCCTTGCCTTTCAACAGCACATACAGCAGGCCGCCGATCACAACCGCCGCCAGCAGGCTTAAAAACGCCTGATGCCCGCTGAACATGCTCCAGGCTGCCCCGGTATTCCTGACATATGTCAGGTAAAAGAAATCCTTTATGATTTCAATTTTTCCATGCAGGGCCGGATGCAGCTGTATCCAGTATTTGGTCAGCTGGTCCAGAACCATTACTGCGATGATGATGAACCATTCCATCATTCTTCCTCGTCATTTCTCTTATATGTGCGGGCGGTGCCGAGTATCCGGGTCGTTGCCTCCTCGTTGAACTGGCTGACATAGAGATTATAATAATCCCCCTTCAGAGCCATCAGTTCCTGATGTGTACCCTGTTCGGTAATCCGGCCCTTGCTGATTACCAATATCTTATCGGCATTCACGATGGTTGACAATCTGTGGGCTACGATAAAGCTGGTGCGGCCCTTCATGACCGTGTCTACAGCTTCCTGGATAATCTGTTCCGTTTCCGTATCGACCGAAGAAGTCGCTTCATCCAGGATAAACAGGCCGGGATCGGCAATGACTGCCCGGGCAAAACTGATGAGCTGCTTCTGCCCGGTTGACAGACGGCCGCCGCCTTCACCCACTTCGGTGTCATAGCCCTTATCCAGCTGCCGGATAAACGCATCCGCGTTGACCAGCCGGCAGGCTTCTTCAATTTCTTCATCGGTTGCGTCCAGACGGCCGA
>JAEEGL011095482.1_pt1 | contig 13543 bp, 8 predicted proteins | sample 9134231 | NCBI WGS metagenome assembly JAEEGL01 (sample SAMN16246548, study PRJNA631951) | gut metagenome | biome: gut microbiome; feature: rumen; material: fiber-attached | host: Bos | place: Iran: Karaj | collected 2018-10
ACCAAAAGAAATGACTGGAGAAGTGTTAGTAAAATAAAAAAATATCAGTTCAGTGAACTGATATTTTTATTATTTAAATAAGTCTTTAAGTTTACCTGTAATTCCAGAATTATCTAGATTTAATTTTGTTTTAACTGTTTCGACAATATTATTAATTTGATCATCAGGTAAATCTACTCCGATAATTCCTTCTACTGTCTTAATCGGATTCTTTTTGAATTTGTCTAATAATTTGTCATCACCTTTTAATTTTTTGACAATCTCATCTATTTTTTCTTTCATAACTACCTCCATTTAAATTATATCATATTTTTAATAAATATAAAAAACAATATTGTTAAAATCGAAAATTTGTTCTATAATCTAATTGGGTGGTAATATGGAAAGAATTATATTTCATATCGATGTAAATAATGCTTTTTTATCATGGACAGCCGTTAAATTATTGAAAGAAGGATACAAGGTAGATATTAGAACAATACCTTCAGTAATCGGAGGCGATGAGTCAAAACGCCGTGGTGTTGTTCTTGCTAAATCTCCAGTTGCTAAAAAATATGGAGTAGTATCTGCTGAAACACTTTATCAAGCAAGAAAGAAATGCCCTGATCTACAAGTCTTCCCACCTGATTATTATTTATATATGGAAATGTCTTCTAAGATGTTTGAATATATTTCTAAGTATTCACCAGGTATTGAAAAATTTTCAATTGATGAATGCTTTGTCGATATGACTGGTACAAATTATTTATATGACGATTTATTATCACTTGCTTATAAAATAAAAGATGAAATTTATGAAAAGTTTGGCTTTACTGTTAATATTGGCGTAGGAAATAATAAGCTTTGCGCTAAAATGGCTAGTGATTTTGAAAAGCCAAATAAAGTACATACACTATTTAATAACGAAATAAAAGACAAAATGTGGCCACTTCCAATTGAGGATCTATTTATGGTTGGAAAAAAGACAAGTATGAAACTTAGAAAAATGGGATTAAATACAATTGGTGATGTAGCGAATGTTAATCCTAGTATTTTAATGAAAGAATTTAAAAGTTTCGGAGTTGATATTTGGAATAGAGCAAATGGAATAGATGATAGCGAAGTAATATCTGAGGTTTCTGAAAATAAAAGTATAAGTATATCTAGGACTTTGATTAAAGATAGCGATGATATTGATTATATTAAAAGAATTTTATTAAAAGAAGTAGATGAGATAGGAAGAGAGTTAAGAAGGAAAAAATTATTTACAAGTGTAGTAGCAATTACTATGAAGACACATGATTTTGTAAGTTACTCTAAACAAATGAGTTTGGATTATCCAATTAATTCAAATGATGACATATATGATGCTGTTTTAAAAATTTTATATAAAGCTTGGGATTTTGAAAAAATAAGAAATATTGGTATCAGACTTGCTAACTTATCTGATAAAAGATTTGTTCAAAATGATTTGTTTGAAAAAAGTAATGTTAGCAATAATAGTGAAAAGGTTCAAGAAGCAATAGATAAGATAAAAGATAAATATGGTAGTTCTATAATTAATCCTGCCTCTTTATTAAATAAAAAATAAATGTTATAATGCTATAGGTGATAATATGAATCTTACACAAGAAAATATAAATGAATATTTAGAAAAATATATATCTATAATTGATAAAATAAGCGAGGATAAAGAGTATGATGTGAATATAAGACATTTACTATATTTAATTGTCCCTGCTTTTATTTGTAAATATGGGGTTGCAAATGAAAAATCTATTTTAGAATGCTTTAAAAATATAAATGTATATTTTACTGATATAAAAGAAAGAAATGTTGCTGCTACTTTTAATCGTATATTAAAAAAAGATGATGTTGGATTCTACACCGAAAAATATATAATGTTAAATAATTATTCAGAAGCAAAACTTTCATCACTTATTGATAGTATTGTTCATGAATTCAATCATGCTATTAATTCAATTAATAATGAAATAACTTATGATAAAGATTATGTTTATGTAAGAACTGGAATTAGTAGAATAACATATGATAAGAATAATTTGCAGTTTGTAAAAAAATCAGATGAAGTAGCGTTAGAAGAAGTATTAAATACAGCGCAATCTGAAGAAATAATTAATATAATTAATTCATTTAATAAATTTTCAATAAATAATTCTGAACTAGCCAATATGATATATGTATTAAATAGTGAAAGTGGAAAAGAAGGGTATGAATCAGAAGCTTATCAATATCAAAAAATGATTTGCAATGAACTTATAAATAATAAAACGTTTACTCCTACAATTTCAAATCTTAGATTTAAAGGTTTTATTGAGGATATACCAAAATTATTTGATGATGTAATAGGAATAGAAAATAGTTATAAAAAATTAAATAGATTATTAACTGAAATACATGACTTAATTATTAAATATAGTAATAGAGTAATTTTTACTAGTAGATTATTAAATAAAATAAAGAATAAATCAATTGAAGTTATTGATTTGATTGAAGATTATGATAAAAAATGCATATTCAGATAATAATACTAGATTTTGTGTAAACAATTTATAAAAAAGATTGTTAAAAAAATAAAATGGTGTTATATTATTAATATAAGGATTGTAAAGGTAGGTGAATGATGGTTAAAAAGAATAGAAGGATTTTTCTATTATGTATAATTTTTGCGATTGTTTTACTAGGACTAGGTATATATCTATATATTAAGTCAATGGATAAACAAGTAGGAGTTTTGTATAATGAGAAATCAAGCATTGAATACTTTGTATGTTTGTCGCAAAATGATTACTATAAAGAGACTTGCTTGGGAGAAGAAAAAGAATACTTAAAAGTTTTGACTAATGAAGTCAGAGTAGTATTCAACTATAACAGAACTTACGAAGAAAATGTAAAAACAGATTTTAAATATCGTGTTGGCTCAAGAATTTCTGTTTATAACAGAGAGAATAATAGAGAATTATATAGCGATGAGAAGTATTTAACAGAAGTTAAAGATTATGCAGGAGAAAAAAATGTAAATAGTATCCAAGATAATGTTGTCATTAAATTTGCAGATTATGCGGATTTAGTTAACAAGTATGTAATGGATTATTCATTAAATAGTAAATCTGAACTTGAAGTTTATTTATTACTAATTGATGGAGAAGAAGAAAGAAAGGTTGCGACTGTTAGAATACCGCTACTAGAGCAAACATATTCGATAACGAAAGATTTAGTTGATAACACTACTAATGAAACGGTTGATGAAACATACAAAAATTATTTGTTCACATCAATCCTAATTATCGTATTAGATATTATTTTTGTTGGATTCGTAATATTCAGATTCTTCAAAGGAAAAGCTGATGATGAATTTGAACTCGAAGTAAAAAGAATTCTTGCTGACTATGATAGAATAGTTGTTGAAACTAAGGCTAATATGTTAAATTATGAAGGTAAACAAATAACAGACTTAGATAGTTTCATAGAATTAATTGATGTTAGAGATACCTTAGAAAAACCAATTCTATACATAAGACAGGATGAAGGGGTAAGAGATTTTATCGTTCAAGATAGAGATTTAATCTATAGATATAGAATGATAAAAAATAATGATGGAGGAAATAATATATGAGTAGAAACAAAAAAATAAGAACGGCATTAATCGTAGTAGCAGTTTTGATGGTTGGATTAACAGTAGCTTATGCCGCAACCCTTTTGAGCAGTAATTTAAATATTTCTGTAAATAAGGTAACTCAACAAGCAATTAACTGGAATGTAGGTTTTACTGGTAGTAGTGCTACCGCAGCTGCTGGTGGATCAAGTGCTGAGGGAAGAAGTTGTGGAACAGCAACAATAACACCAACTACTGTAACAGTAGCAGCAACAACCTTATCAAAACCGCAAGATTCATGTACATATACATTGAACATTGCTAATAGTGGTGATATCAATGCTAAAATTAAAACAATCACGGCAACCAATCCAACTGGAACAGGAGTAAGCTGTACAGGTTCAGGAGCACAAATAGTATGTGGTAACATTACCTATACTTTGGCTACTAATTCTGGAGGTACAACGTTGTTAACAACAAATACAGCATTAAATGCTGGTGCTTCAACAACAGTTTTCCTAAGAGCAGAATTTACCGGATCAACTCCGTCAAGTTCTCAAGTTGTTCAAAGTGGAGCAGCATTCTCAATAGTATATGAACAAAATTAAAATTTTTATTTAAAATAGGAAAGGAAGGAAAAAATAAAAATGGCAAACAGAAAAAAAACAAATAAAAAAGATCAAAGACAATTATTAACAATTGTAGGCGTAATTGCCTTAGTAGTAGTTGGAGTAACAGTAGCATATGCAGCTGGACTTCTAAACTCTGTATTAAACATTGGAGTTAATAAAGTAACTCAATCAGGACTTGATTGGAATGTTGCATTCCAAACTGGTTCAATTACACCAACTGTAGGTGGATCTGGTAGTGATGGAAGAAGTTGTGGAGCAGCAACAGCTACAGCAACTACTGTAACAGTAGCAGATACTGAATTATCAAAACCTGGAGACAAATGTACATATGCATTAACAGTTGAAAATACTGGAGGAATCGATGCAACACTTGCAACAATTACACCAGTTGCACCAACTTCTACACAATGTACTAACAGTGGAGCAAGTATGGTATGTGGAAACATTACTTATAAATTAACTACAGATTCTGCTGGAGAAACATTATTAACTCAAGGTGGAACAGTTACTAAAGCTAGTGGAGCTTCACCAACTCAAGCAATGTACTTAGTTATTGAATTTACTGGATCTACACCAAGTAGTTCAACAGTTGTTCAAAATTTAGGTGGATTTACTTTAGTTTACGAACAAAAATAATAAAAATATTTAGAATTAAGAAAAGAATTTAAGGAGATGAGTATAATGAGAAGTCAATATGTGAAGTATTTAGCAATTGAACTATTTCTTATACTTTTCTCTTTTTTTCATTTCATTTTTTTAAAGCATTTAAATATTAATTTATATCTATTAGAAATATTATTAATATATGTTTTGCTAAGAGTTTTATGTAGAATAGATAGAAAGGAAAACTTTCAATCTCGATTGCAATTATTAATCATACTGATAGTGTGCTTTGGATATTATGCCTTGACTTATATGTCAGGATTCTTCTTAGGATTTGTTTATACGACTTATTCTACAAGATTACTTGGTATGGCAAGAAACGTATTTTATTCAGCAGCATTTATAGTATTGTTCGAGTTTATGAGAGAAATAATTATCCAGAAAGTACGTTATTATAAATCATTAGTAGCGCTTTCTACAGTAGTTATAACTCTTTTGGAACTATTATTAACACTTTCTTTGGTTCTATTTAGCGATAGAAAGACAAGTATGGAGTTAATAATTATATTTGTAGTTCCTTGTTTATTTAGAAATATATTCTTGACTTATTCTACTTATCATTTTGGTAAATGGGGAAGTATACTATATCATTTACTGATGGTTACTACAAGTTATGTTTTGCCAATATTCCCAAATATAAACGACTATATTAATATTATTCTTCTAATTGCACACCCACTTCTTTCAATATACTTATGTTCAAGCTTAGTAGCATATAAACCAGATACTATTTATAATGCTCGTGATTATAATGCTACGATTAAACGAAATAAAATTATTACGGGAGTAATTGCAGTGATACTTCTGGGAATGATTTATTTAGTAAGTGATATGGGAAGAATTACAGCAATGGCCATAGGTAGTGGATCTATGACCGGCGCTATTAACAAAGGAGATGTTGCAATACTAGATAAAAAGGCCCAAAAATATAAAGTTGGCGATATTATTGCTTTTGAAATGAATGGTGCTATTATTATTCACAGAATTGTTGATATCAATAGAGGCGACAGAATGTATTACATAACAAAAGGTGACGCTAATAGAGGTGTGGATAGCTGGAAAGTATATCCTGAACTTATAAAAGGAAAATGTATTTTCACTGTTAAATATATTGGTATACCTACAGTTGCCTTAAGTGAATACTTAGCAGGGAAAACAGTTTAAAATAAGGATGTAAAAATCCTTTTTTTTTATTTAAAAATAGTTTATAATATTAATATAGAGAGAGGGTATAAAATGAAGAGTAAAACAAATTTAGCCAAAAAGAGAAATGTTAGAATGATTGTTGTCGCATTATGTATAATAATTGTTATTTTAGGTGTTACAATCGTATATGCTGCATTATCAAATGATTTAGTAATCAACGTTGGGAAAACAATACAAACTTCATTATCTTGGGATGTAAGATTTGAAGAAGGTAGTGTAACTCCTGTTGAAGCTGGACCTTCAAACACAGGTAGAATTTGTGGAGTTGCAGTAGTAAATACAAGTACAATAACTGTACCTAATGTAACATTAGCTAAGAAAAATGATATGTGTAGTTATCGTTTAGTTGTAGAAAATAATGGTAAAATTGATGCTACGCTTGCAGAAGTTACTCCAATATCACCAGATTCAACTGGCTGTGTTTCTAATGGATCAAGCATGGTATGTGGTTCTATAACATATATGCTTACAACTGACGCTGCTGGAGAGAACTTATTATCTACTGGTGGAACTTTAGCAAAACTTGATGGAAATCAAATAATATATTTGGTTGTTAAATTTAGTGGAACTGCTACTGAACAAAAAGTAGAACAAGAAAGTGGAGGATTCACTTTAGTATACGTTCAAAAATAAAAATACAAGGCCTGACAATGTCAGGTTTTTATTATGCCTTTATTAATTATCTTAACTTGAGTATAACGCCTATCAGTGAAAGATAAATATTATTTTTTTGTTATATTAATAATGCTACAACTATCTTTCAATATGTGCTATAATTATGTTAATAACTCGTTTTATCGTTATAGTTAAGGAGTAGATGTATGAACAAGATTTATTCTAAATTTTTGGAAGATTGTAACAATATAGAAAATTATTACGAAAAACTTGTAGAGCTTACTAAAAATCATCATTTTGTTGGATCTACAAACGAATGGATAATTGATAACTTTTATCTAGTTGTTGAACAAAGAAATGTAATAAAAAAAGTTTTTAAGAATAAAAAGGAAATCAAATCTGCCTTAGGTGTTAATGCAGAGATGTATGATATATTATACGAAATATTTAAAAAGAATAATTTTAGTATTGATAATAACCTATTAATTAAAGAATTAAACGATTATCAAAATAAACATGATTGTTATTTTTCGTATAAAACAATTTCAGTTATATCTGTATTAATTGCTATGATTCTAGTAAAAGAACTTAATATTCTATGTCAAAAACGTGAAGAAAAACTAGAAGATTTAAAGAAAGTTAATGACCTTATAGCAAGAATAGATAATGAAAGATTGCAAAACCCTGAAATTGATTTAAATAATTATGTAATTATTGATGATTATATTATTGAGCATCCATATTATTTGTATAATTTAAATTCTAACTTAAAAGAATTAGGTGAAGCTTCAAATGATATATTTACAAAAATTAATGAATACTTAGAAAAAAGGAATGTTAATTTAAAAGATATTATTAATGAAGAACATTTATCTAGTATAAACGATGATATTCTTGTAACTAATTTGTTTAATAATTTAAGAAATGTATCTAAATTAAAATATGGAAATATCTGTAATAGAGTTAGTAAAACAGAAAAATTATTACTTTCAGATTCTGTTTATAAGAGTATGACATCTGATTCTAAAAATTTATATAGGAATCAGATAATAAAGAATACTAAGAAAATAGACGAATACAAATATGTTTATAACATCATGGAAAAAGTTAGAAATAGTAATAAAGAAATTGCTGATTATATCTTTAAAAAGAAAAAAACTAGAAGAAATTTTGTAATATATATATTAGTAATAATAGTATTTACCTTATTATTATCATTCTTTGTATCTAAACTTATTTTAGATCCATGGTGGATTGCGATGATTTTATTAATTATTCCAGTTAGTGAAATAGTTATTCAAATAGTTAATAAAATATTTATGTTCTTTAATAAACCTAAATCACTTCCAAAACTTGATTTTTCAAAGGGTATTCCTAAAGAATATGCAACTATGGTAGTAATACCTACGATTATTAAAAACACTAAAAAAATAGATGATATGTATATGCAACTTGAAAAATATTATCTATCTAATAATACACCTAACCTTTATTTCACTTTATTAGCTGACTGTGCTGAATCAAAGACAAGAGAATGTGATTATGATGAAGAAGTTGCTAAATATGGTGTTAGTAAAGCTAAAGAATTAAACGAAAAATATGGAAAAGAATTATTCTATTTCTTATATAGAAGAAGAGCTTTCTCTGAATCTGAAAATAAATTCTTAGGATATGAGAGAAAACGTGGCGGATTGATGCACTTCAATAAGTTGCTTTTAGGTAAACTTACTGATAGTGAAAAAGAAAAATATATTTATGTCGAGACTGTAAGTAAATTAAAGGCTCAAATTAAATATGTTATTACATTGGATTCTGATACTGAACTTGTATTAAATACAGCACAAAAATTAGTTGGCCTTATGGCTCACCCATCAAATACTCCAGTATTAAGTAAGAATAAAGATAAAGTAATTGCAGGATATGGTATAGTTCAGCCTAGAGTTAGTGTTGATATTGAAGCTACTAATAGATCTACATATTCTCAGTTGGTTGCAGGAATTGGTGGATTTGATATTTATTCATCAATTATTCCAAACTTTTATCAAGATGTATTTGATGAAGGAAGCTTTGTTGGAAAAGGTATTTATGATTTGGAAGTTTTTGAAACTGTTATTGGTGAAAAATTTCCAGAAAATTTAATTCTTAGCCACGATTTGTTAGAAGGAAATTATATAAGATGTGGATATGCTTCTGATGTAGAATTAATCGATGATTTCCCAGCTACTTTCCTAGTTGATATGTCACGTCAACATAGATGGACTAGAGGAGATATACAAATTCTTGGTTGGTTAAAGAAGAAAATTAGAAATAAGCATGGGGTTAAAGTAAATAATCCATTAAATGCTGTAGAAAAATATAAGATATTTGATAACCTAAGAAGAATATTTAAAGAACCCTCTTTATTATTGCTTCTTGTTCTATCATTCTTATTTGGTAATCCACTAGCATGTATGATTACTACAATAGCTGTGGTATTCTTGCCAATATTCTTCCATTTAAAGGAAATATTAAATATCCAAAAAAGAACAATTTCGTTTTATAAGCATTATGATTCTTTGATGTTTGGTAGTAAGGCATTAATTGCTAGAGTATTTATAGACTTGATAATAATGCCATATGTTTCATATATGCATTTAAATGCTATGTTTAAATCATTATATAGAATGCTTATAAGTCATAAGAATTTGCTTAACTGGGTAACTGCAGAAGATGCTGCTAAAACAATTAATAATAAATTCCCTACATATTTAAAAGCATTTAAAGCTAATTATTTTATGATTATATTATTAGTTGTATTATCAATATTAAATGTTAATTATTGGTATATTGCTGCAATAAATGTTATTTGTTACTTACTTGCTCCATATATATTATGGAGATGTAGTCAAGAGAAGACTAAATTTGAAACTTTGGGTGAGAAGAGTAATGAAGAAATGTATGATGTTGCAAAAAGAACATGGTTATTCTTCGAAAATCTTTTAACCGAAGAGAATAATTTCTTAATTCCTGATAATTATCAATATAATAGAGAAATACCAGTGGATGCAAAGACTTCACCAACTGATATAGGAATGTCACTTACTTCTGTTGTATCAGCTTATGAACTTGAATTCATCGATAAAGAAAAAGCATTATTCTATATTGAAAAAATTATAAGTTCGATAGAACAATTAGAAAAATGGAATGGTTTCATTTATAACTGGTACAACATTAAAAAGATGGAAAAGATTCTTCCATATGATATTTCATCAGTTGATAATGGTAATTTAGCTGCTTGCTTTATTGTAGCTAAAGAATTCTGTTATAAAAATCATGAAATAGCACTTGCTAATCGTATAGAAGACTTGTTTGATGCAATGGATTTCAAAAAACTATATACTGATAAAGAAGTATTTAGTATTGCATATGATTGTACTGAGGAAAGACTTTCAATATATAACTATAATAAATTCGCAAGTGAAAGTAGAATTTTATCATTTGTAGCAATTGCAAAAGGTGATGTTCCTTCTAAGCATTGGTTATGTTTAGATAAGTCATTAACTCGTTATGGTAAATATAAAGGTTTAACTTCATGGTCAGGTACATCATTTGAATATTTTATGCCTGAAATATTCATGAGAAGTTACAAAAATACGTTGCTAGATGAGAGTTATTTCTTTGCAATATATTGTCAAAGGGAATACATGAAAGAAGTAGATAGAGATATGCCTTGGGGTATTTCTGAATCTGCTTATGGAGAACTTGATGATGGACTTAATTATAAATATAAAGCATTTTCAACTCCATATTTAAAAGTTCAGGAAGATAAAGTACAAAAAATAGTTATTTCCCCATATGCGTCTTTGATTGCTATTTCTAATAATCCAGTTGCTGTATGTTCTAACGTAAGAAGACTTAAAAAATTAAAATTATATGGCGATTGGGGATTCTATGAATCATATGATTATGATGATAAAGAAGTTGTAGAAGCCTACTTCTCACATCATCAAGGAATGATTTTAGCAAGCTTATGCAATTATTTAAAGAAAGATGCGATAAAGAATTATTTCCATAATGATGTAAGAATTAAAGCAGTAGAAATATTATTAAAAGAAAAAGTTCAATTTAATCCAATTATCGATCTTAAGATATATGGATATAAGAGATATCATTATGAGAAAGAAATCGTTGAAAATGATATTAGAGCATTCAATTATATGTCCGATATACCAGAAGTGTCTGTACTTTCAAATAGTGAATATATGCTACTTATGAATGACCGTGGTAATGGATTTAGTAGATATAAAGAAACACAACTTAATAGGTATAGAAAGATTACTGAACAAGATTATGGAATGTTCGTATACATAAAAGATATGAGCAATTCTAAATATTGGTCTAATACTTATTCACCAACTTATGTTGAACCAGATAGGTATAATGTTGTTTTCGCAAGTGATAGAATTACTTTTATAAGACAGGATGGAGATATATCTACTAAGACGGAAATAATTGTTGTCAAAGAGCATAATGCTGAAATAAGAAAGATTACTTTGAAGAATAATACTAATGAGGATAAATATCTTGAATTAACGACATATAATGAACCAATTATTTCTCATAATATCGATGATATAACACATAGAACATTTAGAAGTTTATTTATTAAGAGTGAATATGATCCTGAATATGAAAGTATTATCATGTCTAGGAAAAATAATGAAAAGAAAACAGTTGAATATTATGTTAATAGATTATTAATAGAAGATGATACACATAAGATAAGTTATGAAACAGAAAGAAGCAATTTCATAGGAAGAAATAGAAACACTAATAAACCTCTTGCTATGGAGAATAAATTAACTAATACAGTTGGTAATAATATTGATCCAATAATGAGTTTGCGTTCTTCAGTAATTATTCCAGCTAATAGTAAAAAGACTGTTTACTTTATCGCAGGATATAGTAAATCTCGCGAACAAATAAATGAAATATTAAGTAGTTATGATAGTTATTCTAAGATTAATGTTGCTTTTGAATATGCAACACTTGCCAATAATATCAACACTAAGGTATTAGGTATTAATGGACCTGATATGAGAAATTACAATATTATGCTTAACTACTTATATCAAACTAGTAGACATTTTATAAATGCCGAAAGAAAAGATATTCTTACTAAGAATAGTATGAATCAAACTAATCTTTGGAAGTTTGGTATAACTGGAGATTTACCTATAATATTGGTTGAAGTGCATGAAAGCGAATCAGTTAATTTAGTAAAAGAAGTATTAAAAGCTTTCGAATTCTATAAGACAAAATCAGTATTTATCGATGTAGTAGTAGTAAATCGTGAAAGCGATGAATATAAACCAATTATAAAGAGTGAAATAGAAAAAGAAATGTACAGGATGAATGCATTATTTGATTTCTATTCAACTCCAGGAAATATTTTTGTATTAGATGGTAGTGAGGTAAGTTATGCAGAAGATATCCTTCTAAATATGGTAGCAAGATTAAGATTTGATACTGAGAAGAGTTCATCTCTTGCTGAAAGTATAAGACTTCTTCAAAAAGTAAATAAAATGGTTAAATATGATCCAATTAAATATGCTGAAACCATTAAGTTAGATAAAGAACATGATTTGGATTTCTTTAACAATTATGGTGGATTTAGCAAAGAAAAGGATGAATATGTCATAACAAATCCAGATACTCCAGCACCTTGGTGTAACGTTATTGCTAATCAAAACTTTGGTACGATTGTTACTAATAATGAATGTGGGTTTACTTATGCCTACAATAGTCAAATGTTCAAGATTACATCATGGACAAATGACATAGTATTAGATGATAAATCAGAAGGTATTATTGTAAATGGTGAAAGAGTAAATACTACTAAGTGTACTCATGGATTTGGATATTCTATATTTGAACATGATACAAAAGAATATTCTTTTGATACAACACATTTTGTAGCGCAGAATGATACAATTAAGTTCTATAAAGTTCATTTTGTAAATAAATCTAAAGAAGATAGAAAATTTAAAATTAATTTCTGGATTAATCCAACATTTGGTCCAAATGAAGAAAAATCAAGTAGATACTTGTTAACAGATTATTTTGAACAAATGAATGCAATACTTATAAGAAATGTATATAATACTGATTTCTCACATATAACAGCATTCTTAAGTTCAACTCTTCCACTTACTGCGTGGTCTATAGATTTGATATTATTTAAATCAATAGAAGTAGAACTAAATTTGAAAAAAGGTGAAGAAATTGATTTTGCCTTTATGCTTGGAACAGAAATAGGAAATGAAAATGTTGCTAAATTGATTAAGAAGTATGGCAATATTGATAAAGTAAGTAAAGAGTTGAAGAGCGTTGAAGATTATTGGAAAAATAGACTATCAACAGTAAAAGTAAAGACTCCTGATGAATCATTTAACAAAGTAATGAATGGTTGGTACTTATATCAGACGATTGCTTCAAGAATTAATGCTAAAGCTGGATTCTATCAAGTTGGTGGGGCATTTGGTTACCGTGATCAATTGCAAGATTCAACTAATATAGCCTTTGTTGAACCACATCTTGCGCATGAACAGATTATTAATAATGCAAGACATCAGTTCATGGAAGGGGATGTTCTTCACTGGTGGCATGAGAACATAAGGTTAGGACTTAGAAGTAGATATAAAGATGATTTCTTGTGGTTAGTTTATTCAGTTTATAAATATATAACTATAACTGGAGATTATAAGATATTAGATGAACAAGTTGAATTCGTAGATGGTGAACAGCTTGATAAAAAAGAAAGCGAACGTGGAATTAACTATGTTTATTCCAA
>JAEEGL011378715.1_pt1 | contig 13543 bp, 6 predicted proteins | sample 9134231 | NCBI WGS metagenome assembly JAEEGL01 (sample SAMN16246548, study PRJNA631951) | gut metagenome | biome: gut microbiome; feature: rumen; material: fiber-attached | host: Bos | place: Iran: Karaj | collected 2018-10
AACTATCTGAATTATGTGCAGGAAAACCTCTCAAAACTGGTTCGTACGTTTATTCAGACCTTCAGCGCTAGTGCAGGCGGAGAAGACGGGCTGGATGAAGATGCAAAAAAAGAGATCACCAACTTTGCAATGGGAGACGGACAAGGTGGTGAGACGCTTCAAAGCAGAATATTTGAAGAGTTTCGTGTTGTCAAGGAGCATAAGAAAGCTATCCAAGCTAATATTGATGAGCTGGATTCGTTGATCAAGCAACTGGAAAGCAAGCCGAAGGATTCTTCCTATGAGGAGGAAATGGCGGACCTTCGGGGTGAAAAGGCGGCACTTGGTCGGGTAGTCCACGACATAAATGAGAGAAGCACCTTTGAGTTCATGTCTGATCAGGGGCTGTTGCCCAACTACGCATTCCCTGAGGCGGGTATCGTGTTAAAGGCTATTCTTTTCCGTGCGGTGACACCGGAAGAGGGAGAAAAGCCCAAAGGAGAAAAATATACATACGAATACAGTCGTTCTGCGTCATCTGCTATCAGTGAATTTGCACCGCTGAACAGTTTCTATGCAGGCGGAAAGAAACTTAATATAGATCAGGTAGACATCAACACTACAAAGATTGAGAGATGGAGGTTGTGCCCTTCTTGCTCACACGCAGAGCTGGAAAATTCAAGCAAGCCTCATATCGCCTGCAATAAGTGCGGCAGCCCCGGATGGGGAGATGCAGGACAAGTTCGTCCTATGCTGAAGGTACAGATGGTGTACTCTAACATGAAGTACAAGGATAGCGTGAATGCTGAGGAAAGTGATGACCGTACTACCAAGTTCTACAACAAGGAAATGTTGGTAGAGGTGGAGGATGACAAGTATATCGATCCTGCATACCGAATGGATAATGCAGAGTTCCCGTTCGGATATGAGTTCGTCAAGAAGGCCACTATGCGTGAGATCAACTTTGGAGAGAAGGATCTGTCTGGAGAGAGGCTCTTTGTAGCAGGAGAAGAGGGTGTTCGCAAAGGTTTTTCAATCTGTAAGTTCTGTGGGAAGATCCAGCTCCCTCATATGGCGCCTCAGCATACAAGGTATTGCCGTGTAGTTAAAGATGCTAAGACGAATCCAAAGCAGGATATTTATGAGGAGTGTATTTTCTTATATAGACAGTTTACTACGGAAGCAATCCGCATTCTTGTACCGGCTACATCTTTAGACACATCAAAAGTTAGGGTAGAATCCTTTGTTGCGGCATTCATGTTGGGAATGAAGAAGAAATTCGGTAACATCGATCATCTGGCAGCTACTGTAAGCGAAGTCCCTGTTCCGGATGCTGATTACAAGAATCAGTATCTGGTTATCTATGATACTGTTCCCGGAGGAACAGGTTATCTGAGACAGTTGATGAATGACAAGCATGGCATGATTGATGTTATGCAGTATGCCGTGGATACGATGGAGAAATGTACCTGCAAAGAAGATGAGAGTAAGGATGGATGCTATAAGTGTCTCTATGCCTACAGGCAGAGTCAGCATATCGGTGAGATTTCAAGACGTGCGGCATTGTCAATGTTCAAGAGTATTCTGTCAGGCCAGGGCAATCTTCAGAAGATCAAAAATCTGTCACTGATCGATACGAATCCGCTTATCGGAAGCGAGCTGGAACGTCAGTTCCTTGAGGCTTTAAACCGTCTGGGATCTGTGAACAGGATGGTATCTGTTAATAAGAAGCTGGTTAATGAGAAAGAAGGTTATTCCTTGAGGATCGGTGAATGTACCTGGGATATCGAGCCTCAGGTAGATCTTGGCCCAGCTGAAGGTGTGGCTGTAAAGTGCCGCCCGGACTTTGTGTTCTGGCCAGTGCGTACAACCGGATCTCAGAAGCCGGTGGCAGTGTTTACGGATGGATTTACCTTCCATAAAGACAATGTGGCGGATGATTTCCTGAAGCGTATGGCAATCATTCAAAGCGGCAAGTACAGAGTATGGTCGCTTTCCTATAACGATGTGCAGGATGTATTCAAATCAAAGGGAGACTACAAGACCGATACATGGCTGTATGACAAACTGCCGAATGGTTCCAAGATGTATATGTCCTATGTGAAGGCTTTGAATGCGCAGGAGCTGCTTCCGGCAAAGAAGAGTCCATTTGAATTGCTGATTGAGTATCTGAGCCGTTCAAATGCTGAGGAACTCTTTACCGTTCATGCAAAAGCGTTCGCATTCTCTGTGCTGGATTACACATTGATGGACAAGCAGGATGCTTATAATGTCCAGGTTACAGACTGGGACAGCGCATATAAGAGCATGGATAGCCTGAGAAGGATTTATGAGTATGGTAAGGCAATCTACGGTATGTGGGAGCCGAGACAGACTCTGGGTAATATGTGGGTTTACTCAATGCTTTCCATGGATGATCGGGATAAGAAGATGGATGCACCAATACGGGTGCTCGCGATCCTGAATGATAATGACAGTCGCACGGATAACTACAACAAGGACTGGAATGGCTTTTTGAGCTTCTCCAACAATATGCAGTTTATCGGCGATGCATTGTTCATGACCAGAAAGGGTATCGCAGCTTCTATTTATACAGCTTTGATCCCGGATGACCACACCGGAACTGATGTAGACAGTACACCGGGCGGAACAGTAGTTGATACTGATATGAGCGGCTGGGAAGACATCTACGATTATCTCGATGATGTCGAGAAGGCTTGCGCAACAGAGATGATGAAGAATCATATTCCGGCACCGGATGAAGTTGGTTATGAGCTCGAAAGCAATAAGAACGGAGCTGTAATCGGTGAGGCATCTATGGTGTGGACGGAAAAGATGGTAGTACTGCTGTTGCCTGAACAGGAAGAATATGCAGAAGTATTCAAACATGAAGGATGGACAGTCCTTTTGACGAACGAAAAATTGACTATAGACAAATTTGGAGGTGAAGGATGATGGATAAGCCCATGGTTGCGATTTCGACGGATTTTTTAACCTCTTTTGCGTCACTACCGAAGCAAAAGCAGGGAAAAGCGACGGAGTTTTTCAATAAGTTCCGTACCAATCCAAATTCTCCCGGAATCAATTATGAAAAGATTGATGAGGGTATTGATAAGAATATCTGCTCTGTCCGTATTGATGATACATACAGGGCTATCGTGGTCAGATGTCCCGATACGAATGTGTACATGCTTCTCTGGGTAGATCATCACGATGAAGCTTATGCGTGGGCTAAACGCAAGAAATGCTCTATCAATAAGGTCACGGGTGGTGTTCAGGTATTTGATGTTCAGGAAGTGGCTGTCGAAAAGCAGGTAGAGAAGGAGACAATTTTCGCGGCTTATACGGATGATCAACTGATCCGTATGGGGCTTCCGGAGGAACAGATTCCAATGATCAAGAGTATTGAGACCATGGATGAGTTCTATGCGATGAAAAAGAGCATTCCGGAAGATGCATATGAAGGACTGGAGTGGCTGGCGCATGGTTTCGATTACGATGAAGTGATTGAGACTCTGTATGAAGATGAAGCAGAACCGGTTAAGGAAGATGATTTTGCTGCAGCGCTTCAGTCGGATTCCAGCAGGAAGTCCTTTGTTATTGTGGATGGCGAAGAGGAACTGAAACGCATTATGGCAGAACCTCTTGAAAAATGGAGAATCTTCCTTCATCCGACACAGAGAAAGATCGTGAACAGAGATTATTCGGGTCCGGCCAGAGTACTGGGCGGAGCAGGAACCGGTAAAACTGTCGTAGCTATGCATAGGGCGAAGAGACTGGCATCAGATCTTCCTTTGGGTAAGAGAGTTCTTTTCACAACATACACCAGGAATCTGGCTGATGATATCCGGGAAAATCTTCGTAAGATTGCATCCATGGATCAGATGAAGAAGATAGAGGTCATAATCCTTGATGCCTGGGTAGCTTCATTCCTCCGGGATCAGGGGTATGAGTACAACATCTCTTATGGGGATGAGCTTGATAAGATCTGGGATGATGCTATTGCACAGGCCGGCGGATCACTTGATTATACCAAGAACTTCTACATTGATGAGTGGATCAAGGTTGTGCAGGCACAGGAAGCTTATACGAAAGAGAAATATATTAAGGCATCCCGTATCGGAAGAGGTCTTCGGCTTGACCGCATCAAGCGTATGAAGGTGTGGGGTGTATTTGAAGAATACATGAACCTCATGGATGAAAAGAAGCTTCGTGATTCAGAGTTTGCTATGTATGAGTGCCGTATCATTCTGGAGAAGCAATTCTCCGCCGGAAAATATGAAAGCATCATCGTGGATGAGGGACAGGATCTCAGTCCGAGTGCATTCAGACTGATCCGTACTCTGGCAGGAGAGGCACATAAAAATGATATCTTTATCGTCGGCGATGCTCACCAGAGAATCTATCGCAATAAGGCGATTCTCTCCAAGTGCGGTATCAATGTACGCGGCAGGGCAAGAAAGCTTCGTATCAATTACAGGACAACCGAGGAAATCAGAAAGTATGCCTTCGGGCTCCTTAAAGGCGTGTCGTTCGATGATATGGATGAAGAATATGATGACGGCGATAACTGCCAGTCTCTGACTCACGGTGAGAAGCCGGTGATCCAGAAGTTTAATACTCCGGAGGAAGAGCTGGAGTTTATTGTGAAGGAGATCAAAGACCTTGAGGCAGCAGGCATTCCGAGAAAGGATATCTGCCTCGTTGCAAGAACTCATAAGCTGATAAACGGCTACAAAGACGGATTGAGGAATAACGGGATCGATGTGTTCGAGATCACAACGAACAAGGTTGATGATCGTTCCAGAGACGAAGTGCGTATCGCCACAATGCACAGAGTAAAGGGACTTGAATTCAATTATATCTTTGCAGCCGGAGTGAATAATAAAGCACTTCCGAACGGAGTCCGCAGCGACTTTTCGGATGATGTATCGCTGGAAGAGTTTGAGACGGAAGAGAAGTGCCTGCTCTATGTGGCCCTGACAAGAGCCAGAGCGGGTGCGTATGTGACTTGTTTTGGTACAATGTCAAGATTGATTGTATGAAAGGGAGAATTAGATATGTCAGACGAAAAACTTTATCGCATTAAGACTAAGAAGGGCTCACACGTCAATGAGAGCGTTAAAGAAGACGGCTCCCGTGCAGCTATTCAGTTCGATGAAAAAAACGGTCTTCAAGGGCCGGTCGATCTGATTGAGGTAGATGAATCAGATTTTATTAAGGAAGTTTATGTCGAGCCTGAAAGAACAAAACGTAGCTTCGGACAGACAATTTTGGAGGATGCTGTTGTCCCTGCTATAGGAAATGCGATTGAAACTATTATGACAAGAGCTATAGAAGTGGGCATCGATGCTTTCGGCAATTGGATGTTTCAAAAGGCTATCCCAGCGGTAAAGGCAAAAGGGGGGAACCTTATAGACAAAGCAAAGAAATCTCGTTTGACAAAGAAGGTAAATAAATCCGAGCAAAAACAGAAAACAAATGTAGCACCAGCTCCTGTAAAAGAGAAAAGCAGTACTGTAGTGCATGCGCCAGAGGAAGTAGATCAGATTCTCAATAATATGAAATTTGCAGCCTTATATATTGCTGCGGGAATCAGAGAACTGTCAAATACGGTTGTAATTGATGATGGGAGAGATCCGAAGAAAGTGCTTGCAATGCAAGACAAGCTAAAAGAATTGTCATCCGGAGATGTGATGAAGACTATAGAGTTTATGCTTGAAGATAAGAATCGTGATGTTTTGGATCAGGTTACCATACGGCTTTTTGAAGCATTTAAAAATAAGGATTTCATAGTGGAAGGTGAGGCAGTACCTATCAGCCGGTACCTGTCAGCGAAAACAGACAGGTAATTTGAATAATACGGGGGCTGTTCACAATTAACCGAAAGAACTATGAATATCAACCCGCTCGGGCTGGTATGACAAGTTATTTTGCCATGTAGTTAAACAGATTACAACATTATTAGAAAAGCAAGAACAAAGGGATAGATGCCGTATTAAGAATGAATTCGGGTTTTGGAGGTAACTAAAAAATGAATCTTATAACACCAAATCAGGAAGTAGTTGAGATATTTAACAGTTTTTGGACAGAAAGGCCCATTACAAACGAGATTAAACTATTTGAAGACAAGGGGAAAATGGACATAACTAGCTACATCGTTCAATTCAAAGATTATTCAAAAAAAGACCGCACTATTCGTGATACTAGCGACCTCAGTGCTTTTTTATCGGAGATAAATAGTGTATATCATACGCGTGTTAAAGGGATAGAGAAACTAGTAACGAAACTCAATAGGATTAAAGTAACTACTCAAGAAGGACTAAGAGAAATAATCAAAAATCAAGGTTTTACATTGGAGGATTTTGTGAAGATTTGTAAAATGTCTTCGGGTAGTTATACCTATTCTTTTGCTACAAAGGTTTTTAGCTTTATTGACGATGAAACTTATCCTATTATTGATAGTTTTGTTGCTACCTTGCTTGATAATTATATCTATGAAGATAAAATACCTAAAAGCAAATGGGGCGATTACTCAAAGTATAAGGAAAACTATTTGAATTTTATGAAACACTATAAATTGAATATTTCATTCAAAAATGTTGATAAATTCTTATGGACTTATTGCAAAATATTGGCGGATTATTGGGCTGATATGGGTGTGCTGCACTTTGAACCGGTCGCATTTGATACAAACACATTGAAGGAGAGCATATGGGATACATCTACATTATGACAAACCCGGCATTACATGACATGGTAAAAATCGGCTATGCAACCGATGTAGAAGTAAGACGTCAGCAGCTTAGCACGACGGCACTGCCTTACGAATATGAGGTTTATGCTACGTATGAGACACCGGGTAATCTGGAAGACAAGAAGCTTCATAAGATGATAGATAATCTCAATCCGGATCTCAGGGTGTCGAAAAACAGAGAGTTCTTTGTCATGTCGCCGGAAGAGGCATATGAGCTTCTTGAAGCAATTGCTATTATCAGCGGATCACAAGACAAGTTGAAAAAAGTATCGGAGTCCGTACGTGAACAGTCAACCCAAACTATAAGGAGACCGCCGATAGATTTTTACAAATGCGGACTTAAAGACGGAGATGAGCTCGTCTGTATAGAAGACAATACCATCAAAGTTATTGTAAAAGGCGAGCATAAGGTCTTATATAAGGATGAACTCACATCGTTGACAGCTATAATGCGCGGAATAAAGGGATACAGGAATATTCCCGGTCCGTCATTCTTTTCGTACAAAGGGGAAAAGCTCACAGATCTGGCGGAGAGAACCCAGTGGAAGCAATAAATTATGCTTTGTTATGAAGCCTTTGGTACTTGGGTTATAAGTTAGCGCTGAGGTGATGTTAGGATTACATTATAAGAGATATTACAGTCGCTTTGGCCGTTTAGAAAAGTAGAATCAGTAAATTTGTGAAGGGTAATGAGTTAATGGATACAAAGAAACTTGTTGGTAAGCGTGTTATGAACACAAGCACGCGTGCGATTGGAACAATTGCATATATCCGCGAAGGGATTGTTGCTGTAAATTGTCACGGCGATATCAACAAGTATTCTTATCCCTCTGCTTTTGCCGGATTATTAGAGCTGGAAGATGAGAAACTGCAGGAAGAGATTCAGGATGCAGGAATTGGGGCATCATTTGAAAACTTTAAAAGAGAATATCGTTATGCAATTAAAAATGAGATTGATTTTTTAAAAGCTACAGGCGGAAAGAAGAACAAGATCATTGACGGCGAGAAATTGCCCTCAAAAAGGGATGAATACTTATATGCTTTTGATACAGATACAGATTTGCATTTCCCAGATGGAACAGCAATTAAGTTATGGTTCCCCGATAATATAGTTCCAGGGTACGTTGTGTCATGTGAAGATTTTACAATTATTATCAGAACTATGGAATACCTAGGTGAGTCAATCGAGAGCGTTGAATTCACATCGGAACAGTGGCAATTGTTAGAGGCGCTTATTGAACGTCTTGAAGAGATGGAGCCTAGTGCTGGTTCTCTAGCATATGAAATAGCCTGTAATGGAAAAAAACAGATTACAGAATGGCAAAGTATCAAGTGTGGACAGAATTATGCATTTAATAGGGCAACTTCTGAGGGGATCACCTTTATATGGGGGCCTCCGGGAACAGGTAAGACAGAGACTTTGGCTAATATTGCACTTGAACACATAGAAAATGGACGACGTGTACTTATGCTTTCATACAGTAACGTTTCTGTAGACGGAGCTCTTCTAAGAGTAGCCAAGAAAGCTGATCTACCTGAGGGCATGGTCATAAGATACGGATATCCGAGAACGAAAGAACTATTAGACAGTAAGACACTTACTTCATACCAGTATGTATTACACAAGAATCCTGAGAAAGCGGCAGAGTATCAAGAACTAAATGAACGGAAGAAAAAGCTCAAACGGAAAGATTCTGAGAGAATTGAAGTAAATAAAAAACTAAATAAGATACGAGATTATCTGTTAGAAGAGGAAAAAACGTTAATTCATAGATCTGCCTTTGTCGCCACAACGGTATCAAAAGCGACGGTTGATAAGGCAATCTATACACAAAGATTCGATGTTGTAATCTTTGATGAAGCAAGTATGGCATATGTGCCACAGATTGTATTCTCAGCAGGAATTGCCAGAGACTATTTTGTGTGTCTTGGCGACTTTTGTCAGCTTCCAGCTATTGTTCAAAATAATGCGGAAATGAGACTTACAAGAGATATTTTCGAACATACCGGTATTACATCTGCTGTTGAGAAGAATCAAGGGCATGAATGGTTAGTTATGCTTGATTTACAATACCGTATGCATCAGGATATTGCAGATTTTGTAAGTGAGCATATGTATCAGGGATTATTGAAAACATCTGAAAGGATAGCAGAGAGCCGAAATGAAATTGCAGCTTGTCATCCCTGTCCAGATGCAGCAATGTCTTTGATTGATTTAAGCGGTATGTATTCTGTTTGCACTAAAACGATGGATGGATCTCGCATCAATATTATGTCTGCAATAATGTGCTTAAGATTGGCCGAAAAGAATATAAGCCAGTATGAAGTAGGCATCATTACACCATATAGTGCTCAGTCAAGATTGATTTTGGCTATGATTAGAGACATCCAGGAGCATGACAAAAGATGGCTTAAGGTATCCTGTGCAACAGTGCACCAGTTTCAAGGTTCTGAAAAGCCAGTGATAATATATGATGCTGTCGATTGCTTTAGAATGCCATATCCAGGCATGCTGCTTACGTCATTGAAGAATGATACTGCAAATAGATTATTCAACGTAGCTCTTACACGTGCAAAGGGAAAATTTATATTGGTTGCAAATATAGGTTTTCTGGAAAGAAAAAATATATCGAAGAAGCTCATCTTTACAAAAGCTATGAACCTAATTCGAAAAGAAAAGCATGATGTGAGGGGAAATTATGTGCTGGATGAGATGATGCCATTGGAAACGGAGAAACCTATTGTTTATGTCGAAGACAGGAAGACAAGCTGGGAATTGTTTATTTCCGATATTAAATCGGCCAATAATATGGTTCATATAGATGTACCGGATGTTATTGAGGATAATGATAAGGCAATTGCAGAGTTGGCAGAAATACTAGAGAATAAAAAAGCTGAGGGATTAGAAATCTGTATTAGAATTCCGGAAGAAGTTGATGTACCAGAGGGACTTAAAAAATACACCAGAGAATTTGGCTACGTCACAAATCCGGTAACAATTATTGATAAAAAGATAGTTTGGTTTGGCCAGCCGTTATATGCTGCAGATTTTATTTCGGAAGGAGATATTTTGGATACAGAATATTTCCCTTGTATGAGATTTATTGGTCCTCATACGGCAAGGTCTATACAGGCATTTTTAGAGATGTAAGAGGTGGGGTAAATACAAATGAATTTTAATGATAATCCAGAGGCGTTAAAAAGGGAAGAACAAAAGATATTGGATGAATTGATTTCTCGAATGGATAATGTTGTGAAAAGCCTTGACAAAAGAATGAGGAGCTATGTTGCCGAGGCAAAAAACGCTGATATTTCTATTAATCCGGATTTATATTTGTCACAGCTTTTAGCGCAACAAGGCATGAAGGATACTGCAGAAAACAGAAAAAAAATACTGCAGGCAAGGGATGAATTATATCATACAAGGTTATTACTCCATTACGAGGATTCTCATGAAAGTGGGATAGAAGAAGTAAAGGTTGGACTGCACTCATGTATGCATGGAGCAGATCAATTTGTTACTGCATGGACTATGCCATTATGTCGTCATTATATATTGGATAATGCGTCGATTGAGTACGAAAGCATAGTTAAAGGAAAGTACGGTGAAGAACATTACACACAGTATAAATTACTTGTGAAAAATCAGGTAAACCTCCGATTCACACGAGTAATAAAAGCATTAAATCTGTTTCCTGGCATTTTTGATGATAAAACATTGGAAATGATGAAGGGTAAAGGCTTCATGAGTGATAAATATCTGGATGATATGATCAAGAGATTTAATCCCGACGATTATGATCCGGATGCAGCTGCAAAGATTATTTCTGATGAGTTTTTACAGGAATTATCGGAACGTAGATCTACACCTGAATTTAAGAATATTGTTTTCTCTATTCAAAAGAAACAGGGTGAAATTATTCGGGCTCCATATAATCGAGATATGATTGTTCAAGGGTGTGCAGGATCCGGTAAATCTATGATCATGCTTCACAGATTGCCGATTCTTTTATATGACAATCCGAACAGCCTTAGCAGAACTAATTTGTATGTCATTACTCCTTCTCAGATGTATATTCAATTGGCAGAGAATATGAGACATCAGTTGGAAATCTCTGATATCAATATGGGTACAATAGAGCAGTATTATGATCATTGTATTAATAAGTATGCCGGTCATAAAGCGGGTGAGTATGGAAAAATTAATTATGGTTCAAAGATTAGCTCTGATAATGAAAAATATGTGTATTCACAGAAATGTATAGATGATATCAGAGCTTATTTTGAATCTGTCGGAAAGAATGAAGTGTCTTTAGATAAGGCAAATGCTTTGTTTTCGCTGAAAGAAAATGAGACGCGTCCGGCAGATACATATGCCCAAAGATTTGGCAATAGACTTCTGAAATTGCAGAATGTCATAAACGCTAACAATGAAGTTGTAGTTAAATACTTCAAAGGAATAAGAGATTCATTGGATGCCCTGTACACTTTGAGTATGACATTGCGACATCGAAAGAATGAAGTAATTAGAGAAATAACAAAACAGATTTCTTGGAATGAAGAGGAAATCGCTACGGCAAGAAAGGAATTAGAAAAGCTTGATCCAGTAGAGAATGTTATAGCTATTAAAAATAGAAATGAAAATATAGAGGCTGCAGAAAAGACGATAGAACAGCTTCACGCAGAGTTGCTTTCGGTTGAAACGGATGAATACTTTACGTCCATTCTTAATCTGAATGCGAAAATCGAATCCGTGCTTGAACCATTCTTAACTCTTAAGAGTGAATTTAGTCAGAATGAGGTACAAGACATATATGAAGCAATCAATCGGATAGGACAGCTTATTGGAGGATTCTTTATGTTGTCCTGGGAATTCTCAAAGATAGAGGACAAATATGCGGATTATCTTGGGTCGATAAGCAGAGGTATTGACAAAGCAGGAAAATGTATTGCTGTTCTTCAAAACACGACGGATAAATATCTTGATTTTGACTATTACTGCAGAATCAAAGAGGAACGTGAAGAACTGTATAAAGCAAGCGTAAATGCTTTAAAAAGAGCTTATGAAAATATAATGGGCAATATTGGTATCAAGCCAACAGAAAGCGGAAATATAAGGGCCATAAAGTGCTCTCCTTACATATATCTGCAGGCACTTTATTGCTATCAGGGGGCTCCTTCATACAGAGAATCGTTGCTGGCAATAGATGAAGCTCAAGGTATCGCGCCGGAGGAAATTAGATTACTGAAAAATATCAATGGAAACAATGTCGTCTTAAATATGTATGGGGATGTTTACCAGCATATTGAGGGAACCAAGGGTGTTGATAGTTGGGACGAATATAGAGAAATTGTAGATTTTGATTACTATGAGATGTTAGAGAACTATCGTAATGCATCTCAGATTACGGAGTACTGCAATCGAGTATTTGGCATGAACATGAATCCTATCAATACTCCGGGTAAAGGTGTTCATGAATTGAATACAGACGCAGAATTCAGGGACGAAATGATAACACAGCTAATGGATACACAAAGAGCTGGGCTTGCCGCAATTCTTGTTACTGATGATGCGGAAGCCAGAAGTCTGATGGATAAGTTCTCTTTATATGACCAAAAATTTCATGACATGACCGATGAAGACTTTAGTATTCATAGAACCAGATGGAATATCATGAGTATTGCTGATGCAAAGGGACTCGAATTTAGTTCGGTAATAGTTCTTTCTGGTCGAATGAGTAGAAATGAGAGGTATATTGCTTTTACGCGTGCACTCGACGATTTGTACATTTATCCAGAGGTTTTAGATGTTACCGGATTTGAAAAGAAGCCTAGAAAAAAGAATGACGGTGACCAAGAAATCAGTACTACAGAAGTGCAGGGCACGGAAACAGAAGCCTCAAATCACGAAGTAGAGACTGCTGGGTATGGAGAATACAAGCCTAAACATGGAACTGGTAAAACTGTAAAGAATCATTCGGAGAGTGCAGTGAGAGAGTTTTTCGAGAGCAATGGCTTGGAAGTAGTCGATAATCGAGATCAAGGGGGAAGACTATGGATTGTTGGCGAGAAGGCGGCTATTAGGGACATAATAAATGCAGCTATTGCTAAGTTTGGAATATCCGGAAAGTATGCCGTTGGAAATGAGATTAAGAATAAAAACGGATGGTGTACGAAGACGGATAAATAAATGGAAATGATACTGCTTCATTAAATATTCCTGCGGTGCATAAAGGGCGTATAGTATATGCGTGATAGTCTGCAAACGACGTACCTTCATATCACGAAATGTGAATGGGAAATAGACACGAGAGAAGAATAAGGTGGGTGATTCCCGAATATGACAGACAAAGAAAAGCTTATCGCTGATATAAGCGTATTTATTGATAAATTCTATGCTCCGGAACTGCTGGGTAGCGCACGTGCTGAGGCTTTTAACACTATCGAGGATGCCGGCGAGGTCTTAAGTCGCCCCCGGGCATCTAAAATAATATTTGAAGAAGATCGAAAACAAGAACATAAGCCTGCAGAGCGGTCTTATCGTATGCCTAGACTCGACTTGGTAGAATGCAGGCCGAGCTTTGAAGAAGATATTGATTTTTTGATATCTCGCCGGGAGGAGACCTTTAGCAAAAGACTTCTTCGCATGATGCAGGAAAAAGGGTTGGATGAAGCCGAGACGTATAAGAAAGCGTTTGTCGATCGGAGACATTTTTCGAAGATCAAGAATGATACCGATTACAAGCCGACCAAGAAAACGGTTCTGGCGTTTGCAATTGCTATGGAACTGTCAGTAGATGATACGAA
>JAEEGL012453473.1_pt1 | contig 13543 bp, 11 predicted proteins | sample 9134231 | NCBI WGS metagenome assembly JAEEGL01 (sample SAMN16246548, study PRJNA631951) | gut metagenome | biome: gut microbiome; feature: rumen; material: fiber-attached | host: Bos | place: Iran: Karaj | collected 2018-10
TCGATTAGCTCTTCATTTTGACTTCGATAGTGATAGTTAATATGAGTGTTATTAAATCGAGAAACAGCCAAGTCTAGCAGGCTTTCCACTTCCAATGCAGCTTGCGTTGAATAGTCAAGGCTATCGTCAATTGTCGAACCCATGTATCGTTTCATAAATGTGGTGGTTGGACGTAACTGCTTTGCATCTCCTGCAACTACCACACAATTTCCTCGATATATGGATGGAATTGTGTTTTCAATAAACACCTGTGAAGCCTCATCGAAAAGAACTATGTCAAACATATTTTTCTCTAATGGCAAAAGAGTGGAAACATTCTCTGGGCTAAGTAACCAACAAGGGAAAATCTTAAACATATATTCCGAATAAACATCCATGAGTTTTCTAACTGGCCAGTAGTTTTGCTTTTTAGAAATCTGGTAAAGAAAATCCTTACTCGTTTTGCCCATATCAAATAGTTTGTGGTAATCTTCCACAAAGCTCTGTTTGGCAATTTGTTTGCTAATCTCACAGAGTTCGTTATTAAGCGCTACAATCTTAGCTCGAATGTTTTCAAAATCAGCCATAGCCGATAATGCGCTGGCATTTGCATCTTCCGTTTTCACAATTTCATAGTAGATTCGCACAGGTAAAATCTTGCTTAAAATTGTTTCATATTTTTGATAACTCGTTGAGTTTTTATAGGCAAAATTTAGAATTATCTTATCTGCATCTTTTAAATTTCTTAGCACTGATGTAACGTCACGACATTCCACATATTCAAGTAATGCCGACGACACCATGTCGATGATAGATGAATTGCCATTCACAATTCCATTAATTGCCATTAGGTAACCATTCTCTGTTAGCACTGTTTTTAAGAAGTCATATTCACGCAGGTAATCATCGATTTCGACGATGGTATCTTTTATGTCCTGTTTGATTAGTCGTTCTTTTTTCATCATAATGATTTTCACAAACGGATACATTGGAATGAAGAAATGACTGACTTTCAAACTTTTGTTTAATTTGGGATATTCCATCGATGCAATCAACTTAGCAAGAGGCATCAAATCTTGAGTGGCCTTCATATCACTGTAGTAGGTAAGAATTTGCCTTGCATATTTAAACTTTGCTAAATCAAACAACGCATGTTTTCTCTCTAAGAGTTCTGCTAGTTCAGATTGAGCTTGAGCCACCGTGTGAATGCTAAGGTCATCCTTAAGATAGTCGATAAACGGATTTAATTTTTTCTTCTCGATGAAGTTATAATACATCTCAGCAGTATTGTGCCCATATACTGTGGACAAACTATCTACCAAAGTATCATAATTTAAATTCATTAAAGCTCTTTCATTTTGCATTGCGCTAAAGATTTCATCTTCAAGCGTGTTGTGTGCTATCTTATAAGAATTGTAATACATTTCTTGCAACGACAAACCAAATTCTCGTTTTGCATTTAGACAGTTGTTTAAATTTTCAAGATGTTCTACCTCAGTATTTAATGCACGTTTTGTTTCTACATATGCCCTATCTAACTCCCTATCTACGTTAGAATTTAACATCGCTGTGTGAGTAGCAAAACTTTTATCATAAAACGCAGGTGTTTCTTTTGCTGGGTCCGTCATAAGCATTGCTCGAGTGTTTAGAGTGGATAATCTGTTGTAGATTACATCTAGGGCAGCTCTTTTTTGGCTGACCACAAGCACTTTCTTATTCTTTGAGATTGCATCTGAAATGATGTTTACAATTGTTTGCGATTTACCTGTCCCCGGAGGTCCATAGATAACCATGTTACCATTTTCATTAACTTTTTGAATAACTTGTTGTTGAGCATAGTCTACATTATTGATTAAATATAACTTGTCGGTTTTTTCACTACGCCTACGAATAACTTTGGTGTTGAGTAATTCATTTATAGAATCGTTGGTTAAATTTTTCTTTTCCAGAGCGGTGTAATCAGAATAAATCGCATTTGCTAAACTACAACGTGACAATATTCCCAAACTTCGTGCTTCAAGCTCTTCACTAAAGCCACCATCACCATAACGGTTAAAAGGAAACATGTGTTTGCGCTCTTGAAAACCAATACGAATACCATAATTTTTTAAATAATCCAACACACCTTGCACACTGCGAAACTTGGCTAACGATTCAAATTCCATTTGTAATTCATCAAGATTTAACTTATAACTATCTGCAATTGCAAACATCAAAGCTTTGTTAAGTTGGATTCGTTCACCATATTTAAATGCAACAGTACAGGTAGAATCATCAGGAAAATCCAACACAACAGGAAACATAAGTAATGGTGCTTTAAAACTATAGTTTTTTGTGTTTCCAAACACAAAAGGATAGCAAAAGTATAGTTCATACCTACCAGTTTCTTTCTCAATTTCTTCAATTTCACGTTTTAGAGCTTTTAAATTTTGAACTTCTTGGTTTAAAACTCTCTTTGCATATTCCTTGCGCTGACGGCTAACTTTTTGCCTTTCTTCTTCATCGGTTACCTCTTCTTCTCTGCGATAACGAATGTTGATGTCACTTGCTTCAACCACGCTATCTTTGGTGCTTTTCCCCACAAGTTCAACAGAATCACTACTCCCCAACCACAATTTTTCAAGTAATTGTGCCGCCTTATTTTGGTTAGCATAGAGAATTCTCCCCACATCATAACCATTTTTCTTGTTAAAGCTCTTTAAAAATAGGCTTCTATTGCGCCCACTAATCTCAATTAAACGCTCTTTGTAAAATGTGAAGACACTTTTCATACACACCATCCCGATTTTTTTGCATTATGTTTTTTAAATTATACAACAATATTTTTAAAAAAACAATAAAAAAATATAGTAATTAATCAAAAAATCATAAAAAAATTATATTCAAAAATTTTTTTAAAAATTTTTTTTCATTTATTTGACATTTTTTGTAATTTTTACTACACTAACAATGGAGGTCTGAGTTTTAATGTCCCGTTCCCTTGTTTTAGGCGCTCTCACAGGAATGTGTGCAGGCGTTTTTGTGCTTGCAATAAATGCAGGCACTTTGTCAAACATAATTGGTGCTCTATGTTTTGGCTTAGGATTTGCCACCGCAAGCACAGTGGCTATCGACAAACTTGAACAAAACAAATGAGTTTTCACACCCTTGCTTAGGATGTGTTTTTTTTATCAAAATTAACAAATAATTGAAAAAAAACTTGTGTTTTAAGTGATTTTGATATATAATACCTAAGTAAGGAGGAAGACTATATGGATGTTATGCTATATGTTTGGCTAGGAATTATTTGTGCCAGTGCAATAATTGAATTTACTACTTGCGAAATGGCCGGCATATGGTTTGTAGCAGGAGGAATTTTTGCGCTATTGCTAGCATCTGTGGGCGTTCCATTAGGTTGGCAAATCCTCAGTTTTGTAGTTCTATCACTAGTGCTACTACTTGCTTTGCGTAAAATATGTCTTAAATTTTTACTTAGGAAAGATGAACACACTAACGTGGATGCTCTAATTAACCAAATTGAAAAACTAACAGAAGACATCACCCCAGACAAACCAGGAGCTATAAAAATCAACGATGTAGTTTGGACAGCAATAGCCAAAGACAAAAATCTCACAATTAACAAAGATACTAAAGTGCAAATTGTGAAGGTAACTGGTAACAAACTTGTGGTTGAACCTACCCAAAATGATTAATTTATAAGGAGATTTTTCTATGGAAGCATGGATTATTGTTGTGTGCGTTATTGGCGTGCTGGCAATTATTTTATTTGGCCTTAGCATTAAAATCGTTCGTCAATCAACAGCACTTATTATTGAAAGAGTTGGTAAATTCCACCGTGTGCTCGACACTGGAATTCACATGATTCTACCATTTTTCGATCGCCCAGCTGGGCCTGCAATCAGCTTAAAGGAACAGGTGCAAGACTTTAAACCTCAACCTGTAATCACAAAAGATAACGTTACAATGCAAATCGACACGGTTGTGTATTTCCAAATCACCGACCCTAAGGCCTACACCTATGGTGTGGAATACCCAATCAATGCTATTGAAAACTTAACCGCCACCACTTTGCGTAACCTAGTTGGTGAGTTGGAACTTGATGGCACACTAACTTCTCGTGACACAATTAACAGTAAAATGAGATTAGTACTTGATGAAGCAACCGACCCATGGGGAATTAAAATTAATCGTGTAGAACTTAAAAACATTTTACCACCTCGTGACATTCAACAAGCCATGGAAAAACAGATGCGTGCTGAGCGTGAAAGACGTGAAGCAATCCTTCGTGCAGAGGGTGAAAAACAATCTAGCATTCTTGTTGCAGAAGGTGAAAAAGCTGCCGAAGTGCTTCGTGCAGAAGCAAAGCAGATTGCCCTAACTAAAGAGGCTCAAGGTATGGCCGATGCGATTAAACTTATCGTGAATGCAAAACCTGACAAAGCTTACATCACTCTAAAAGGTTATGAAGCTTTAGCTAAAATTGGTGACGGCCAGAGCACCAAGCTTATTGTGCCAACCGATATTGCCAATGTAACTAGCCTTGTTAGTGCACTCAAAGAAAGTGCCACAATGCCAGATGGTGGCACAAAGAAAAAAGGTAATTAAAACTAACAAAAAAAGATTAGCAAACCGCTAATCTTTTTTTATTCATTAATTTAATTTTATCTTTATTGCAAGCACGCCGAATTGTTTTTCTTCCTCTTGGGTGTAGAAGTGATGATATACTTCCACCACTTCGCTTGCATTTAGTTTGTGAAAACCTACTTCACTAAGAGGAAGTGAATTTGCCATTTCATCTAGTGTTTTAAACTTTTTTAGTTCCACCACGTTAGCGGAAATTTTATCGGTTAAATCAGGTTCTTTCTTAAAAATAATTTCATCGCCAACTTTGATTTTTTGTCGCTTTTCATCATTAAGGCGAATCTCATAAATTTTTTCACCAGCTTTAATTTTATCGAAAAAAGTTGGTTGAACTTTCATTTCATGGGTCATAGTTATCTCCTATTTTTTAAATTTATTTTTATAGTAATCGAGAAATTCTTTGTCGTCGAAATAATTTATGCCAATCGCATCACGCACTCGTTTTAGTGTGGCTTGAGCCACCGCGCGCGCATGCTCACTTCCTTTGCGATAGATTTCCAACACTTCTTCGATGTGATTTTCATAGTAACGGCGGCGCTCTCGAATTGGATCAAGCACGTCGTTAAGCACATCGCACAAGAAATTCTTCACCTTCACATCACCTAGCCCACCACGTTTGTAGTGCGCTTTGAGTTCGTCTAAATTCTTATATTCAGGCAAAAACTTTTCAAAGCTATCTGGCTTAACAAAAGCATCGAGGTAAGCGAAAACGACGTTTCCTTTCACTTTACCTGGGTCGCTCACTTTGATGTGGTCGGGGTCGGTATACATCTCGCGCACTTTTGCTTTCACAGTTTCAGCATCGTCACTAATGTAGATACAATTGCCCAAAGATTTGCTCATCTTCGCTTTGCCATCTAGCCCCATAAGGCGCAAACATGCCTTGTTTTCAGCAAACACTCCCTTACCTTCCACCAGCACATCGCCATAGATAGAGTTGAATGTGCGCACAATTTCGCGCCCTTGCTCATGCATCGGCTCTTGGTCTTCTCCTGTGGGAATAAAATTTGCTCCAAACGCCGTGGTGTCGGCGGTTTGGCTCACCGGATAGATTAAAAATCCCGCTGGAATGTTGCGCTCAAATCCCTTTTGCTTAATCTCTTCTTTCACTGTTGGGTTGCGCTCAAGCCTTGATACTGTCACAAGGTTTAAATAAATTTGTGTGAGTTCGCTAAGCTCTGGCACTTGCGACTGAATGAAAAGTGTAGTTTTCTTTGGGTCCATCCCAACAGCTAGATTGTCGAGTGCCACTTCCAACACAGACTCACGAATTTTCTTTGGGTTTTTAGCGTTATCGGTCAATGCTTGCATGTCAGCAATGAACGCAAAGCAGTCATATTTGCCACTATTTTGCATAGCCACGCGGTTTTGAAGAGCGCCTACCAAGTGACCTAAGTGAAGTTTACCGGTTGGCCTGTCACCAGTAACCAACACGGGTTTTTTCTTTGTTTCCATAATTAACTCCTTTGAGTCAATTATATCACAACCTCAAAAAATAAGTCAATAAAATTTTGAAAAAGATAAAAAGGTAGTGCTACCTTTCCATGCTTCTATCTTTTTTATCACAAATGCAATTTTGTGGCTGAATATTTTCGATTGAAAAATTCATAACTCCATTTCCCTTGATTGTCACATCCGATTTTTTTAAACTACTTGATAAATATCTCCAAATTAATTCTGTGTCGAAACTAAACACAAATTCGTTGGTTTTCTTGGTCAAAAGTTCCGCTTCACTTTCGTCGATATAGCAAATATTTGGCAAAATTTGAGTTGAATCTTTTGATGTAAACTCCCAATAAGAACATGGCGGGACAATTTGCCAAAGCGGCGTAATTTTAAGCCCTGCTTGCATAGCAATAAAACAAGAAAATCTACCTAAATCTTTGTTATACGCTTTGAAAACGTGTGAATCTAAGTCCATTAATCTGTTGATGTTATGCAGCAAAAGCGTTCTTTTTTCTTCACGCAGTTCTAGGTCTGTTTCTTCTCTAAAGGCCTTGTTTAACAGTGGTAAGATGGTTGCTACATAAGCCACATTGTTCATCTTGCCTTGTGATAAACCTAGCTTAATGAAAGCCTCCACATAGTGGTCAAACATATCATCAAAGCGTTCATCAAATTGACTGATAAAATATTTTTCATTCTCAGTTGGCACTTTCAAATTGTATTTTGATTCGCCACTGTTGATATGAAAGAGGAACGGGTTTCCTTCCAACCTACAAGCCACCATTGAAGCGGCGAGCGCTTTAATTCCTTCTTGCGTGGTGTGGTCTAACATTGCAATTTTAAATCGTTTTCGTAACTCATCTAATCGCATGTTAAAATTGCTATCTTTGTCGTCAAAATCACTTCCAAATTCTCTCATAATTCTCTCCTTTGCATGCCTAAGATAGTCTACCTACATATATCTCTCATCTTCTCTTCGACGCTCGATTGGTCTAATGTTTTCAACTGAAAAATCTAACCACCCTTCGCTTGTGATTGTCGCATCTGGCTTACCGATTTCTTCCAATGCCTCAACAATTTGGTCATACATAGGGCTAGCATCATGGACGCATTCAAACACTTCAGGATAAACTTCGAGCCTTTCTTTTTCCGTTTGGTCGATATAGTGATAGTTTGGAAATACCAATTCACTTTCCTCTCCATCACGAATTCTCCAACATGAAGTTGGATCAACAATTTGCCAAAAAGGTTCTTCTTCGTCCATTCCTTGCATAACCACAAAAAAAGCTTCATCATACACCATTTTGTTGTATGTTTTAATGATATGTGAATCAAGGTCAAGTATCTTGTTGATGTTGTGGAGCAATATTGCCCTTTTCATTCCTTGCATGTATGGTGGATCCCAACTAAAAGCTTTACTTATAACTGGCATAATATTTGCTAGATAGGTCAAATTGTCCATGGTGCCACTGCTAAGCCCAAGATTTAAGCACGCCTCCACGTAGTATTGCATCATAACCTCGTGATGGCCGCCCACCAAGTCACTTACAAAATAACGTTGATTGCCGATTGGAATGTTTAAATCATATATTGAATACCCCTTATTAATATCCCAAAATATTGGTGGATACTTTATGCGGGGATTTATGTAGTCGGTCAAAACTTTTCGCATCTCGTCCATAGACACCCCTCGCCGATACGCCACCTGCACTCTCTTACGCAAATCTTCCAACTCGATGTGAAAGTTGCTTCGTTTGTCATCAAAATCATTTCCAAATTCTCTCATAATTCTAGCCTCCGCCCCTATTCTACCACATAATGCTCAATTTTTCAATAGCAAAAAACACACCATTTGGTGTGTTTTTCTACATTGATGCGTATCTATTTTCTTTTTTGAGCTCAGCTGCAGGTGATTTAACAGTGAAACAATAATCTTGAGCAAAACTATTGTGCGGTCCTTCAAAAATAACACGAGGTTTTTCAGTAATAGCTGCTTTAAATTTACCACAAAGAAAATCAATTGCTTCTTGTTCTTGATCCGGCCTATAATTATAAACTTTTTCACCATTTAAAAACTTTTCAGCTTGTTCAACACTAAATTCACATTGACTTACAATTCTGATCTCATTTTGATTTGCTGCCCCAGCATTAAATATAGCATTTCCACATGAATCCATATTTACAATTACATATGATTTTTCTCTAAAACCTGTTCCAGAAAATTTTTCTGCCTCCATAAACACATAAGGCTTTCCATCACTATAAACAATATACGACTCCAAACCAAGCATCAAATTTACATCATGCAAAATAGACACTTTATCATCATACGTCAATTTTTCTCTGTAATTTCGTTGATAAACAATCAACGATTTATAAAGTCGCATAAGGTACTCTTCTTTATTGATTATACTACCTTTCTCACCATACGCAACGTAAGCGAGTGCATAAGCACAGGCTTTTTTGATAGCACCAGAACAATACTTAAAATCATCTTTAAAAAACTTCTTTATATCTTTGTTAATTGACAATCTTTGATTTACATTATATTTTTGATTTATAGTAGAAACATCACCCATCTCAATTGGAAATTTTCCTTTATATCTAACATCAATCACAGAACTCATAAGATTGGATAAATACTCTTCATTTGCATTATTTTCCGAATAACTTCTAAACTGAACCCCTTTCAAACTACTGGGTTCTTCTCTTATTGTGCGAATGTAATCTAGCATATTTGTATATATACTTAATTTTGAATTAAAACTGCTTTGCATTCTGCCTTCTCCTTACTCTTGACAAGGAGTATTATAACATACATTTTGAATAATGTCAATATCTAATTTTTATTTAAACATTGAGCCCCCACCAAAACCACCAGGTCCACCTGTTAATTGGTTCTCATTCTCATCAACTTTTACTTTACCTTTATTCACATCAACCGTTTGCTCCTGCAGTTCAGCCGCAATATCAGGTGTCCCTGTAGGATTAACAGGTGGGGTTACATCACGTCCTCTCTCGTATCCGTCTTTTTTATTCTCTTCTTCTGGGGATATGCGACTGCCATTTAGATTGTGAGCGATTGGAGTGTTGTCTCTGCCTCTGTCGTTGGTTTTGCCTTTTTCCTTCTTAGCCGCTGCTTCTTTGGTGCGCGCACCTTTCTTCACGTTGTCACGACCGATAAGCTCCACACCTTTTTGCACTTTGGCTTTCTTCGATTTGTCGGCTTTCTTGCCATTTTCCATGATTTCAGTCATCACATTGGCTTTGGCAGCTTGAGCGGCTGGGTCAGCACGCATCCTAGCTTCCACCTCGCTGCAAAGTTCGAAATACTTTAAGGCTGCATTTTGCAGTTGATTCCAAATAGCGGTTTTGCTAAGTTTGTCGGCATATTCTTCCATAAGCATGGACAAAAGTTGATTGTAATAGAGAAATTTTTGCTTTGAATTTAGGAAAAACTTTTCGAGTTTTTTCTTGCGAGCATTAAACTCCGTGAGCAAAAAAGCCAATTCAGGAGCATCATTAAGAAGTTGAATTCGCTTATCAAAATAAGCCTCTTCCACGTTTTCTAGAAGATTTGTCGAGCTGGATAGCATGGCGGAGATAAACTTAAACCGAGCGTCCATTTCATCGGGCATAGCGACCGTGGGCGCATCAGCATCAACCGCATAGTTTTTATAGTGAAAAACTTCTTTTGCGCGGTCAAAAAAGAATTTGTCATCATCAAATTCGTAGGTTGCTACGTTCGTGGTGATTGTGTCGATATAGTAGCCCCCAATTCGAGAAACTTGTTCACGAAGTTGAAGCACACACCTAGCTTTGCCATCGGCCACAGTTTTTGAAGGAGTAAGGTTGAAATAGAAAACTTTATTGTCCACAAAAGCACGCGCTTCCAGCCCATTTGGCGTTTGCGCATCGATTTTCTTTGGCAAATTAACAAGTTCCGCTAAAATTGGCTCTGGAATACGATAAGCCCCAAACTCATCGTAGTCACCTAACAAATCATTGTTCACGATATCAGAAAAACGCATCGCTTTAAGAGCTGCGATGTCATCTGACTTGGTGATATATCCTAAATCATCATCAAAACGCTCGTAGAAATCGGCTGTTTCTTGTTTCTCTGGGTTAAACTTGACTTCGTCTTTAAAAATTTCATCAAGTCGCTCTTGCACCTTTTTGCTTTTGTTGTTCATGAACTCATTAAGTTTGTTTGCCACTTTTTGCTCTTTGTTTTCTTCCATTCAATCACCTTCCTTCATTTAATCTAGTGTCTATCTTGTTACAATTGAATCAAGCCCACGTTTCCTATCTTTTGCTGATTTCTCGTTTTTCTTTTTCTTCTTCTTTTCCTCTTGCGATTTGGTTGCTCCGCGCTCAATTTGCCTTGCAATCGTTGGGAAACGCCTTACAAACGCAAACCACCACTGTTTGTTGCCCTTTTTGTAGATTGCATAACCATGCGCCACCTTATCGGAACCAATTACGTATTGCGCAAAATCGAAGTTGTCTTCTGAGTTGCCTCGAGCCAAAACGATTTTACCCATTTGGTCGGTAAATGCCCCCATACCACCAAATTCTGTGGCAAATTCCACGTTTAGCCCCGCATTTTGCGTCTTGAAAATATGTGCACTCACCTTTGCAATTTGCCTTGGTTTTGGTTGCACACCATCTGCCATCATCACCGCAATGGCCTTAAGCATTTCGTTCACGTTACCTTTTTTAATCACTCTGTCCAGTGAATCAAGCATTCTTTGCTGGTCTTTTGTTAAAGCTAATTTCTCCATAAATATTCTCTCCTTGTTTTGTTTACACTTACTAGTTGTTATCATTATACAACAAAATAAACAACCTTGTCAACTGCAGAATGAAAAAAATCTCCCATCCGAGAGATTTTTTATTTAATTGTTTGTATAATTAGCGATTATGACCAAACTGTTGGAACTCCGTTCACAAAGTGCCATTTACCAGATTGCTGTGTTTCACTATAATAATACTTAGTTGCTTGTGTGTATTTTGTATTACTTGTCCCTCCTTGTGTAACACCTATACTCCAACTTGATGTAGCATTAAAATATACTTTGGTTAATCCACAAGTTGAACCTGATGAACCAAACGCATGAGTGTAAATGTTAGTTACTGTATTTGGAAGCACAACCCAAGTTAAATTAGAACATCCATCAAAAGCATAACTCGGAATATTAGTAATTTTAGCTAGAATAATCACACCGGTTATTGATGTGTTTGACCTAAATACAGAGCCAAATGATGTAACAGTTTTACCTTCAATTGTTTCAGGAATAGTAACAACTCCACCACTTCCTGTGTAACTGATTATTGTGACATCGCTTCCATCAATTTCATAGTTAAAAGGCACTTCTGTGATTGTGTCGTCACCACTCTCGCCACTCGAACCACTTTCTTTTACTGTATAGTGTGCGTACACAGTAATATTGCTTGTTACCCTAGTTGTAGTTGTAAACCGTGTGCCACCTGTTGCTTGAGTGTACCACTCCCCCCTTGTCCATGTGTGGTTACTATCTGGTGTAGCATCAGGCAAAGAAGTAGTGGCATCAATATTTCCTACTTTTCCTGATAAGGCAATTGTGTTCTTAGTAGTATCTCTTGAAACAGTTATTTGTCCTATCAAAACACTTTGCCCTCCATGTGCAGTGTTCGCATTGAATGTTACTGTCCATGTACCTGTTGTGTCGGTATCTGTGCCTGGGGTTACAGGTTCGGATGGAGTGGTATCCTCACCATTTCCTGACTTCTCCCATTTTGCATAAAGAGTTGTGTTTTTCTCAAATTCGTCCGTAGCAGTCATGACTGAACCAGTGCCATCCGCATTTTTATACCACCCCTTGAAAGTGTATCCACTCAATTTTGGGGCTGCAGGCCAATCAACATCTTCGTTGTCTGCAACACAGGTTTCTTTCTCGATAACTATTGATTCTATTGAGCTTGGTGTTGGGGTAGCTTCGGTATCTAGATTTTCGTAGTTAAGATTAAACCTAATCTTGATAGTGTTACCACAACCTGCAAACAGCATAACGCTAACTAACAAAAATACTGTGCAAAGTCCTACCGACAACAAAGCTGCTAAATTCTTTTTGTTTACCATTTTTTCTCTCCTATCTTTATTTTTCCCAATTTTTTTATTTGGTTATGCATATTGTATCAAATTATTTTATATTTTGTCAAACAAAACACATACAAATTCAACATGAGATTAAATTTGCCATTTTTTAGGAGATACTTCGCTTACGCTCAAGATGACAAAAAACAAAAAGAAAGCCCTTTTTTCGAAAGATTGAAGCCCATGCTTCACCAAACGAATAATTTTCACTTTCGAGAATTTTGAAACCTATATTTCACCGAATAAGAAAAATCTCCCATCCGAGAGATTTTTTATTTAATTGTTTGTATAATCAACAATTATTACCAAAGTGTTGGCCTACCATCCACCCAGTGCCAACACCCCGAATTGTTTGACGAACTAAACCATTTCTTCGTTGTCTTTTTATCATTATTAAACTCGCTTGAGCCTCGAGTAACACTACTTTCCCAGCTCTTTTGTGAAGCAAAATTACAATAAGCCACCAGTTTGCTCGTTGTGTTATTGAAAGCATTTGCTTTCATACATTTTAATGTGCTTGGCAAAACGATTTCTTTTATTCCACTAGTTCCTGTGAAAGCGTATCCACATATTTCCTCGATTCCTTCTGGCAAATTTACGTAGTGCAAACTATCGCAACCAGAGAAACAATGTTCACTAATAGATTTTATATTAGTTTTTTGACTTGAATTTAGTTCAAAAGTAACACTACTTAGATAGTCACTTTCAGCGAACAGCCAACTTCCTAACGTGGTAACACTAGAAGGAATGGTGATACTAGTTAGACTGTTGCATTCTTTAAATGTCCGGTCACCAAGAGTTCTTAAGGTGTTTGGCAATGTCACTGATGTGATAGTCTTATTCTGAAAAACTCCTGTACTTGTGCCACTATCAATTGCGACTACGTTCTTACCATCAATTTGACTTGGAATAGTCACATTATTACTTGTCCCTGTGTAACCAGTGATTGTTACTTCTCTACCAGAAACAGAATAGGTGAAAGGTATGTTTGTTTGCGTTGAGCCACCACTAGTGCTAATGCTAGTCCAATGAGCATAGAATGTTGCAGCTGATGTGCCCACTATGTAGGTTGAAGTTTGTTGAGTTCCACCAGTTTGGGCAGTCCACCAGCCATTAAATGAAATTTTACTATCATCATTCATTGGAGTTGATGGCAGCGACACTCTATCCCCTGTGTAATATAAATTTGAATTCATGTCATATCTTGTATTATCAGAATTTTTCCAATATCCACCATTTGCATCAAATCGTACTCTGTATTTTTGTTTTTCCGTCCAGTGGCTTGTAAATGTTACTGTTCCGCTCGTGGCTAAATTTCTAAAATATGTGCATTTTGTGTAA
>JAEEGL013491515.1_pt1 | contig 13543 bp, 13 predicted proteins | sample 9134231 | NCBI WGS metagenome assembly JAEEGL01 (sample SAMN16246548, study PRJNA631951) | gut metagenome | biome: gut microbiome; feature: rumen; material: fiber-attached | host: Bos | place: Iran: Karaj | collected 2018-10
CAGACAGCTATTACGGCTGCTGAAACCGGACACCTCGTATTCTCGACGCTCCATACGAACAGTGCGGCCGACACGATTAACCGTGTTATCGACGTATTCCCGCCGCACCAGCAGCAGCAGATTCGCGTGCAGCTTGCGAGCGTTATCGAATGCGTTATCTCCCAGCAGCTTCTGCCGATTCAGACCGGCTCCGGCCGTGTGGCGGCATTCGAAGTAATGCTGGGAACCAGCGCTGTTAGAAACCTGATTCGTGAAGGAAAAGCTTTCCAGATTCCTTCCATGATTCAGACCAGTAAGAAACAGGGCATGCAGTCCATGGACGACGCCCTTTATAACTTGTATATCGGTGGACTTATCAGTGCAGAGAACTGTCTGAACTACGCACAGGACACCATCGCGATGAGCCGGAAGGTTACCTTCTAGTTTCATCCATAAGAAAAGGAGGATTAATCGATGCCTGCATATGCATATGAGGCCGTCGACAAGATGGGAAGAAAAAAGCGCGGCAACATTGAAGCCGCTTCGCCGGATCGTGCCCAGTCGATGCTGAAAGGAGAAGGACTGATACCGCTTAAGGTAAGCGAGCAGTCATTCCTGAATAAAGACGTTAATATTGGTGGAAGCGGTGTAAGCAAGCGCGACCTCAGCGTGTTCTGCCGACAGTTTGTATCCATCCTGAACGCCGGTGTTCCGATTGTAGACGCCATGGGAATGATGGAAGACCAGACTGAGAACAAGCGCCTCAAGAAGGCTCTTGGTGAGGTCAAGGCGAACATTGCCAAAGGTGAAAGTTTCGCAAACGCACTTCGTGAACGCAGCGACATCTTCCCGTCCATGATGATTAACATGGTAGAGGCGGGTGAGGCTTCCGGTAGTATTGATGTATCGCTTGACCGAATGGCATCTCAGTTTGAGAAAGACACAAAGCTTTCTGCCCTTATTAAAAAAGCGCTTATCTATCCTATTGTTGTTGTTTGTGTTGCAATCGTCGTAATGATTGTCATGATGGCTTTCGTTATCCCGAACTTTATGGATATGTTCAAGGATATGGACACGAAGATGCCGGCGCTAACGTTGGCGGTTATGGGCGCAGCAGATTTCTTTAAGGCGTATTGGTATTTGATTGTCGGCATTATTGTCGTGATTGTTATTGGACTAAAAGTGTTTAGCGCGTCTCAAGTTGGGACCGAGTTTTTGGCCAAGGCCGCAATTAGTATACCGGCATTTAAGGAGTTTACCATCAAGACGTCGTCTTCGAGACTTGCCCGAACTTTAGCAACGCTCACTTCTTCCGGTATATCAATGATTGACGCTCTTGATATTTCGGCAAAGACAATGACAAACTATATGTTCCGTCAGGCGGTGCTTGAATGTAAGGAAGAGGTAAAGAAGGGTGTTCCGCTTTCGGAGCCGCTCAAGAGATCGGGACTCTTCCCGCCGATGGTTGTTCATATGACTAAGATTGGCGAGGAAACCGGTGATATGGACTCCATGCTCACAAAGATGGCAGACTATTACGATGAAGAGGTAGAGAATGCCACTCAGAACCTTCTTTCCGTAATGGAGCCGGCGATTATTCTTGTTATCGCTGTTTTCGTCGGTATTCTTGTAGGAGCTTGCGTTATGCCGATGCTCAGCTTGTATAAAGGACTGGACAACATTTAATCATGAATTAAGCGACCGCCGGAATAGGGACGGCAGTTGTTTAAGATATAGACTACGGAATGAGGAACCGTAGTTGGAAAAATCAATTAATATTATATGAAAATGGAGGAATGTTTTATGAACAAGAACAAAGGTTTTTCACTTGTTGAGTTGATCGTAGTTGTAGCTATTATGGCAGTATTGGTTGGTATCCTGGCTCCGGCTTACCTGAGCTATGTTGAGAAGACCCGTCGTGGTACTGATGAGAACACCGCTGAGGAAGTTCGTCATGCTGTAGAAATTGCGGCTGCTGACATTAACGTATATGATTGCCTTAAGAACGGTGCTACTTTGCAGTACAGCGGTGGAACCGCAATCAATAGCGTTGGAACCAGCTATGGTGCAGCTTTCTCTGAGGCTATGACTGATAACTTTGCAAACAAGCCGTTTGAAATTAAGTCTAAGAAGTACAGCGGAAAGACTTATACTGTTACTGTAACCAACAACAATGCTGGTTCTGGTGCTGCTCTTACCGTTACCGGTGCTTGGAGCAACTAATTATATGCTTGCATTTGTCGCATTCTCTTTAGCATAAAGAAGAAGGATAAAAGCGTTTTAAAAGCATAAAATGACTGAGTCATAGATATGAAGTCCGTTTTCCCTATCACGCAGGTGGCTTTGCCACCTGCGTGGGATATAGTATCTAGACAGAGAGTATGATAAAAAGGGGTGAGTAATGATGATATCAGATCAACATGGCTTCTCCCTCGTTGAATTAATGGTTGTAATCGCTATTATGGCCGTGATGGTGGGGATTATTACCCCGGCATACCTTTCATATATTGAGAAGACTAGAATACAGAAAGATGAATCCGCAGCGGGCGAGATATACCGTGCTGCGGAAATTGTCGTCTATACTGGCGAGTATGATATTTCTGACCAGGTTTTGGTAACCTTTAGTAGTTCGGGCATACAACTTAACGCAGCTATTGCTAATCAGGCAGAGGTTGAGAATATATTGCGGGAACACTTTGGGGATCAATATAGCACGGCGGTGCCTGTTTCAAAAAAATATAGGGATCGAACATATACGGTTACGATTCTTCCGCCCGAAGAGGGCTCATATATGCCCCGCCTTTCTGACGGGTGGTCATCATAGATGGGGTGGCTTTATATTACGCAAACAAGAGGTAGAACTCGGTGGGTGTAGGTCTTATAATAGCACTGTATATTATCATCTTCCTTTATGGAATCGTGATTGGCAGTTTTTTAAATGTCTGCATCTACCGGATTCCCCTTGGAGAAAGCCTTTCGAAGAAACGATCTCATTGTATGACCTGTGGTTACCAGCTACGGTGGTTTGATTTGATTCCGCTGTTCAGCTGGTTGGCTCTTAGAGGAAAGTGTCGTAAGTGTGGCGCGAAGATATCGCCCCAGTATCCAATTGTTGAGGCTGCAAACGGACTCCTGTATGTCCTCATCTTTTGGGTACACGGGATGGATTCCGTCACAGTAGTCTTGGAAAGTGTACTTTACTGTTTGATGGCGTCGGCGTTGTTGGCGCTAAGCGTGATAGACTTTCGCACTTTCATTATTCCTTTCGGATTTAATATATTTATCTTCTGTTTGGGAATGGTGAATATAGTATACCGGATCTTCTTTGTGAAGAGTTCGGATATTTGGCTGTATATAATAGGGTTTTTCGTAACAAGCGCTATCTCCGGTTTACTTTACCTATTCGGAGCAATGGGCGGAGGAGATGTTAAGCTTCTTGCAGCATCGGGTTTTTTAATTGGATGGAAGCTATCGGTTCTGTCATTCTTTGTTGGATGCATTATCGGAGCGATAATTCATCCGATTCGGATGAAGGTTTCAAAGCAGGGACGTACACTTGCGATGGGGCCGTATCTTTCCGCAGGAATACTCCTTGCGGTATTGTGGGGATACCAATTTATCGATTGGTACATGAAGTTTACCGGATTGGATAAGATACTCGGTTGACGGGTATAATTAAATGGAATATAACTGACATATATGGTCAGATTATAGATATATAAAGAGTAAGAAGAAACTGATAAAGGGAAGGAAGAATTGCAACGCAATTCGAAAGGGAACCAAAATGGCAGGAAAAGTGCTATCAATGGAGATCGGCCAGGGAATGACCCGCGTTGTTGAGGTTGACTATCAATCAAAGTCTCCCAAGATTTACAATGCATTCTCTCTTGAAACGCCTAAGGACATGGTTCAGGACGGCGTGATCACCAGAAATGAAGACTTTATCATTAATTTAAAGGCAGAGATTCGGAAGCGAAACATCCGCACCGAGAGCATTGTCTTTACGGTGGCATCGAGCCGTATTGCCAACCGTGAAGCGCGTATTCCGCTCTGCAAACCGAAGCAGATTCTGCCGTTGATTACCGCGAACGCAGCAGACTACTTCCCGGTAGATATGAACCAGTATCATCTGGTATACAACATTCTCGGAAAGACCGAAGAGGAAGGCGTAAAGCAGTATCGTCTTTCTCTGCTTGCCGTTCCGAACGATGTAACGACTTCCTACATTGACTTGGCGCGTACGCTCGGAATGCATATTCGTGCTATGGATTATGTCGGAAATAGTATCTTTCAGGTTGTACGTCATGAGATGACGAGTGGTGTGAATGCCGTTATTAAGATTGACGAGCATTCTTCGCTTATTACAATCATTAAGAATGGTGAGATTGTTCTTCAGCGTTCGGTTCCGCATGGTGTAAACGGAGCAATTGAGAATGTTACCGAACTTGATGTGTACGGAGAGAATTTGAGCTATGCCGATGCGACCGTTGTATTCACGCAGCAGCGTTGTCTGCGACGTTACTTGAATGTAGACGTTGATTATCAGGAAGCGGAAGATACTTCTGATGAAGTGATGATGTCCCGTATTATGATTACCGAGAACCTGCGGTATTTCATCGGTAACGTTGGTCGTATTCTTGAATACTTTGTATCGCGTAACGATAATACGCCTATCGATAATATTTACCTGGTGGGTATCGGCGCTGATTTCGTCGGAATGGATGAGCTTCTTTCGAACGAATTGGGATACAAAGTTGAGAAGTATACCGGACTTGACAGTATTCGTACCGGCTCTGCGAGTTTTTCGGCGCTTGAGTCAATGCGTGTTTATGCGGCGGCAATCGGGGCGTCCTATTCACCATTACAGCTGTTGTCTCCTGAGTTGTTAAAAGGTGAAAAAGAAGCAAGTTTGATTATACCGATTGCATTCTTCCTGGCCTGTGTTGCGACTGCAATTGTGTTGTTTATTGTGGGACAAGTTGGTGTAAATGCTGCTAAGAAAGAGAATGAAGATTTAAAGAGTCGGCTTGACCGTACCAAATATTTGGAGGATTTGAATAATACATACATCGCTTCGAAGGAAACATACAATAACATAAATGCGGAATTGGGCATTTCTTCGAATGATAACCGTCTTTTGACTCAATTCATTGCGGAACTGGAGTCAAAGATGCCGGAGGGATTTAGAACCCTTTCTCTCGTGGCAGATGAGACGGATGGCGTTACTATGGTTGTCAATTGTGCATCGAAAAAAGAGGCTGCTAAGGTATTCCAGCAGTTGAGAACCTTCGATACTATTACGATTATTACTTCTTCCGGCTTTACAGAAGAGTGCGGACTTCTTCCCGAATATGAAGAGATTCTGGTACAAGCCTTGGCGGAAGATATTGAAAAAGCTTTGGAGCCATACTTAGAGCATATGGATTCGCTAGGCTATGTTCTTGATGATGATGGTGAGCGGGTTACCATTGAAGAGATGGAAGAACGTATTACTGAGCAAATACTAAAGCAGACAGCGGAAGATTATATTGTTCTTGGTCGAATCATCAAAGGAGAGCAAAACGAAGAAGATGATGAAAATGGCGAGAACAAGATTGATAGTAAGTTTGCCGAGATCGATCCGGAGGACTATTTCTATACAAAAGTATCATTTAGTATAAACTGTATTTATAATACAAACTGTGAATCTAACGCTGATTATATGACCGGAGTCGAAAAAGCCTTGGAACAAGAGCAGAATAAGAGAGACGCGGAGCAGGCGAAAAAGGAAGCCGAGGAAAAGGCCAAAAAGGATAGCGAAAAGGACGAGAACAAGTAGGAGGATTAGTATATGAACATGAAAGTATCAAAAAGAGACATCGGCATTCTCCTATTCGTCTTTGGAGCAATTGTCGCGTTTTGTGTCTATCAGTTTTACTTCCGTGGAGCGATGGATAAGAAAAAGACCTATGAAGAGGATAGTAAAACGCTTCAGGACAGACTCAATAAATACCTCAATGTTGATGAGAATGCTGTAATCGCTGAAATGGCGAAGAATTCGGAAGACTTAAGCGAAAAGGCAAAGAGATATCCCGCAGCATATCGTTACGAAGATATCATTATGTATTTGGACAAATGGCAGAGCCTTCCGTACGAAGAAATGTACTATTTCAAAACTTATACGATAGAAGAGACTACTGTTTCGAATGTAATTGGTGGTGTAATTGACTGGGATCAGACCAATCGTATGCCGATTGAAACGAGTTATATGTTTAGTAAGGCAACTTTGAAGACAACGTATGGAACTAATACATACAAGGGATTCAAAGATATGATTAATAAGATTTATTTGGATCCCGCGCCAAAAACAATCCATACTTTGCAGGCTGTATTTGACGCATCTACCGGTTTCGTTGCAGGCTCTATTGATGTTGATTTCTTCAATGTTCATAACGGAACCAATGTATATGAACCGGTTGATATAGGAGATGTTAAGACCGGAGTGGAGAACATCTTTGGCCCAACATATACACCTACACCGACGCCTACACCGACGCTGACACCGGATGCCGAAAATGAGAATAACGGTCGTACGAGACGATAGAAGGAAAAGATTGGAGGTAATCCGCCTTTATGACGGATTACCGCCTTATCATAACTGAAGAAAACTCTTCGGTTATGATAAGGCCTCAATCGGAGACCTTAAGAGGAGAAAAATTATTATACGAAAGGAAGCGATAACGGTGAAATTCATAAAGCGTAAGAAAAAGAACCGTGGCTTTACATTGGTTGAAGTATTGGTGGCTGCTGCTATATTGAGCCTTGTGGTGACACCAATTCTATCATCGTTCGTTACAATTGCCAGGGTAAATGCGAAGTCAAGGCGTGAATTATCTGCTACTACCATCGCAAGAAGTGTCATGGAGTCTGTAAAAGGATTTGAGCTGGCGGAAGTCTCAAAGCAGTGTAATGATTCTTCCAGTGGATTCTATGTTATTGCTGGAACGATATCCGAAGCAAGTGAGGTTGGAACTGCATCATATGCTTCTGGAAAGTTTACCCCTAAGGATTCCGGGGAGTACACATTTCGAATTAAAGGTGTACGAATGGACGGAACCACATATGATGTAGAATTTTCATATAAGCGGAATGATTCCAGGACAAAATCAACAGTAGTTGCGTATGAAAATAAAGGGGCCAGCTTGACACCGATTCCCGGGCTCACAACAGCAAATGTTTTAGGTGCAGAAGGAGTAAGGGTATTAGTTTACTATGATGTTGAAGTTAAGGTTTATCGAGGCGAAACCAATTTTTCGGCTTCAGCTTTGCTTACGACGTTAACCGGTTCGAAAGCCGACTACACACCGACAGAATAAATGAAAGGAGAACAACATATGAAAAGACTAGTTAGAAACAATAATGGCGTTGCGTTGATAACAGTTGTTATCGGTGTAATGTTTTGCCTTTTGTTGACATCAACTATGCTTCGTGTGTCGCTCCTTGGATTACAATCGCGAAGCATCAATAATCAAGTGACAGATAACTACTATGATGCAGAATGCGTTTTAGATACGATTCGGTTGAATCTCCAAAACCTCTCTGCACGGGCATGGAAAGAGAGCGAGAATGCAATTGGGGATTCTTCAGAATATCTTAAGAGAGCATATGTTCTGTTAACGGCTGATGACGTATCTCATTGTACGGTTGGAACACATGTTTTTACCGATATAGAAGGCGGAACACCAGCCGAGCAGAAGTATACAAATATCAAAAACAAGCTGCAGGATAATGCAAAGAATGGGGGAACCGTAGAGAGTTTTTCCAGTATAGAAGTAACAGGTTCGGGAACAAAGTTGAGTGCAATCATAATTCATGATGTTGAAGTGAAGTATGAGAACCCCACTACAAAAATGGTTTCTTATGTTAAGATGGACATTACGATATCCGCTCCGTTATATGCTTCCACTGAGACTCCACCGTTGTCCAGTTATTCTATGTTTGTTGGAACGGGAGCAACAATAGGCGGTTCCGACTATAATGATGGTGCTGGTTTTAATAAGATTGGTTATCTGGAGCAGGAAGGAAATGTCTATATCGGATATACTTCTTACAATGCAACTACTCAGGTTGCAAAAGCACTTACAGTGAATTGCCGTAATACTTTAATTTTGTCTGGCAATAACACAATCATTAATGGGGATGTAACAATTACGCAACGGGCTAGCTTGCAGTTAACCGGTAAAAAAGTTGATGTTCGCGGAAAGATATATATCGATCCCAATTGCCATTTGATTATCGGCGACCAAACGGTATTGAACTGTCAAGATATTCTTATAGGGGAGAATAAAGCAGGAGGTGTCGTATATACATCTGTTAAAGACTTGTCCAACTATCCGTCGACACCGAAAACATATCCTCTGGGCGAGCCGAGAAAGTATCATGCAAAATTGAAAACTTTGGGGTTGAGCGATTCGGACAAAGCACAAGCCCACTACCTTTATAATCCCGCATCAATAGTATATCTTGAGGCGGATTGGGAAACTAAGACAATTAATGGTGAGCCAAAAGAGGTGCTGAAAGAGGATGTTAATGGTCTGTATTCATACTCTGGCGCAGGATATGACGCTGTAATTAAATCAGGTGTTATTGATAAGCAGAGTGATAATAATAACGGAAAGAGTAAAAACTTGAGTGGAACGAAGCATATAAATATTTCCCCAGGTGATCCGAATTTAAAACCGAAAGAAAATGTTACTTATGGTAACAAGCAATATGATCAAAGGTTCTCGGAAATAATCGACATTCCTGTTTTTGCAGAGTATTTCAAAACCGGAGATGCTGCGAACCTCAAGCTTCAATGCGAGGTGAAACCTTCTGTTCAGTTGAGTAATGGAAAGTATAAAAATACGACTAGCGCTAGCTTTCAGTCAATAACGAGAAATGTTGGATCATCTGATAAACCGGCGTATTATATGAAGAGTAAAACCAATCCTGTTAATGACAGTCTATATAAGTGTAATGTTTGGATTGGATATAACAATGGTCTTAGCGCAATAAATAAACTTAATGAAGATGAAGGATACTTTATTATAACGAATCTAGACATGAAGATTAACATAGATGCTGATTGTGATAGGTATAGTGGAATCTTTCTTACTTCTGGTAAACTGGTCATTCAGAAAAATGATGGGTGGGGCGTTGGAGAATCCTTGTTGAATTATACCGTGAAGAATAACGGCAATCTTCAAGAGTTTATTGATTTGATAGGAAGACAGTGCTGTAACGCGTCTAGCGGATCTTATAATACTATAGTGAATAATCTATTTATGAAAGGAATAGCAACATTCTATAGCAACACTACCCAGGCCGGTTCCTCGGGCAAGGTCGCAGATGACCAGAACTCGACTATGGACTTAATAGATTTCAGTAACTATGAGAAAAAATAGTAGACGATAACACGAATTCATAGACGTTATTTGAGGAGAGTATTATATGAAAAAGAATCGTGGCTTAACTCTAGTTGAAGTAATGGTTACCGTTGCTATAATGGGTGTATTGGCCGGGATAATTGGCATTACAATGGGAGTCCTTCTTAGTCAAAGAGTAAAATCCATGGCAGCAGATACTAAGAGTGTCTTCCAGAGTACACAGATTGCAGCAATGGGACGTGATGACGCGTATATAGAATTGCATCAGTCCGGAAGTGATGCTTATGTAATTGCCTACTCTTCAGAAGGCAAGGAGATTAATCGAGCAGAAGCGCATAATGTTACAATGACGTATAAAATAAACAATGGCAACCCTCAGACTCCGAACCATACGAGGATATATTTTAACCGGCAGACAGGAGGTTTACTAGCGTCAGCGGACTCCGCCATTAGTACAATCATTCTCACGAACGGTCAGCGGACAATTACTTTGCAGATTTCCAGACTAACCGGTAAGGTTACTTACTGAGAGAGGAGGAAACCATATGAGAAGAACAAAAAATGCAGGTTTTACACTTGTTGAGTTGCTTGTTTCTGTTGCGGTACTCAGTATTGTAACGCTTGGCGTTGGTGGACTCCTTCGCCTTGCGGCGCAGCAGTACACGAACGCAACGAAAGAAACAGAAGTTCAGAACTTAGCGCAGTCCACATTTGCATCTGTTAGCAATGCTCTTGAAGATGTGGCAATCGATGTAGATTTTACTGGATCTAAACTTACAATTATCAACAAAGATGGTTGTATTCTGTTTCAGAAGGCCGGAAATATATTATACTATGATGAGAAGTCTTTGACAGACTTAGGAGTTACCGACCCTACAGATATTGATGTTCTTAAAACCAAGGCACTTGGCGCAAGTATAGGAGGTACTGAAGGACCGACAACAGAAAATATTCTTGCTGATCATGTTAGCGGTTTTAATGTGAACACGTCAACAAAAGACAAGGGATTTGTTGTTGTTAGTGTTACGATTTCCTTCAATGGCAGATCTAAAAACTTAATGCAAAATGTCTTCATGCGAAACCTGAGACCGAAAGAAGAAGATGATGATTCGTCTGATGATAACGACGCCGATGATGATGACGACGATGACGACGATGACGATGATGACGACAATGTCGATCCGTTCGCAGGTCTTGGCTCAGACGATGACGATGATGACGATGATGACGATGATGATACCACCACGCCAACGATGAACCTGTTGAATTCTCATGTTTATGACAACAAAACGAAGTTATCATTTAACATTAAAATGGTGGAATCAAATGGCACTACTACCGATATTGGTTTCATTATTTCCAAAAACGCAAACAATGAATATATTCTTGATGGACTTTCGATTGAAGATGCCAAAAGGATATTTAATGCAGCACATGCAAATGGAGACCAAACAATTCCAGCTATGCCTGGATTTGATAATGGTGCAACAAGCATTACGCTAACTGAGGCGCAACTAGAATGGTTTAAGACATATTTTAGTCTAGATATTAAGGCTAAGCTACCGCCACAAGAACCGGAGGAGCCGAATCAGACGCCTGCTCATCCGACAATTACGGGAACGACATCAAAGACCTATGGTGGCAGACCGGTAGAGTATACAGCTTTGGCGGATGGTATTTCGTTTACGGTTGCTGATGGGACTTATAATAATGCCGGTACGTTTACCGTTAAGTTCCAGAAAATCGGCAATAAGTACTATCTGAGCGGTAATTCAGGTGGTAATAAATGGCTGTTCGGAAAAGACAAACTTAATGTTCCGGGATACGAGGAACACTACAATGACGACACTTATGAGATGTCCGAAGACCAATTAGATTGGTTTAGTAATGAAATTGGATTGGATCTTAGAACGGCATTTGAGTAGAAGTTAGTAATATTGTTTAAGGAGTTCAGCACTATGAAGAAGAATGCAGGAATCTCAACAATGATGGTAACCGGAATGGCGGCTTTTGTCTCCGTTTTTGCCATGGTACTTTTAATCGTACTTCGTGGCACAATAGGAGGCGGAACCGATAATTCAAAGGCTCTTACGGAAGCAGAAGAGAAGGGTGAGACAATCAACCGTTCCTTTGTTTTGGATATATCAACTGCGGACATCAATGTTTACTGGGACAAGGTAAACATGGCTATGGTTTGTGTTGCCAGCGATAAATTCAGCGTTACCTGGCTTGAGAGAGAGAATGTATATCGCTGTGCTATGAGTTATTCCGACAGCAATCTTACCGCAGAGCAGAAGGCAGAAGAGGCGCAGGAGAATGCAAAAAACATCATTCTGAACCCGGAAGCGAAAGATGGTGAGGATCCTTCCCTTGCAAACTGCAGAGCAGCAAGAGCATCTATGCAGACACTGGCAATCGGACTTCGTGCGTTCTATGTTGAGACCGGACTTGATGCAGAGGCTAAGATGACGCTCCGTATTAAGTACAATGATTCCGAGAACAAGACACAGCTTCTTGAAAAGGAATATACGCAGGCTTATTCTGCCGGTGCAGTTTCTTTCCGTGCTGCGCATAAGTAAAAGATGACCTAAAAATGTATAACAACAGAATCCGCCGGTTCATAAGAATCGGCGGATTTTTCTTAAGAAAACTATTCGGAGTGAGAGCATCACAGAATGAGAAGAGATAGACAGGTAACAGAGAAAGAGATTTATATGTGGAACATGATCGGCAGTATATTGAACGTTACTGCTTCCGTGTTCTTTCTTATTGCGGTTACCCGTCTTTCTGAGAGTGCACAGAGTGATGCTTTTAATCTCGGATGGTCGGTAGCTTTTCTGATGCTCACTATAGGAAACTTCTCCGTACGAATGTATCAGGCGACCGATGTGAAAGAGCAGTACAGTTTCTGGCAGTATTCTATTCTACGGTATATTACGGTTGCAGCGATGGGACTGGCATCGGTGTTGTATGTAATACTAAATCGGCATACAACACTCGAAGTGGCAGCAATTCTTTTATTATGCTCCTATAAAGCGATAGAGGCGTTGAGCGACCTGTTCCAAGGTCGTTTCCATCAGAAGGAACGGTTGGATCTTGCCGGGAAGGCAATGTCGGCTAGGATTGTAATGTCGGTTGTGGCATTTGTCGCAGCATTACTTGTGACGCATGATGTGATTGTAGCCTGTGTTGCAATCAATGTGGTTTCGCTTGCCTGTCTTGGGGTATTCGATATAAGATTTCTATATGAGAGCGGGCTTCAGAGCAAGGAGAAGCGAGAGGGAGAGCTTTCAAAGATTCCCGGACTTGCGTTACAGTGTCTGCCATTGTTTCTCAATGCATTCCTTCTGATGTTTGTATTCAACGAGCCAAAGGAGGCAATTGCGGATGCGATTGCAGGAGGCGTGCTGGCGGATGGTGCTCAAACAGCTTACAGTGTGCTCTTTATGCCCTCTCTTGCGCTTAATCTGCTCATATTGGTACTTTATCCGTTAATAACTAAGATGGCGCTTCTGTGGGCGTCAGGTAATTCTAAGGGATATGTGACGCTACTTTTGCGAATTGTGGGTGCACTCACGGCGATGTCGGTTGTAATCTTAGGTGTGGCATATCTGATTGGAATTCCGGTGCTGGAGATTCTGTTTGGAATCAATCTGGACGGGAAGAGAACGCTTTTCCTGATTCTTCTAGCCGGCGGATGCTGCAACGCGCTTATGAATGTGTTCTCGAATGCTATTACGGTTATTCGAAAGCATTATGCGCTTCTGCCGGGCTGTTTGGTGGTTGCGGGACTTGTATGGTTCTATGCGCACCGCATGGTGAACAGCGAGGGGCTGCTCGGCGCCGGCAAAGTGTTCCTGATCAGCCAGGCGGCACTTCTGTTAATTGACGCGGGAGTGTTCGTGGTCATGAGACCGAGAGGGAAGAAGGAAGATACAGCCTAGTGTTTTGAGTAAAGACGGTCCCACATAAGCGGGACCGTCTTTGCATATGAAACACCTTCTTGACAATCAAATCAATTAGATGTTATACTATCAATTGATAGCAAGTGTCGAAAGGAGGTGTTATCATAGAACTTGTCGTTAAATCAAAGAAAAGCGAAGTCGAATCATTTTTGACAGAGTTGAAAGGTCTTTTGAATCGGGAGACTTTTGATA
>JAEEGL013811668.1_pt1 | contig 13543 bp, 10 predicted proteins | sample 9134231 | NCBI WGS metagenome assembly JAEEGL01 (sample SAMN16246548, study PRJNA631951) | gut metagenome | biome: gut microbiome; feature: rumen; material: fiber-attached | host: Bos | place: Iran: Karaj | collected 2018-10
GGATGCCTGGTATGCCGTGCCCGACCTCTTTTTTCAAGATGTACTTGCAAAACAGGATGGTCAGCAGGATGCCGATGGCGGGACAAATGAAATAGAGGAAATGCGCGTAGTTGAACTGCGCATTGATGACCAAGTCGCGGATGCCATGCGCCAATTTCTTGATGATGACTGCGGCGGCACCCGCACAAAAACCCGTCGGGATGCTGAGTATCAGCATGAAACGGCGGTCGGTCATGTGTGTCGCCCGCCATTCGTTGAATTGGTCAATCCATCCGTTGATTTTGTCTTTCAGCACGGTTTTAGTCGTTTTGCGGCGGCTAAAATAGGAAAAAGTAACGCGCGAAGGAAAAAGAAATGACTTTTTCCCTAATTTCGCACCGTCGAACAACAATTAAACATTTCAACAATCAACAATTCAACCCGATGAAAATCGTCAGTTACAACGTGAACGGCATCCGAGCGGCCATCAACAAAGGCCTGCTACAATGGATTCAGGAATACCAACCCGACGTGCTTTGCTTTCAGGAACTGAAGGCCACGCCCGACCAAATCCCCCTGATGGACTTTGAGATGATGGGCTATCACCATTATTGGCTGCCCGCCCAAAAGAAAGGCTATAGCGGCGTGGGGCTCATCACCAAACAAGAGCCTGATAACGTAGTCTACGGCATGAACGAGCCTTTGTATGACAACGAAGGCCGCTTCCTTCGTGCTGATTTCGGCGACCTTTCGGTGGTGAGCGTCTATCATCCCTCGGGCACCACGGGCGACGAGCGCCAAGCCTTCAAGATGGTGTGGTTGGACTTTTTCCGCCAGTATGTCAACGAATTAAGAAAGGAAAGACCGCAGTTGGTGCTTTCGGGCGACTACAACATCTGCCACGAGGACATCGACATCAACAACCCGCGTAAGCACGACACCTCGTCGGGATTCCTGCCCGAGGAGCGACAATGGATGACCGATTTCCTCAGCGACGGCTACATCGACAGTTTCCGCCACTTGGTGAAGGAGCCTAACCGATACAGTTGGTGGAGTTTCCGTGCCGGTGCCCGCGCCAAAAACCTCGGCTGGCGCATCGACTACCATGTTGTGACGGACAACCTCGCCGACCGCATCGCCCAAGTGGACATTCTGCCACAAGTGATGCACTCCGACCACTGCCCCATCGTCCTCGATTTGAAATGATTTTCGCGAAAAGGTTGGCGTTTCAGAAAAAATCCGTACCTTTGCAGGCGGATTTTTCATCCGATGGCCTCATAGTTCAAGGGATAGAACGGAAGTTTCCTAAACTTTAAATCTAGGTTCGAGTCCTAGTGGGGCTACAAGAGAAAGCAAATAGTTGATTTTCAATTGTTTGCTTTTTATGTTTTGTTTTTCATGCACACAATAAAACCTACAAATTTCCGTTATCATCCCATAATTTCATATTTTTACCGCCCAAATTATTTCATTATGAAGAAACTCAACCTTTTTGCTCTCATCATAGCATCAATCTTTTCGACGACCGCTTTCGCCCAAGATGGCGTTTCCATTGGCAACTGGCGCACACACCTTCCCTATCAGAAAGTGATTGGCGTTGAGCCTGTTGGCAACAAGATTTTCGCCGCCACAGAGTATGAGTTGTTCTACTACGACACGGAGGACAACTCCATCAATATCCTCAACAAAATCAATGGCTTGTCGGACATCGGCATCAGCACCATCGGCTACAACCAAAGCCAGCGCAAATTATTTGTAGCCTATACCAACGCCAATGTCGACCTCATCGACCGCGACGGCAACATCAAGAACATGAGCGACATCAAAAACAACAAGAACATCGTGGGCAACAAAAGCATCAACCATGTCTTCTTCGATGGCGACTTGGCTTATGTGGCTTGCGGTTTCGGCATCGTCGTTTTTGACCTAAAGAAAGAAGAAGTAAAGGACACCTATTACATTGGCAACCAAGGCGATGCGGTGAATGTTACCGATGTGGCCATCTTCAACGGTAAAATCTATGCATGCTCCGATGATGGCGTTTATTTTGCCTCGCAAGATGCACAAAACCTCGCCAACTACGCCGCGTGGCACTTCGATAACTCGCTGATTCATCCGCATTTGGCCTATACCGAGATGGAGGTCTTCAACGGCAAACTCTACCTTAACTTCGATGGTGGTTTCCAAGCCGACACGCTTTTCGTCAACGATGGCTCACGCTGGGATTATTTCAACAAAGAGGACATCGACCAGAAATGGGAACTGCGTGCCTACGACGACCAATTCCTCATCACCAACCGCTACAATGTGGCCGTCTACGACCGCAACATGAACCAGACCCACAACATTTATTCGCCCGGCGGAGGCATTGAGCCACTCTCGACCGCCATTGACAACAGCGGCAACTATTGGATTGGCGACTCAAAACGAGGCCTCATCAGGACTTCGGACGGCTGGAACAATATGGATGTGCTTCCCAACGGCCCCGCCTCGAAAAACGCATTTGAACTGCAAGCCTTTGACGACCAAGTGTGGGTGGCCACGGGTGGACATGCCTCCAACTGGGGCAAACGCTACATGAAGGAAGGCGTGGCACGCTTCGACGGCCTTTGGACCATCCTCAATTCAAGCACCGTGACCGACCTTGGAACGATTTCCGACTTCGTTTGCACAGCCACCGACCCCTTAGACCCGTCCGTAACCTATGTAGGGACTTGGGGCGACGGCCTGCTGAAATTCAAGGACAACGACTTGGTTGAGATTTTCAATGCTGACAACAGCACCCTCACGCATTGGGTTAGCGATGCCAATCTCATCAATATCAGCGGATTGGCATTCGACAGCAGAGGCAACCTTTGGGTAGCCAACACAGGGGCCAGCCATCTCCTTTCAATGATGGAGCGCAACGGCACGTGGCACGCCTTCAACCTTGGCGGCAGCCTCAGCGGTGCCGACATTGGGCCTCTCATCATCGACAAGAACGACTACAAATGGATCATCAAGCGCGGCGGCGAACTCATCGTTTTCAACGACAACGGCACTTTCGATGCCGCTTCCGACGACCAGGCAGTCACGCTCAACACTGCCATTGGCAACGGTCACCTGACTGGCGCGGTCAATTGCTTGGCCGTCGACCATAACGGCGTTGTATGGGTCGGCACCGACAAAGGGCCTTGCCTATTCAACGACAGCCGCAAAATCTTCAATGGCTCCACCAATTTCGATGCTGTGCAGAAGGAAGTGCCACGCAACGACGGAACCTCGCAGTACGATTACCTTTTCGATGGCTCCAATGTGCTTTCCATGGCCGTCGATGGAGCCAACCAGATTTGGTTTGGCCTCGAATCGGGCGTCTATTTGATGTCGTTTGAGAGCAAGCCCAAGCAAATCCACAACTTCAACATTAGCAACAGTCCCTTGCTCGACAATGCCGTCACCACTATGGCCATCGACAAGAGCGGCGAGGTGTTTTTCGGCACGAGCAGTGGCATCATTTCCTATCGCGGCGAGTCGTCCACCCCCGACCCAAGCGTCAGTGAGGTGATGGTCTATCCCAATCCAGTCAGACGCGGATTCTCGGGGTTTGTGGGCATCAAAGGTCTGGCTGCCAATTCGTTGGTCAGGATTACCACAGTCGATGGTGCTTTCGTCACCCAATTGGTTTCGGAAGGCGGGCAAGCCATTTGGGACTGCACCAACATCAACGGCGAGAAGGTTGGGGCTGGTGTGTATTTCATCTTCGTCAGCACCAAGAATGGCTCCAACAAATTCGCCACCAAGATTCTCATTCAGAATTGATGGACGACAAGACAGAAGGCATCGTCCTGCAATCCGTGAGATATGGCGATACAAGCCTGATTGTGAAGGTATTCACTCGCAATTTCGGCTTGAAATCCTACATGGTGAAAGGTGTGTTCAACCGCACCTCCAAACTTCGTGCGGCCTTGTTCCAGAATCTCAACCTCATCCATTATGTGGAAGCGGGAAAACCCAACAAAAGCACTTTGGGCTACCTGAAGGATGTGCAACTTGCCACCGTTTACCAAAGCATCCCTTTCGTGATGAACAAAAGTGCCATTTTGATGTATGTCAGTGAGTTGCTTGTGAAAACCATCACGGAACAGGAACAAAACACGGCCTTGTTTGATTTCGTTGTCCGGTCCTTGCAATGGCTTGATTTGGTGGAACGCGATTATGCCAATTTCCCCCTGTTTTTCACCTTGGAAATGACCCGACATTTGGGCTTTTACCCCAAAACCAACCATGAAGCCAACTTCTGTTTCGACATGATGGAAGGCTCGTTTGCCCACGATTACCCGCTCCATCCCTACTATTTCGATGCAGAAGCTGCCGCATTGCTCGCCCGATTCCTTAATTTGGGCATCGACGAGGCCTGCCGCCTGCCGCTCTGCGCAAACCAACGCCGCGAACTGCTTGACGGCCTCATAGTCTTCATGCGGCTTCATGCCCCAGTAATGAAGGACTTCCATTCACATGAGGTGCTGAAGTCGGTGCTGGAATGAAAAAAGCCAACCCGAAGGCTGGCTCCAAAAAATACCAAAAAAGTAAAAAAACCTTATCTCAATTCCAATGAGGTCTGACCGATGAGTTTTCCGCCTTGTTCGTACACATCGATGAAATAAGTGCCCGGACGCATTTCCACACCCTCTGGCTTAACATAATAGGCACGCACACCCGTTTCCTTGCCCTCATAATTAACCCTCACTTTTTCAGTGAATTGCAGCGTTTCGCCATTCGACTGGAAAGCGTATTCGTCGCCCGAGCCCTTGCTGATGATGGCTCGAGTGGGGTCGGCAATGCGGATGTAGAACAACTTTGTACCCGGCTGAACCAAGTCGTTGGCAGCCAAGGTGAAGTCGATTTTGATGCGCTCGGCGCGGTTGGCCCTGTCAGTCGAGGCCTCCTTGCTCCCACCCTTGAAACGGACGGCCTGAGCCGTGTAGTTATAGAGTTTCAAGATGGCTGCTTGGTTCACCATATTGGTAAGTTCCTCCTTCTGGCGGGTCAAATTGGTGTTTTGGCGACGCTCGGCTTGATATTCTTCGCGGATGCGCTCGTTTTCGGCCACCAATTCGCGGTTGACGGTATACAGCGAATCCATTTGGCGCACATATTTCTGGGAGATGGCTTGCAGCGAGGCCACTTTCTTCTTGATTCTGTAGTAATCCCACTGTGAATCAAGAAGTTTCTTGATTTCAACGGCATCGGCTTGGATGATGCTGTCTTTTTCGGCCAATTCAAGGCTCAGCTCGCCATAACTCTCTTTCAGTTGATTGTGAACCTTTATCAAACTATCAACTTCATACTGAAAATCAATGCGTTGCATTTCCTTTTCGGCTTCCAATGCCTTCAAGTCATTCTTGATGGAAGCGTTTTTCTTTCCCAGCATGATGACAAACACCAATGCCAGCACCAAAGCCGCGAGAAGGACATAGAGCAACACCCTTCCTGTGCGGTTATTTCTTTCCTCTGAATCCATGACTTATTCTTTTTGGGTTATTCTTCAATTTTCTTCAATTCACTTTCGTAAACGGGCTCCACCTTGGCCCGTGAGATATGTACTGGGATATATTGGCCGACCACATCGATGAAGACAATCAAATGACGCTTGTTTTGGATGGTGTCGAGCCGTCCTGTGAGACCTTTCATCGGGCCGGTGATGATGCGCACGAGTTGGCCTTCCTTCAAATCCTCGTTGTTCAGCATCTTGAACTCTTCGCCGTGTTCATAATCCTCCACAAACTTCTTGATGGCAAGAATCTGGTTTTCAGGAACAATGACGGCCTTACGCTCGAAGGTGACGAACTTGACCACACCATACACATTCAGGATGGGGATATACTCCTTTTCGTTGGAAAACACGAACACATACGACCTGAACAAAGGCTCCTGCACCTTCATGCGCCGGTCGCTCCACTGCTTCATTTGGGTAATCAGCGGCAGATAAGCCTGCACGCCCATATCCTCAAGTTGCATAAGCACCTTTTTCTCGGCCCGCGACCTGACGTATACGGCATGCCAATATCTTTCAACTGAGTAGCCCATGTCCCGATGATTTAGTCATTCTTATCTTTCTTATGCCGATGGTGCTTTTTCTTGTTGCCATTTTCGCCTTCGCCGTAATAGTCGCTGCCGTAGCCATAACCGTAGCCATAGCCGTAGCCATAACCATAGCCGTATTTCTTGCTGCCATAGCCATAGCCTTTCTCGATATGGAGTCCGTTGACGACAATGTAGAACTGCATATTACGGTCTTCAAGGTCTTTGACGATGCTTCCGAAAGCGTTCTTGTTAGTCACGCCCTGACGGACGATGAACAAGTTGGCATCGGTGTAGCGCATGAGCAACAAGGCATCCGTGACCAAGGCGATGGGCGGCGTGTCGATGACGATATAGTCGTAGCGTTTCTTCAGCTCCGCAAACAACTCGTCGCACTTCTCTGAGGCAATCAATTCGGCGGGATTGGGCGGGATGGGCCCGCTTGTGATGATGTCAAGTGTCGGAATCTTGCCCGAAGGCTGGATGATGTTGTCGAGGTCCTCTTGGTTGCTCAAGAAACTGCTCAAACCGACATTGTTGTTGATGCTGAACTCTTGGAACAGCTTGGGTTTGCGCAAGTCGAAGCCGAGCAATATAGTCTTTTTGCCATAAAGGGCATAAATGGAAGCGATATTAATGCTGTTGAAGGTTTTTCCGATGCTCTGCACATCGCCCGTAACCAGCACTGTGCAAGGCAGTTTGCTCTGCGTGATGAACTCGATGTTGGTACGAATGGAGCGGAACGACTCCGACACTGGCGACTTGGGGTTGTTGACTACCAAAAGCGGGTCTTTGTCGGCGGATTGAGCCACCTGCCCGATGATGGGGAACTTGGTCAGTTTCTCCACATCCTTACGGTCGACGATGGACACATTGAAAAAGTCTTTCAGGAAAAGGAACAACGCCGGGATCAGTAGGCCGATAATCAAGGCGATGAGGTAGTTCATCGAAGTGCGGGGCGAAATCATCCTCGTCTTGTCAAGACGAGCTTCGTCGAGAATCTCGTTGTCGGGCGTGTTCGATGCCTTAAGGATTTGTGCCTCGGCACGACGGCGCATCAGGTATTTGTAGGTTTCGTCGGTGAAACTGAAGTTGCGCTGATAGTTGATGAGTTGCTGCTGTTTGCTGGGCAGTTTGCGCGACTGCTCTTCCAATACCGAAATGCGGCGCTCAATTTCCCTAAGACTCATCTGGGCATTGCTGACGAGGTTGTTGACATTCTCCAGCAAAGCACGCTTGGTGGTGATAATCTGCTCGTTGAGTTTCACAATCTGTGGGTGCTGCTCGGTTTGCGTAAGCAATTGGGTAGCCTTCAATTGAGACAATGAGACAAGGTCGCGGGCCAATTGGTTGAGCAAAGGGTCGTTGATGCCCATCGTACTAGGTGCAGCAAGGTTTTCAGGGTCATTGATTTGCACTCTGATATATTCCTGCAACTGTTTGTAAATCTTTACATTGACCGTCATTTCGGCCCTTTCCTTCTCCAAGGCTTGGATGTTGGTGTACACCTGATTGGCCTGAAGATCAAGGTTCATAAGGTCGTTCTGCTGACGGAAGTCTTTCAGTTCGGTTTCGGCCTGTTTCAGAGAATCCTTGATGCCAAGCAATTCATTGTCAATGAAAAGGATGGTGTTTTCAGAAACCACATTCTTCTTTTCCAAGCCACGGCTGACATATTCGTTCATCAGCAAATTGACGAACTCCACAATCTTCAATCTGTTGCTGCCCTTCATGCTCACCGAAACGACTGAGGCCTGCTTGGTAAGGGGACTAACGCTGAAGGAGCTCGATTGCCTGACGAGCGACGAATAACTATTGAGCCAGAAGTACAACTTTCTGTTCACATCAGACTCTGGTCTAAACAGTTCCGTTTTGGTGATGCGGATGCGGTTGTAGCCGTTGTCAATCCAATCGCCTTCCTGATATTCGCCACTAATATCGATTTTGGCGAAAGGATTGTTTTCTGTCATCTGGCAAAGGATGTAGTCGTACATGTTGAGGCCTTCGCCCACGGCGTGAAGCCAGATGTGGCCGTTTTCGAGGAAGGAGATTTCGTAGGTCAGTCCCACAGCCTGCGGCACACTATGCTCAAACTCGACGAGGAAGGGAGCACTTTTGTACAACTCTCTGTTGGTGATACGACCTTTCTCCATATAGGTCACTTCGATACCCATCTTCTTGACGACACGCTCACTCAAGGTATACGAGGTCAGGATGGCGATTTCGTTATCCAAGTTTTGGGAGGTACCATACGACGAACTGGTCATGATGGATGTCGGGTCAAAACCGGAACGGTCGTCCTTGATGATGACCGTACCCGAGGTTTGATATATCTTGGTCGAATAGCGGTTGATAACGAAACCGATGGCCAAGGCCACTACTGCAAATATGACGAACAAATACCAATGATTCAAGAAGTTGAATATCATCTGCCTCACATCGATGACTGGTTCTTCTTTGACCACTTGTTTCCTTGATGCTCTTTCGTTTGCCATTGTTCCTGTTTTTTTGAATTGTGATTAATCATTGAATCTCCTGAAAGCCACATACAAAGTAGCCGCAAGGGAAAGGATGGAGAACACCGTGGAATAGGGGAAGGTGGTGAAGCCCCATTGCTTGATTTTGAGCGGCTCAACATAAATGATGTCATTGGGTTTCAGATAATAATAAGGTGACGAAAGAATGTCGGCCTGACCCATGTCGACAGTAAGGATTTCGGAGCCATTGTCGGTTTGCCTAATTATCTTCACATCGCTTTTCTTTGCAAAATTGGTCATGTTGCCAGCCAACGCCATCGCTTCAAAGAGGTTGATTTGCGACTGGTAGACCTTATACATGCCCGGACGGGTCACTTCGCCCAACACCGTCAGGTTGAAATTCGACAACTTCAAGATGATGGTGGTTTGGTTGACGAACTTGTCGACTTCCGTCTGCAATCTTGCCTTGGCCTCGTCTACGGTCAGGTTTTTGAGTTCAATTTTTCCCGTCAGAGGCAGTTCGATGCAACCTTCTTCATCCAAAGTGTAGGATTGGAGATAAATGCTTGCATCCGTGCTGCTATTTGACCTACCAGAAAAGTCGACTGCCAAGGCAGATGCGCTCCGCTCATCGATGGTGTTGATGAAGCGAATATAGAGATTGTCGCCGGGCTGCAACTTGTAATCGATGGTGCGTTCATTGATATAATTAATGGATTGGTTTTCGGCCACCATCTGGGCTTCTTTCAGATAGAGCATCTTCTCTTGGGGCACGCATGAGGCAAAGACCAAGGCCAGCAGCAAGGCGACCATCCCCGTTTTCATTATTCTATTCGTGTATTTCATGACTGTTTATTTTTCATTGTTTAAAAGTGTCAATTCCTTGACGCCGACAAGTGGGGTTATCGGCATTCGTTGTTCGATCTTGAACTGGTATTTTCCCGCATCAGTGATTTGCAATTGCTTGTTGATAGGCAACTCGAAAGTGTAGCAGCCATCTTTCATTTCAGAGTTCCAGCGGCCTTCATCGTCTTTCAGGTTGAACTTGTAGGCCCGGGCGCGATAAGGGTTCCCCTCACTGTCGAGCACGGCAAACACCATCGAGAAATAATCGTAAGAATACTCCTCGGTGAAACTAATCCTCAAACTCAAGTCATAGGTGACAGCCTCCTTGATTTCCATCTCATCACGCACATAATCAAAGCGTTCCCAACTTTCGTTGTAGAAACTCCTTTGCAGCAATGCCGCCTCCTTTCCTTGTTGCTTGCATCCGCACAAGAAGAAAAGGCAAGCCCAAACCAACAAAACAGATTTCTTCATATTAAAGAGTGAAAAAACGCGCAAATATACGAAAAAAAGGTCAGTTGGCACTTTCTTCATCGATTTTTCGCCTAAAAGGTAGGCTTGCAGAAAAAAAACTTGCCCGAATCATGCCCAATCAAGAAAAAACATTTACTTTTGTAACCCACGAAAAAGCCATGAAAACGAAAAGCAACAATCTGTCATCGAGGAAATTACTCATTATGGGCATCTTCATTGCCGTGGGGGTGGTTTTCATCATCAAATTGTTTTCGCTCCAAGTCATCGACAAACACTACAAACAGTTGGCCGACAACAATGCCTTGCGTTTCGTGACCCAATATCCCGCCCGAGGCAAGGTTTTCGACCGCAACGGCGAACTTTTAGTGTTCAACGAGGCGGTCTATGACCTTATGGTGATTCCCAAACAAACCATCATCAAGGACACGCTCGACCCCTATTATCCCTTCGACACGATTGGGTTCTGCATCCTGCTCGACATCGACAAAAACTCGTTCATCGAGCGGATGAAGAAGGCGAAAAACGAATCCTACATGAAGCCCTCGCCTTTCATGACCCAAATCTCGAAAGAAAACTACACCCACATCGCCGAGGTGCTTTACCGCTATCCGGGGTTCTATTTCCAGACCCGCACAGTGCGCCACTATCCGCAAGCCATTGCCGCACACACTTTGGGCGACATTGGCGAAATCAGTCAAAGCGAACTCGACAAGGACCAAGAAGGCTACTATAAGCAAGGCGACTACATCGGGAAGTCGGGCATCGAAAAGTTTTACGAAAAGGAATTGCGCGGCGTGAAAGGCCTGAAAGTGATGATGGTGGATGTCCACAACCGCGTGATGGGCAGCTTCATGGATGGCGTACTCTACAAGGAACCCATCGCTGGAAAGGACATCTACCTCGGCATGGATGCCGAACTGCAAGCCTACGGCGAGCGACTGATGGAGGGAAAAATTGGCTCCATCGTGGCCGTCGAACCCTCAACGGGACAAATCTTGGCCTTCGTCACCAGCCCTACTTATGACCCCAACCTCCTCGTGGGTCGCGAGCGAGGCAAACACTATCTGGAACTGCAAAAAGACCCGATGAAGCCCTTGATTAACAGGGCCATCAGCGGCACCTATCCGCCCGGGTCCACCTTCAAGACGGTGGTCGGACTTATTGCCATGCAAAGCGGCACCATCACCCCTAAAACTGTGTTCCATTGCAGCGGTGTCGCTTCTCTCCCCATCAAATGCACCCACTCCCACGGTTCCAGCCCCGACTTCGCCAATGCCATAATGAACTCGTGCAACCCTTATTTCTATGAGTCTTTCAAAGCCACCATCAACAACCCAAAATTCGGCAACATCAAGAACGGCTACCAATATTGGAAGAACATGACCTACAAAATGGGGCTCGGGCACAAGTTCAACACTGATATTCCATACGAGCGCTCGGGCAACATCCCTTCTTTGGAATACTACGACCGAATGTATAAAAGTCAATGGAACTCCGTGACAATCCGCTCGTTAGGTATCGGTCAAGGTGAGGTTTTGGTCACGCCGCTGCAATTGGCCAACATCGCGGCCATGATTGCCAACGAGGGCTACTATTATCCGCCCCACCTCATCAAATGTTTTGGCGACACAACGGCCATCCCCGAAGTGATGACCACCCGCATCGATCCGGGCATCGACAAGAGTTATTTCAAGGTGATGAAAGCCGGACTGCGCACCGTGTTCAGCGGCCCTGCGGGCACGGCACGACGCTTCGAATTGAGCGACATCCCGCAATGCGGCAAGACCGGCACGGCCCAAAACCCACATGGAAACTACCACTCCAACTTTATCGCCTTCGCGCCCGCCAACGACCCGAAAATCGCCCTCGCCGTCATCATCGAAAATGGAGGTTATGGTGCCACTTGGGCGGCGCCCATCGCCAGTTTGATGATTGAGAAATACATCCGAGGCTACACAGTGCGCGAAGAGTTGGAAAAACGCATAATGGAAGGCAGAATCTCATACAAGAACGAAAGATGAACGAAAGAAACAGCATCATAGGAAGAATCGATTGGGTGACCTTGCTCATCTATCTGGCCTTGGTCTTGATAGGTTGGTTCAGCATCTTTTCCGCCCGCTACAACGAGGCGCATCCCAGCATCTTCGACATGTCGCAAGTGTATGGAAAACAGTTGATTTGGATTGGTTCAGCCTTGCTCATAGGCTTCATCATCATCCTCATCGACGCGAAGTTTTTCAACGCTTTTTCGCTATGGATTTATATTGCAGTGTTGGCCTCGCTTTTCATGGTGTTGGTCTATGGCAAGGCCACCAAAGGCGCCACTGCGTGGATTGACCTTGGCGGCGGCATCAAGTTCCAGCCGTCGGAATTTGCGAAAATGGCCACGGCTTTGGCGGTTGCGGGTTATCTTGACCGATTGGATGTAGACCTGCAAAAACGCAAGGACCAAATAGTTACAGCAGCATTAATCCTTGTCCCGATGGCCTTGGTGCTGATGCAAAACGACACGGGTTCGGCCATCGTTTTTATTTCCTTCATCTTTGTCCTTTACCGTGAGGGCTTCCCCGGCACGGGCTTGGCCATGACTGCGGGTGTAGTGGCCATCATCCTGTTCATTTTCACCTTGCTTTGGTCGCAAAAAATCATGTATGTCATCTTGGGTGGCCTGTTTGTCCTCACCCTAACTTTCTACCTGATTAACAAGAAGAAAGACATCATCACAATGGTGGCGGTTTTTGCCTTTTCTTTCGCTTTCGTGTTCTCCGTCGACTATGCCTTCAACAAGGTACTGCAAACGCACCAGCGCAACCGCATCCTCGTCATGTTGGGCAAACTCAACGACACCAAGGATGTGGGCTACAATGTACACCAGTCGAAGATTGCCATCGGCTCTGGCGGCTTGACGGGCAAAGGCTTCTTGGAAGGCACACAGACCAAATACGACTTCGTTCCCGAGCAGCATACCGACTTCATTTTCTGCACGATAGGAGAAGAAGCAGGTTTCTTGGGCACCTCGGCGGTGGTATTGCTTTATGTGGCTTTGCTGTTGCGCATCATCATTTTGGCCGAGCGACAACGCTCCACCTTCAGTCGAGTGTATGGCTATGCGATTGCGGGCATTTTCTTCGTACACATTACCATCAATATCGGCATGACCATAGGCCTGATGCCCGTCATCGGGATTCCCCTTCCTTTCCTAAGTTACGGTGGATCAAGCATGTTGGCTTTCACGATGATGCTGGCGATTTTCATGAAGCAAGATGCCAACCGCTTGAATGTTCTTTAACCATAATTTTCTATTTTTGCCGATTATTTCACGACTATGGCCATACCAAGGGAAACAGTTGAACAAATCCTGCAAGCCGCTCATATCGAGGAGGTTGTGGGAGAGTTTGTTACACTGAAAAAGCGCGGTTCTAATATGTGGGGCAATTGTCCGTTCCACAATGAGAAAACGCCGTCGTTCAGCGTCAATCCCGCCCGAAACATCTTCAAGTGCTTCGGCTGCGGCAAGGCCGGCGACTCGGCCAAGTTCCTCATGGAGCACGAACATTTCTCCTATCCAGAAGCGTTGCGCTATTTGGCCAAGAAATACAACATCAAAATCGAGGAGAAAGAGCAGACCGCCGAGGAAATCATGCAGCAGAGCATCCGCGAGAAGATGTTCAACATCAATGAGTTCGCTGACAAGTATTTCGTCGACA
>JAEEGL015612740.1_pt1 | contig 13543 bp, 7 predicted proteins | sample 9134231 | NCBI WGS metagenome assembly JAEEGL01 (sample SAMN16246548, study PRJNA631951) | gut metagenome | biome: gut microbiome; feature: rumen; material: fiber-attached | host: Bos | place: Iran: Karaj | collected 2018-10
ACTGCGCCACCCGCAAACTGATGTACACGCTGGATACCGGCCATTACGAGATGACGGAGAACGTGGCCGACATGGTCGCTTCCCTGCTGCTCTTCGTGCCTGAGTTGATGCTGCACGTCAGCCGTCCCATCCGCTGGGATTCCGACCACGTGACCATCATGAACGACCAGACGCTCGACCTCTTCAAGGAAATCGTGCGCGCGGACGCTCTGGACCGCAGCCATATCGGCCTGGATTATTTCGATGCCGCCATCAACCGCATCGGCGCCTATGTCATCGGTACCCGTGCGACGCAGAAGTGCGTGCTGAGCGCGCTGCTCGAGCCGCTGGCCAAACTCCGCGAATATGAGGATGCCGGCAAGGGCTTCCAGCGCCTGGCGCTGCTCGAGGAGGCGAAGACGCTGCCCTTCGGCGCCGTGTTCGACTATTTCAACTACAAGAACGGCGTTCCCGTAGGCGAAGCATTCATCCCCGCCATCGAAAAGTATGAAAAAGAAGTGACGTCGAAGCGATGAAACTGATTATCGGATTACTGATTATTGCGATCGGAGCGTTCTGCCAGAGCAGCAGTTATGTCCCGATCAACAAGATTAAGCAATGGAGTTGGGAGAGTTACTGGATCGTCCAGGGCGTGTTCGCCTGGCTCCTGTTCCCGCTGCTGGGCGCGCTGCTGGCGGTACCCGCGGGTGAGTCCCTGCTGGGGATGTTTGCCGCGAACCCCAAGGCGAGCCTGCTGACCATCCTGTTCGGCGCCCTGTGGGGCGTGGGCGGCCTGACCTTCGGGCTGAGTATGCGTTACCTGGGCGTGGCGCTCGGACAGAGCATCGCGCTGGGTACCTGTGCCGGTCTCGGCGCCATCCTCGGCCCGGTGCTGACCGGGCACGCACACGACCTTACCTCCTCCGTCATTATCGGCGTCGTGGTGACGCTGGCGGGCATTGCCATCATCGGCGTCGCCGGAGCGATGAAGTCCTCCGCGCTGCCTGAAGAGGAGAAAAAGAAGGCCGTCAAGGACTTCAATTTCGGCAAAGGCATTACCGTCGCGCTGCTGGCGGGATTTATGAGCGCCTGCTTCAACATCGGCCTGAGTTTCGGTGAGCCGCTGACCTGGGCGCAGACCCCCGATATTTTCAAGAGCCTGCCCGCGACGCTGCTCGTGACCTTCGGCGGCTTCCTCACCAACGCCTGCTACTGCTTCTGGCAGAACGGGAAAAACAAGACCTGGGGCGATTACCGGCAGAAGGCGCTGTGGGGCAATAACCTGCTCTTCTGCGCCCTGGCGGGTATCCTCTGGTACAGCCAGTTCTTCGGGCTCAGCCTGGGCAAGGGCTTCCTGGCCGGCTATCCTGCCCTCATTACCTTCAGCTGGTGTATCCTGATGTCGCTGAACGTCGTGTTCTCCAATGTCTGGGGCATTATCCTGAAAGAGTGGAAAGGCGTTTCGCGTAAGACGATTGCCGTGCTGGTGGCAGGTATCGTCGTCCTGATTATCAGCACGTTCTTACCGCAGGTGATATGAGCATTCTAGACAAAAGGGCGGCCCTGAAGGCGGAAATCGACAAGGTCGCCGAGGTGGCCGGCTATCTCTGGCAGAAGGGATGGGCGGAGCGCAACGGAGGCAATATTACCGTCAATATCACCCAATGGGCGGACGATGCGATGCGGGCCCTGCCGGCCATCAGCGCGGCGCAGCCCATCGGCAAGACCCTGCCGAGGCTGAAGGGCTGCTGGTTCTACTGCAAAGGCACCGGAAGGCGTATGCGGGACCTTGCACGCGATCCTATGGCCAACGGCTCCATCATCCGGATCCTGGACGACTGCGCCTCCTATGAGATTGTCGCCGATGCGCCGGTGGCCCCCACTTCCGAGTTGCCGTCGCACCTGGCCGTGCACGACTACCTGCTCGCGAAGGGCTCTCCCTACCGGGCTTCCCTGCATACCCATCCCATCGAACTGGTGGCCCTTACCCACAGCAGGCAATGGATGGAGAAGGATGCGGCGACGCGGATGCTCTGGTCGATGATTCCGGAGACCAAGGCCTTCTGCCCCCGAGGGCTGGGTATGGTCCCGTATATGCTCCCTTCCAGCGTGGAACTGGCCGAGGCGACGATTCGCGCCATCGACGAAGACTACGACGTGGTGATGTGGGAGAAGCACGGCGTCTTTGCGGTGGATACGGACATTATGGACGCCTTCGACCAGGTGGACGTCCTGAACAAGGCGGCACAAATCTACATTGCCGCAAAGAATATGGGCTTCACGCCCGAAGGGATGAGCGACGCGCAGATGAAAGAACTCAGCGACGTCTTCCATCTGCCGAAATAATCTTAGAATCGCGTCCTGATCGTCAGTGAGGCTTCTTCCAGACCGGGGGAACTCGCGCGCAGGACAATCTTTCCGGCTTCAGCGGCATCCGACTGCACAATGGCGGTCAACTTGCCGCTGAACGCGTGCATGGAAGGCCCCTGGAAGGGTTCCACACAGAGGGGATCGCCGTTGGCACAGGCGCGGAAGCGGCCGGCGCCGGAGGCCGTGAACAGCACTTCGTTGTCCGCGTGCGGGCAGAGATTCCCTTCGGCATCCACGATGCTCACCGTCACATAGGCCAGGTCTTCCCCGTCGGCTTTCAGGCGGCGCCCGTCATATTCGAGACGGATGGCGGCCGGAGCGCCGGCGGTGCGGACGGATACGGTATCCAGCGCCTGCCCGTCGGCAGCGTGCGATACGGCCGTCAGTTCACCGGCTTCAAAGGGCACGTCCCAGCGCAGACGGTAGCGGGCCTCCACGTTTTCCGTGCGGTCGCCGGTCGTGGGACGGGGCTTCTGCGCCTTCTTCTGCACGCCGAGGCTGCGGCCGTTCAGGAAGAGTTCCGCCGCCGGCGCGTCCGTATAGACGTAAACAGGCACTTTCTGGCCCTCCGTCCAGTTCCAGTGAGGAAGGAGGTGCAGCGTGTGCTCATTCGTGTTCCAGACGCTGCGGAAGAGGTAATAGCGGTCCTTGGGGATGGAGGCCAGGTCCACGATGCCGAACATCGAACTGTGATTGGGATAGCTGTTATCCTCGTAAGGCGTGGGCTCGCCGAGGTAATCCCAACCGGTCCAGACGAACTGTCCGATGGCCCAGGGCCAGTCCTCGTGCATCGCGAAGTCGCAGTCCGGCGTATTGGCCCAGGTGACAGATTCAAGGTCGTAGGAGGAGCATTGCTGGTCCGGGCTCAGTCCCATATCGCGCTTCTTGACGGCGGGCAGGTGATACACGCCGCGAGAACTCAGGGTGGAACCGCTTTCCGCACCCAGGATCAGTTTATCTCCGACGGTCTTGCGCAGTTCCAGGAACTTCCAGGGATGATAGTTGATGCCGATCAAGTCAATGCTGTCCCACCATTCCTTATGCAGGTAACGGTGCCACATATGCATACCCGAGGTGACCGGGCGCGTAGGGTCTTCGCGGTGACAGATGGCCGTCAGGTATTTCGCCTCTTTCAAGCCCTCCTCCGGGTCGTCCTTGACACGGCACATCTCGTTGCCCGTGCTCCAGAGGATGACGCTGGGGTTGTTGCGGAAGGCGCGGATCATACCGCTCAGGTCCTTTTCCGCCCACTCGTCGAAGTAATTGTGATAGCCGTTTTTGCATTTGGCGGACTTCCACTCGTCAAAGGCCTCCACCATCATCATAAAGCCCATCTCGTCGCAGAGGCGCACGAGTTCCGGCGCCGGCTGGTTGTGGGAAGTGCGGATGGCGTTGCAGCCCATATCCTTGAGCACCTGCAACTGATGGCGCAGGGCGGGGACGCTGACGGCGGCTCCGAGCGGCCCCTGGTCGTGGTGCAGGCAGACGCCGTTGAACTTCATCGGCTCGGCGTTCAGGAAGAAGCCCTTTCCGTCGATGAATTCCGCCTTGCGGATACCGAAAGTGGTCGTGTATTCGTCGCACAGGCGGCCGTCAGCATATACGGCGGTGACCGCCTTGTACAGATCGGGGGTTTCCGGGCTCCAGAGGCAGGGCTGCGCAATCGCAGCCTGGGCGGATGCGCCGGTAATCACGGCAGCCGTAGTGCCGTCGGGCGCCAGGATTTGCGTCCTGATTTCTATTTCCTTCCCTTCGGCCCCCTCGAGCTTCGTTTCAATGTGGACGGTCGCCTTGTCCGTCGACACCTCCGGCGTCGTGATATACGTACCCCAGACGGGGATATGGACAGGATCGGTGGTAATCAGGTGCACGTTGCGATAGAGGCCCGCGCCGGGATACCAGCGGGAGGATTCGGGCAGGTTCTCGAGGCGCACGGCAAGGGTATTCTCCGCGCCGGGGACCAGCGCATCGCTGACATCGACCGGAACGGCGCTGTAACCGTTGGGCCAGGAATAGAGCTCCTTGCCGTTGACATAGACGGTGGCGTGGCTCATCGCCCCGTCAAAGAGCAGCGTGGCCTTCTTCCCTTCGGGGACGGTGAACGTGGTGCGGTACCAGCCAATTCCCTCCCAGGGAAGCGCTCCGGTCCTTCCCGGAACGTTGACCCAGCCCTTAGAACCGTTCCATAATTCAATGTTCTCCAGGAACGGACCGGTGATGGCCCAGTCGTGGGGGACTTTTACGCGCTCCCAGGCGCCTTCTTCTCCGCGGTGGAACTCCCAGTCACGAAGGAGGCTTTCCCGGCGGGGAGAGGTGGCCAGGGCCAGATGGGTGACATTGAGCGCGCCGGGACGGTCTATGCCGACAGCCTCCACCACTTTCGTCTCCCCCGGCAGCAGGGTGAAACTGTTGTCCGAGAAGCGCTTCACGCCGGGCGCGGACAGCCAGACGAAGTAGGCGGGCTTGTCGGTGGTCAGGGAGATGACCCACTTGCCGTCGCGCACGGAACTTTCCGCCTTGACCTCAGCGTCAGGGACATCCTTGAGATCCGGGAAGACGGAGGGCACGCGGGGCGCATCGGGCGCAAAGAGGCGTTTGAGGTGATAATGGGCCGGTTTCCAGGTCCCGTCATACTCCAGGGTGGACCAGGAGGGACCCGGCCAGATGTCGTTGAGTTGCCAGACGAGGATGCCGTTGCATTCCGGCAGCGAGCGCCACCAGGAGGCGGCGGTCTCCAGACCGATGGCCTGCTCCAGTTGCGAGAGATAGACGAGAACTTCCGCCCGGTCGGGCATCTGCAGGGGATTGAAGAGATTGCGGATGCGCCGGAGCATATTCTCATAGCCGCCGTTCTCGCGCATATTGGCCTTCTGCTCCTCCATCGTGGCGAGCAGGCCGGAGAAGCAGGAATGGCCGAACTCGGACATGAATTTCGGGCGATACTTGTAGTATTCCTCCAGCGGGCGGGCGTATTTGGAGACGTCCCAGAGGTGCATATCGCCCTTACTGTCGTCTTTCCAGCCGTTGGTCTTAAGGTCTCCGGGGCCGCCGCAGGGCGAAGTCGGCCAGTACAGCCGCTCCGGATCCAGTTCCGCCACGCAAGCGCCGCGCAGGTCGACGAGCGCCTGATAATCGGCCATATAGCGGGCGGGATTTGACTTCCAGATGCGCTTGTTGTAATTGTCTATGCCTTCGTTGTCCCCGCACCACAGCGCAATGGCGGGATGACTCTGCAGCCGCTTGATCTGGTGCTTGAGTTCTTCGCGCACTTCGCCCAGGAACTCCGGCGTCGCCGGATACATCGCGCAGGCGAACATGAAATCGTGCCAGATCAGCAGCCCCAGCGAATCGCAGATCTCGTAGAAGCAATCCTGCTCGAACTTGCCGCCGCCCCAGAGGCGGAGCATATTCATATTCGCATCCCGCGCCGATGTCAGCAGCTCCAGGTAGCGGGCGCGCGTCTGCGCGGTTTCGGAGGTATCGCAGGGAATCCAGTTGGCACCGAGCGCCATAACGGGCTTCCCGTTCACCTTGAAGGCCAGGTTTTCGCCGATTTCTATCGTCCGGAGGCCGATGCGCCTTTCCAGCGTCTGCCCGTCGGCACTGACGCTCACGCGGTAAAGCGGCTGCTCCCCCATCCCGGCGGGCCACCAGAGTTTGGGCCGGCGGATGACGAATTGCTGCGAGACCTCGTTTACCCCGGGCTCCAGGCGCAATTTCCGCTTTTTGGTCTGCGTGCCGCAGCGGAACTGCACGACGGCGGTCCCGCCCTCCGGAGAGAACAGTTCGGCGTTAAGGCTGACCGTGCAGCGGCCGCGACGGGAATGGTCCTGCGTGCAGCGCAGGTAATCCACACGCGCCACGTTGACCGGAATCAGTTCCACGGGACCGGCAAAGCCGGTGTACATACACTTGGGACCCCAGTCCCAGCCGCCCTGGTAGATGGGCTTGCGGACCAGATTGAGGTGCGGGACGAAGCCCACGCCGCTCATCGGCACCGGATAGGCCAGTGCTTCATTCAACTGCCCTGAAACCGCCTCGGCATCCTGGAAAACCCCTTCCAGCGTGTTCGTACCTTCGTGCAGGAAGGGCTTGACGTCCCACTCCCAGCGGCGGAATCGGTTACCGGTGGAGCCGACCCTGTGCCCGTTGATGCGGATGTCGCAGAAGGTGTCCACGTCCTCCGCACGCAGATACACCGCCTTGGCGCGGAGCATTTCCCCGGAAACCTCCAGAGTTCTCGTTTCTACGGTTTCAGGGACTTCTCCACGGGAATTTATTGACAGAAGGGTGAGCGCCAGGGCCAGCGCCGCTTTGCAGATATTCAGGCAGTTTCTCATATCAGCAATGATACGAAACTTTCCCGTAACCCGGTATCAATTATGTCCAATTTGATATTAAAATTTTGCAATGTACTGAACTCCAATTCAAGAAGTTCATTTGGGAAGAATGTAAGCGGATTATTCCCTGACAAAAAATAGCGGCTTATGGAAAAACCACAAGCCGCTAAATTTATTGTGAGAACTGTACTACTTACAAGTGGCGTGAATGGTCACCTGGACCGTTCCCTTGACGGTACCGAGGGCCAGGTTCCCGAACAGATCCGGAGAGGCATCCCCGCCGGAGTAAGTTCCGGAGAAGACATTGTCCGCCGTGATGGTCGTCTTTTCCACTTCTTCGCGCTCAAGGGTACCGGAGAGTTCAATCGGATTCTCCGCACTGCCATAAACATGGATCTTGTCGTTGATATTGACCCAACCGACAGCCATTCCGGTCTTAAACTGACCGGGCGTAGAAATGTTGCCCTTATAATGGCACGGGCCCTCACCGTCAACCCAGACCAGGGTCGGGTTGGAGCTGGACTGACCGAAGGCATAGAATCCGACCAGACCGCCGGTAGCAAGGTTATAGCGGCTGGTTTCAACGGACCGTGCGGTAATATCCGCCTCACACCAGGAACTCTTGATGTGCTGCTGTGCGGAGCCACCGTCGGCGAAGCCCTGAAGACCACCCACATAAGCCTTGCGGACAAGCACGTCCATCTTTGCCGTAGCATAGACCTTGTTCCCGCGCTGATAGCCCTGAGCACCGAAAATACCGCCGATGTTGAGCGTACCCTTGCCGGTCACGGTAATGGGACCGTGATTGGTGCAGAAATAGGCCTTCGCCGAGGATTTGTTGTATCCTGCCCGGCCACAGATGCCGCCTACGGCAGCCAGATCGCGGGACTGTTTCTCCCAGGAACCACTATACTGCACATTGATGGGACCCCGGTTGGAGCAGGATTCCAGAGCTGTCCCCCGGTAACCGGTTCCGAGAATGCCGCCCACACGGAGGATATAATTCCTCATTTCCTTGAACTTGCCATCGGAGGAAACGCCGACAGCATTGATTTCAGCATGGTTAATGCATTTCTTCATAGAGCCATTGCCCTGGCCCATCACGCCGGCAACATTCATACAGCCCTCGTCTTCTACGCTGGAACTTCCGAGTTTTTCGATAGCGCTGTGCAGAAGGGTGATGGTGCCTCCCTGAAGGTTCTCGCAATTCTCCATCACGATATCGTAGTCATCCGTAATATCCCAGCCCCTGCCAAGGATACCACCGATACTCATATTACCGTCTATATAGGTGGTAACGCCGGCGGAATAGGACCACTGCGAGAAGGCGTCGCCGTAAAGCGCGCGCAGCGTCAGGGGGCCGTTGTTGGTGCATTCCTTGAACTCAGCGAGGCGGGCGTAGCCGAGGATGCCGCCCATCGCCAGCGCCTTGTGGCTGTAGGCATCTGCCGCGATGGTAATGGCTCCTCTGTTGGAGCAAAGGTTGAAGTTGCTTCCCAGATCCGGAATATCCGAGCAGGAAGCACCGACGAGTCCGCCGATGGCCAGGTTCTCCGTAATGTCCGACGTAGCGGTAATGGTAATATCCGCCTCATTCTTGACACTGGTATATTTCCCACCCTTGTCCAGGGCTACCAGGGCACCGAACACGCTGACTTCCGGCGCAAACGCACAGGATGCGTCAATGGTCAGATTGCGGATATGGCCACTGTTCTCAGCAAACAGAGGAACGGAAGAGGCGAGGTTCTTGATGGAGAAGCCCTGACCCTCGAAGATACCGGCAAAGCCGCTGGCCGATGTAATGGACACTCCGTCCATGTCGATGTCGTTGGTAAGTGCGACGACCTCGTCCGTAGCAGGCGTAGAGCGGGAAAGCCAGGCGACGAGTTGGGCCGCATTGGAAATCATCGTTCCCGGAGTATCCGTCGTCGCTACGGTCGAAATCTCAGAGTAGGACATGCTATAGCCTTCAGCGATGGCACCTACTCGGAAATCATAGGAAACACCGCTTTCCAGGCCGTCCACCCTGTAGACATTCTCAATATCGGCACCGTCTCCGGTGTAATCCACTTTCCAATCACTGCCGAGCGTCTCTTTATGCTCCAGCTGATAGGAAGCGGCACCCTCCACGGAATCCCACGCGACATTCACATAGGTAATGCCGGCGCTAGTGCGGATGACCGGGGCGGGAAGGTAATTGTACACATCCACCGTCACCACGTTGGACCAATCACTTTCCACCTCTCCGTTCGTCGCTTTCACCCGGAATGCATACACATTTCCAAATTCCAGGTTGCTGATGCGATAAGGGCTGTAGGTTGCAGTACCCGCAACGATGTACTCCGCAGCGGTAGCCTTCTTGTACTCCACCTTATAAGCGGTAGCGTTGATGACTGCCGTCCAGGAGACCGTCACTTCATTGCCGTTGGCCATCGCGGCGATGACGGGGGCCTTCAGCGTGACGGCAGGCTCCGGTTCAGGCTTGTTGCAGGAACCGAAGAACGCGCAGGACAGGACCATGCCTGCGAGAATGAGGATTAACTTTTTCATAAATCAGTTATTTGAGTGTTTTATACCTGTTTAACGCTTCAAGGAAATAATAATCGGCATAGGGCAGCGGAACGTCCACCTCCGACCCGCCGGGCAGGTTGCCCACGCTGTGTTTGAGCAGGAAGCCTCCGTTGGTGCCTGCCTGTGCAAGGTATTGCGGCGATGCGAGGGTACGGATCTGTTTCTCAGCAGTCTGGAGACAGGCAGCAGCAAGTGCCCTGTCCGCCGTCTGCGTGCGCAGTTCCAGCAAGGCGGAACAAATCACGGCCGCAGCGGACGCATCCCTGTAAGTCGTCGGGATATCCGGGTCAGAGAAGTCCCAGTAAGGAATGCCGTCGGCAGGCAGATGCTCCATCAGCATCCGCGCCACCTTCTCCGCCTGTGCGAGGAATTCAGGACATCCGCTTTCGCGGTACATCATCGTATAGCCATAGAGCGCCCAGGCCTGTCCACGGGACCAGATACTGTCGTCCGAATAGCCCTGGACGGTCACGCGGCGCAGGACCTCCCCCGTCGCAGGATCATAATCGAGCATATGCCAGCAGGAGGCGTCGGGACGGAAATGATTGCGGAGGGTCGTCCGGGCGTGCGTGATGGCAATCTCCTTCAACGAATCGCAGGCAAAGAGCCCGGAAGCATAATCCAGCAGTTCCAGGTTCATCATATTGTCGATGATGACGGGGTACGCGCCCTTCTCGCCGGAAGTCCAGCTGAGGGTCGCCCCCACCTGCGGGTTAAAACGGTCCGCCAGCGCAGCGGCAGCCGCTTCGATCATGGGCAAATAGCACACCTCACCGGTGACCCGGTAAGCATTTCCATAACTGCAATTCACCTGAAAGCCGATATCGTGGCTCAGGGGGAAATCCAGGATGCTCGCGAGCTTCTCCGTTTCCGCACGCGCCATCAAGAGCACCTGGCAATCTTGTGTCAAACGGTACAACTGCCAGAGCGAACCGGCGAAGAAGCCGCTGGTCCACGAGCCAATCGAAACATCCTTCATACAGCCGTCGGGATAGATGGTTCGCGGGGTAGCATCGGAAGCCAGCCGCCCCGCCAACAGCGTAAACTGCGCCTTCGCTCTCTCTTCTACCCGCGATGTAAGCGCCGGAATAGGCTCTTCCGCCGAGGGTTGCAACTTCAGCACATACTTGCCTTTCTGCTGCAAACGCTTCGCCTTCAGGCTGATGCGATAGAGCGCATCGCCCCAGCGGTCGCTGAATCCAAGCCCCAGCAGGGACTTCGTCTCCACGGAAGCCGTGAACTGCGCAGGATCGTAGCAAAGCAGTACGCCGCCGGCTAAGCGGATCTTCCCTTCTTCGCAAAGTTGCGGCTCGTCGCTGACGAGCAGGTGGAGTTCATTGGGCTCCCGCGCCTCCCGCAAAGAAAAACGATGGGTGAGGCGCAGGGCGCCGTTGCGCCGCAGCCGGTAATTCACGCACCATTTGCCGATGGCGGCGGAATCGGGATACGCCCCGGCGATATCGGCCGAGAAGCGGCGAAGCGCCTTGCGGGCGCGGCTGCCGGAGGCCTTGAACTCGGCGCCGAAAGCCTGCTCGCAGCCATTGATAACGGGTACGTTGTGCCAGCCGCTCTGCACGAACCAATTGGCAAAGCGGCCTGCTCCGAAGGTGTCCCGGGTATAGGTTCCCACGCCGGCGTCCACCAGCACGGGCTGATTGTCATAGAAATAGATGCACGAGCCCACATCGTTGTGGTTGTGGCGCTCGCCGTTGTTGCCGCCCTTGGCGGCCAGATAGGCCTTTCCTGCACGCAGGAAGGCGATTTGCGTTTCCGGATAAACCACCGCCTTGTGCGGCTTGTAGTCTGTCCAGGGTTGTTGTTTGAGGGTACGGACGGCGCGCAGGTTCTCCAGCGACTGGTAAAAGAGCGTCCAGTCCAGACCGCTCACGGGATTATGGCAAAAGGCCTTGCAGCGGTTCACAGCAAAATCCATCATCGTCCGGTTGCCCGTATCGCGCCCGTATCGGTAAATCACATAGGTGATGGGGCAGCGGGAGGGCTTGCCGTCGGCAAAATTGACCTGCCAGTTGTCCCCGATATCGGCATTCACGATATACTCGCCGAGCCGGTGGATGAAGGGATCGTTCCAGGCATCGCATTTACCGCCGCTGACCATTTTCAGGCATTCCAGGCAATCCATCAAATGACCCGTGGACTTATACCAGTAAGTCGTGCCCTCGTCGCAGGCTCCGTCCCGGCTCAGGGAAGCCAGGTAGAGGTCCAGCGAACGCAGGGCCTTTTCGATGGCGGCTGCAAGGGTGTCCCGGTCATTCTCCAGCAGCATAAAGCAGAGTAGTGCATTCGCGTTGCACCAGGGATTCCAGTTGTTCAGGAGTTTTCCCGGCCGGGGCTTGAAGCCCATCCACCAGAAATCATCCCGTTGCAGGTAAGGGTCCAGTTCCCGTTTTTGCAATTCCGCACGCATACGGGCGGGCAGGCCGGGTTGCACGGGCTCCAACTGATTGTGGAAATAATAGTAAATCCAGGACAAAAGCTGGGAGATATTTCCCTGATAGAGCGCCAAAATAGGGTCTGACGGGTCAGGGACCGGGCTTTTGCTCTTCTGATACTTGGCCAGATGGGCAGACACCGCCCAGGACGGAGCGTCACAGAACCACTGCACGCCCCGCGCCAGGTCCGGGAGGAAACGCCCCTGCCCTTCGGCAAGTTCCGCAATGAACAGGCGGCTCAGGGCGTCGGTGTTGGCTTCCTGCTTGTCTTCCATCTGATGGCGACTGCCGCTGCGCTCATAGGCCAGGTAATCGTCCCGGGTAATCGTCACCCAGGAAAAGCCCATCTGGGCCTCTCCCTGCACGATAAGCGGAGCCTGATACTCGCCCAGCAACTCCGTCCAGCCGGGCCTGTCTTCATACGCAGGATAAGGCACCCATCCCTGGTCCATGACCAGGGACGGGGCGATATCCGCTTGCGGGAAAGTGCCCAGCAATAGACCCGCAATGAGTAAAGAAAGCAACATCATTTATCCTGTACGGGCAATTCTTGAAGGATGGGAAGGATAATGTCTTCCATAATGGTGTAGGCAGCCTTGTTGGGATGCGTTCCGTCCGAAGAGTAGGAGGACGGCAGGCCGCCCTCGGCATCGGTCAAAGCCGAGTGATAGTCGGCATAGCCATAGCCCTTCTCAAGGGCAAGGGCTTTAATCAGTTTATTGAGTTCGATAATGATCTTCTCCGGATGGGAGACGGATGTCGACCAGCTGAAGCCCTTGCTCGGCGTAACGGAACAGAGCACCACACGGATGCCTTTTTCGGCGGCAGCCGCGGCCATCCAGGCAATATTGTCGCGTATTTCTTCTATCGGCACATAACGGCCGTCATTCTGCGCAACATCGTTGGTACCGGCGAGAATCACCGCCTGCCGCGGATGCTTGTCTATCACGGACAATTGGAAAAGGCTTTTGAGGTAGGCCGTAGTCTTCCCGGAATAGCCCATGCCTAAAAAATTATGACTGTTGAAGAACTCCGGATGTCCCCTGTCCTCGCGAATCCAATTGGCCGTAATGGAATCCCCGATGAAGACGGCTTCGTACTTGAAGCCGTCTTCTTCCTGGGCTTGTTCCTTCCCGCAGGCACACATCAAAGCGATGCAGCAGAGGAGAGAAGATTTACGGATTAGGTTCATCATCCTAGATGGTCTCTTCGTCGTCTTCTTCAAACTTCTCCGTAAACACATCACTGAAAGATGTGCAGATGGGATAGACGAGGATATTCCGAATCTCGATATCGGGATGTATATATTCTTTCATAGCGTTCTATAATTTAATTGGTCGGGCTCTCAACATACATAGTCACCGTGCCTTCCTTGATGGCGCCGATGGCATAAGTCTCGACATTTCCGGCATTAATCGTCAGCGGTTCGGACATCTCAGTGCTTGAATCCGTTCCCCAGCGATAGAGAGTGCCGGTGACCTGAACCGGGGTGTCAGACGTGCCGAATATCTTCGCGTTATTGCCGGTAACCCAGCCGATGACCATTCCGACCTTCATCTGTCCCGTGGAAACGATGTTACCGGTATAATGGCACCTGTAAGAGTCACTGCCCCTGGGAGTCAGGCTGGGATTCGAAGTAGTCGACCCCGTGGCCCATTTACCTACAAGGCCACCGACACTTAACTTATAGCGGTCGCCCACATTGCATTCGGCCGTAATGTTCGCTTCGCAGTAAGATGAATAAATGTACTGCGTATCCTTGGATCCGTCCACATATCCCAGCAGGCCGCCGACATTTGCGCCATACTTATTGCTGCCCGCAAGCACATTAAT
>JAEEGL015746550.1_pt1 | contig 13543 bp, 9 predicted proteins | sample 9134231 | NCBI WGS metagenome assembly JAEEGL01 (sample SAMN16246548, study PRJNA631951) | gut metagenome | biome: gut microbiome; feature: rumen; material: fiber-attached | host: Bos | place: Iran: Karaj | collected 2018-10
GATCTTGCCGATCTGGACCTCGTCGAGGTTGCCGTGCGCCTCCTTGCGGTAGCGGGCGATAAAGGGGATGGTGTTGCCTTCGGCAAGAAGGCGTGCGACGGCCGCGATCTGCCGCGGCGAAATGCCGAGTTCCTGGACCAGCTTCGGGAGGGAGGCCATCTCGGCTTCTTGTGTTTCGACTGTGTGCATGGATTTCTCCTGAAATTCACTTACAATGATACCAAATTTCCCCTCTGCAGGGTGCGAAAGGTGGTCCTATTTGCAACTCACCCGAAGCGGACGGCCTCGCTACGGGATGTCTCGGGGGAGACCGGATGCCGGCCGAAGCGGATCTCGGCTTTCCAAACCCCGTCTTCGCCCGTTTCAAAGGGAACGGCGACAACCAGTTCCCCAGAGTTCATGTCCTTGCCGATTCGACCCTGGCGACTGTTTTCAAGATGCCAGCCGGGAGGGGCGAAAAGATAGACAATCCCACGCTCGCGCTGCAGACGGCGAACCTCAATGGACAACGATGACGTCGTTCCGTTCCAGGACCCCGTGGCGTCGCGGCCAGTAAAGGCGGTTGAACTGCCGATGACCTGGGGCGTGTGCGTGAAGTCGGTGAGCCGGTAAATCCGCACCGACTCCGGCGGAACCATGACCTCGACCTCGTCGCGATGGCGGTTGCGCATGGAGGCGTCAAAATAGTCGAAGAGGACGAACACCCCTTTGCGCCTGAGCGTGCGGCGGATTGGCGCCTTGCCTATGTTGAAGACGGCAAAGACGCTTGCGTCTGGGAAATCGTAGCGCTGGACGGACGGCGGCGCGCCCAAATCAGCCGTGAACAAATCCTCGGGCACGGCGGGGCCGTTCTCGCGCGGAAATGTCGCGGACACCAGCGCCAGACGCTCCGGCGTAAGGTAGCGCGGATCGTCCCCGATCATCGACGAAGACCCGGCAAAGGCGTGAATGGCCGCGTTGATGCGGGCATGCTCAAGCGGAATCGGCTCTCCGACGGTCAGCACGTTACCAAGGTCATTGTTGAAAAGCCGGCCATGCGTGTAGTAGCTCGCCGCATTGTAGAGCGCTCGCTCGGGCCCCGTCCAGAAACCGAGCTTGTTGATGCCGTAGCTCGCCGGATAGAAGAACGTGCCGGGATGGGTGATTGCGCGGCCCTCGCCGAGATCGCCGGCGGTGCGTACGCCGTCAACGGCCCCCACGCAGCAGAAGGTCGGCCCCGAACAGCCCAGGATGTACGTTTTCGGTCCTGCCGCCTCCCGAATCGCCGTCATCGCCTTGTAAAAGGCCTCGACCCGGCTGCGGGATCCGTCCAAGCCACTGAAACGCGGGGCGTCGGGCCCCACGCCTTCGTACGCAAGCCCCGTCTGCAGGAAGTCGAGCATGTAGTAGCGAACCCCGTGTTCGCGCAAATAGGCGAAATCGTCCTTGAGTTTTTCGACGACCTTTGGATTGGAGGGGTCGAGCGCGTAGATTGCGGGCCGCTCGTCCTCCGGGAGTTTTCCGGCGTCGCCATGCGCCCAGGCGGTCTTGAAGATCCACGGCGTCCCGTCCGCCTGGCGGTAGATGGCGTCCGAAAGCTCCGCGACCATTTCCGTCAATCCCGAACTCAGCATAAACGGCCCGGCCCACGAGCCCATGATCCAGCCAAAATCCGAAAACCGCTTCGCTGTCCCGTCCCGCCCGAGTGGATGGTTCTTGAAGTTCCATCCCTTCCAATCGCCGGGGTTGCCTCCGGGAATGTTCGTGTTGCTGATCCAGGCGTATTTGAAACCATATCCGGGCAGCAGCTTCGAAAGCGCCACAGTCTTGTTGTACTTGGATTCCTCGCTGGACTCGGGCGTGCCCACGGCGAGATACGTCCAGGCGCCACCTGAAAGACCGAGCGCCGGCGTGTGGATGAACTGCGGACGGTAGTTCGCCGCCACGATTTCAGCCCAGCGGACAAGCTGTGCGTGCGGGTCACGCCCGACGGCCACCGCGAACTCCTCGAACGGTGTCGACTCGCCCGCCTTCAACGTCCAGTCCTCGAAGGCGCCGGAGGCGCGCACACGTTCGACGCCGTTCGCCCCCTCCCAATGGCATGTCGTCTCCAGAGTCGTAAACGTCGTAAAACCGAACTGAAGGGCAAACGTTCCGTCTGGGTTGGCGAACTGGATGTGGATGGGCACGTCATGCGCGGCCTTTGGATCGCGCACGGAACGGACGGTGCGCTGCCGCGCTTGCAGACGTTGCATGTCGAGAAAACGAATGTCAGGATGTTTGCCGAGGACACCGGCATCGGCGTCGAGGATGTCGCATCGGCCGAGCTTGACATCCGCCTTGCCACGGTTGTGGATCTCCGACCGGACAATCGTCCAATCACCCTCCGTCACCATTCGCCATGTCCACTCGATGTCGCCAAAATGCCAAATAACGGCATCCGCTATGCATTCAGATGAATCGGGACTCCGAAGCAATCCGTCAATTGACATCTTGGGCGACGCGGAATCAAACGCGTCGCCAAACACCACACCTGCGGCATATTCAGAAGAAACCGACATTTTTCACCTGCCTAAAACACAACCATTATACTTGGTCTTCCACCATTCCTAAAGAACAAAACGCACCGGGGACAATTCTCCAAGGCTGGCGGTCATATTTGCAACAAATTATCATTGCGGACTCTATGCCGGCATGATAGACTTTAACCAATGCTTGATTTTGAGACAATCTATTCATGGGTCAAGGGCCTGCCAATCATCGACTGGCACAACCACCTCGACATGCAGGCGCTGACGGAGGACAAGCCGCTCGGCTCGCTCTACGAGGTCTGGGTGAAGGCCGACCCCTACAAGCACCGCGCCATGCGCATCTGCGGTGAGTCGGAACGGCTGATTACCGGCAATGCCTCAGAAACTGAGAAATGGGAGGCGTGGAAGCGCACGTTGCCAAAGCTCATTGGCAATCCGCTCTTCAATTGGGCGAAGGCGGAGCTGGGGCTGGTCGGGTTTTTCAACGCAGAGACGCAGAAGCGCGGAGAACGCAGAGATTCCGACTGGATTCAGAGCCTTGAAAACATCTCCCTTGCCGACTGGACACCATCGAAGATCCTGCGCAAGGTCAATGCAGAGGTGCTGAGCCCCTGCGTGGGGGTTGATTTTGATTTAGCCGAAAAGAACGCAAAGGTCCTCCCCTCCCTCCGCTTGACGGCGGGCGAGGAGGTCTCGGCGGAGACCTTGGAGCGTTTCGACGCCGCCGGCTGCCGCGTCGTGGACATCTCGGTCGATGACACGGTCCTTCTTGTACCTGACAGTGGAGGCGGCCGTTCACTGACCGGCCGCGTCGCCGCCTTCGCAGCCAGCAGAGGCTGGACCATGCTGCTCCACCTCGGCGCCTTGCGCGAGACCTCTTCTCGCCTTCGCGCCATTGCCGGCCCCGCTGGCGGTTACGCGGCCATGCGCGCGCCTGTCGATCCCGCCGCCGTGGCCGCCTTCCTCAATGCTCTGGAGAGCACTTCAAATCCTTTTAGCCGCAAAGAACGCATAGAACACAAAGGCTTTGCGAACTCTGCGTCCTTTGCGGCTGAGAATAATTCCCTCCCCCGCACAATCCTCCTCACGCTCAACCCAGAGGCCCACGCGCAGCTTGCCGTGCTGGCCGGATCGTTCGTCCGCGAAGGCTCTCCCGGCCATGTCCAGCTCGGCCCCGCCTGGTGGTGGTGCGACCACGAGGAAGGCATTCGCGACGTGCTGGAGAAGAACGCCGCCTACGGCGTCCTCTCGACCTTCGTCGGCATGACCACCGACTCGCGTTCGTTCCTCTCTCTTGTCCGCCACGACTCCTTCCGCCGCATCCTTTGCAAGTGGGTCGCGGAGAAGATCGCCGCAGGTGCCTTCCCTGACGACCCCGCCCTCCTCCGCCCAATGTTGGAGGCTGTGTGCTACGGAAATGCGAAGCGTATTTTCGCCCCCACTGACGACTAGCGACTAACCACTAGCGACTCGAAGCATGAACTACGACGACTCCCTATTCGATTGGCGCGACGGCATCACCGATCTCGCGCTTGAAGGACGCGGCTACCCGCAGTCCGCCGCTCCCTACACCCGGCTTCCTTCGGCAGTTGAGGAGGTTGTTCCGCCGAATGTGTGGCGCCTTTCGCTCACGTCAATCGGATTCAACGCCCGCTTCTCGACAAATTCGGATGAAGTGGCCGTCCGATGGAAGGTGGCACCGGCGACGATACCACTTCCGGGATTCTCGGCCATGGCCTACTGCGGCGTCGATGTCTATGCGCGTGGCGCGAACGGCGCATGGATGCACAAGGTGCCGGGCGCGCCGGACTTCGCTTCCGGCGAGGGCGAATTGCACGTTCCCTGGACGCCGGGAGAGGAGTGCATGGTCTATCTGCCTGTGAGGGTGCGACCGGAGCGCTTCGCCGTCGGCGTGAAAGCGGGAGCGTCATTCAGATCTCCGCGCCCCCGCGCAACGTCCAAGCCTGTCGTCCACTACGGCACGTCCATCGTCAACGGCGGCGTCGTCTCCCGTGCGGGGCTGGTCTTCCCCTCCATCATGTCACGCCTCGCGGACGTCGAGGTCGTGAACCTCGGTTTTTCCGGGGCGGGGCGAATGGAACTGCCGATGGCGGATGTCGTCGCGGGCATCGAAGCCGCGCTCTACATCGTCGATTGCGAGTGGAACATGGGCGTCGATCTCCAGAAAGCAAACTACGAGCCGTTCGTCAGAAAGCTGCGTGAACTTCGCCCGGGCATCCCGATTCTGCTTTGTGGCGCCTGTACAGTGTGCCGGACGCCCCGCGAAACGGAGGTCTTCTCGCGAAGCGTATTCGACAAGCTCAAGGCCGAGGACCCAAAGGCGTGGGCGAACCTCCACTTCCTCTCCGGCGTCGGGATGCTGCCGCACGACAGCGACTGCACACTTGACCACTGCCACCCCAACGACTACGGATTCGCCCAGATGGGCCGCGTGTACGCCGACGCCGTTAAGCAGATTCTCTTCAAGTAAGATGAGGTCATGAACTGACAGGCATTTGCCAAATGCCACTAGCGACTAAACACAAACGACTAACATGAACACACCCTTTCACATCAAGCGCGGCCAAATGCCGACAATCGTCCTTGACGGGGCGATGCGCCCCTTCGTCCGCCGCGCCACCGAAGACATCGCCAACGACTTGGGGCACATCTTCGGCGAAAAGCCCGAAATCGGGACGGACGCGCCTCCGTCCCGAAACGCCATCGTCCTGGCCAAGGCCGGCGAAGGCTGGGAGAACTACGCCATCGAGTCGAAGCCGGGGAACGTGCTTGAAATCTCGGGCTCCGATGACCATGGCGTCATGTTCGGCCTCTACCGCTTCGCCTCGGAGTGTCTCGGCGTGGATCCCTTCTACCATTGGAGCGGGCGCGAACCCGCGAAGGCTGCGGCAAGGACATGGGAGTCGATCTCAATCCACCAGGGCGACCCGTCCTTCCGCTTCCGCGGCTGGTTCATAAACGACGAGGACTTCATCAACGGCTTCCGCCCCGAGGAGAACGGGAAGCGCGAAATTGACTACCCGCTCTACCATGTCTGCTTCGGCCCGTCCATGGCGGAGGAAATCTACGAGACCGCCGTCCGCGCCGGCTTCAACATGATGATCTGCGCGAGCTACGTGGACATCCTCAATCCCGACGAGAAGCGGCTCATCGACATCGCCTCCTCGCGCGGCCTCTACATCACGACGCACCATCAGGAACCAGTTGGAGCCGGGGCGCTCCAGCTCGACCTCCACTTCCCTGAGATGAAGGGCACCACCTACGCCTCGCATCCGGACCTGTGGCGCAAGGCGTGGCGGACGTACATCGGCGAATGGGCCAAGGTCCCCGACGTCGTCTGGCAGCTCGGCCTGCGCGGGCGCAAGGACATGCCCTTCTGGGCCGTCAACTGGCAGTCTCCCGACGTAACGGAGGAGGAAGACCGCCGACGCGCCGGGCTCATTTCGTCCGCCATGGCGGAACAGCTCGGGATGATCACCGAGGCGCTCGGGCACCATCCAGCACACTACGCCACGCAACTCTGGATGGAGGGCGCGGAGCTTTACTCCCGGGGGCTTCTCGACATTCCGGAAGGCACGATCGTCATCTTCTCCGACAACTGCCCGGGACTGAAGTTCCAGAGCGACATCGGGGGCGTGGAAACGCTCGACCTCTCGAAGAAGTTCGGTCTCTACTACCATCTTGCCGTCGTCCACGGCAACCACCGCTGCGAACTCGTTCCGCCTCTGCGGACGCATCAGATTCTAGGCGACGCCTGGAAGAAGGGAGCGCGGGAGTTCCTGCTCATCAATGTCTCCAATGTCCGCCCCTTTCTCTACACCATCGAGGCGACCGGCAGGATGTCGCGCGACCTCGCAGGGTTCGATGCCGCCGCATACCGCGATGGCTGGGCCGTGGAAAGGTTCGGCGCGGGCGCGCCCGCCGCCGCACGCGCCATCGATCTCTTCTTCGCCGCCTACGAGACGGAGTTCTCGCGCGACGCATCCTCGTCCTACGGCTCGCCACGGGAACGAGCGCCGCTGCCAATCCTAAACGACGGAATTCTCTGCGCCGTCATCGACTGGATGGCCAAGGCCTTGTTCCAGCCCCCCCGCCACGAACTCCCGACCGCCGTTTCGCCCTATTGCGAAGACCCCGACAGCCTGACGGACATTGCGGCCGACCTGCTCAGGCGCGTGAACCAGGACATGTTCCCTGACTTCCGCGACCCCGCGAGGCTGGCCCTTCGCGCTAGAACGCAGTCCGCCGGCTTCGCGCGCTGCGTGGAGCAAATCGAACGCGCCTCCCGGACGCTAGATGAGGCACAGCGGCGGCAGCTCTTTGAGCGCTTCGGATACCAAGCCGAATTTCTGCGCCTGACCTCGGACATCTACGCGGAACTTTTCAGCGCCCTCGAGGCGAAGGACGCGGACGACTGGCCATGCGCCCTGCGCCACGCCAACGCCGCCGTCGAACTCGGCCGCCAGCGCGACGCGCTTGACGCGCGCTACAACTCGGGCAAGTGGGCGCACTGGTATGACCGCGACCTCAAGTACCCCTGCCGCTCGGTGATGGAAGCCCTAGAACGAAACCTTGCAAAGGAGACACGATGAACAACCCATACGCAGACAAAGTCGCCGTCGTCACTGGCGCGGGTGGAACGCTCTGCAGCGTAATCGCCAGACACCTCGCCGAACAGGGCGCCAAGGTGGTGCTCGTGGGCCGCACCCGCGAAAAGCTGGAGAAGGTGGTAGAAAGCCTCGCCGTTACCGGCGAGGCACAGAACATGATGATAGCCCCCTGCGATGTCACTGACGAGGCCGCCGTCAACGACCTCGCCGCCCGCGTGCTGCGTGAGTGGGGCCCCTGCCGCTTCCTCATCAACGGCGCCGGCGGCAACAACATCAAGGCCATGCCCACACGGCTGCGGTTCACGCCCGAAGACTTCGCCTCGGCCCCTAATTCTTCATTGCCGCAAAGCGGCCACTTCATTGGCGTAGAGCGCCCCCTTCATTGCCGCGAAGCGGCCACTTCATTGCCCCGTGAGGCGGCAGAGGCCGCCTCACGGGGCTTCTTCGACATCGACATGGAGGCCTTCAAGTCGGTACTGGAGATCAACACGCTCGGCACGGTCATCCCCTCCCGCGCCTTCGGGCTCCAGATGGCGGCGGCCGGCGGCGGCGTGATCCTCAACTTCGCCTCCATGAACACCTATCGCCCGCTCACACGCGTCGCCCCCTATGCGATGGCCAAGGCCGCTATCGCCAACTGGACGATGTTCTTCGCACAGTACATGGCGCCAGCCCATGTGCGTGTCAACGCCATTGCCCCCGGTTTCATGGTCAACGACCGCTCGCGCAAGTACCTTTGCACGCCCGACGGCGGCCTCTCCGCGCGCGGCGAGCAGGTCATGGCCCATACGCCCATGGACCGCTTCGGCGAAGCGGAAGACCTTCTCGGCTGCGTCGACTGGCTGCTCGACGACGCCAAGTCGGCCTTCGTGACGGGCATCACCGTCCCCATCGACGGCGGCTTCCTCGCCAGCGCCGGCGTCTAACCCATTCGAACTACCAACCGACCAACTGACCAACTGCCCATGAAACTCGTTGAATTTGTGCCGCCCGTGCCGCATCCACTCTGGAAGCTCTGCCTCCAGATGGGCGTCACGGACGTCGTCGTGAAGGTCAACCCATCCTTGACGGGGCTCGCCGATCCCTGGCGATACGAAACCCTCGCCTCCATCGTCTCGCGCCTCAAGGCCGCCGGCCTCACGGTCGTCGGCCTCGAGGGCGACCCCTTCGACATGGCTCCGATCAAGGAGTATGGGGCACAGGAAACGGGGAACGACCGTCAAACCGTCAAACCGTTAAACTGTCAAACCATTTTTGGAACAAAAGAGCGCGATGAGGCGCTGGCGCACTACCGTGAGCTGCTGGACTCGATGGGTCGGCTTGGCATTCACCTCCTCTGCTACAACTTCATGGTCGGGACGGGCTGGGCCCGCACGGGCGTCCGCGAAGGGCGCGGCGGTGCGAAGGCCACCTACTTCTCGCTTGCGGAGACACCAGAAACACCGCTTCGCCTCTCAGCCGACCAGGTGTGGGCGAATTACGAGACCTTTATCAAGGCCGTGATGCCAACCGCCGAACGGTGCGGCATCCGCATGGGGCTCCATCCGGACGATCCGTGCCTGCCAGTGCTCGGCGGCTTCGCGCGCATCTTCGGTTCAGTGGAGGCCTACGACCGCGCCTACGCGCTCTATCCGTCGCCATCCAACGCCGTTACCTTCTGCCAGGCGAACTTCAAGCTGATTCTGGGGAACGGGGAACGGGGAACGGGGAACGGTTCCCAACTCTCAACTCTTAACTCTCAACTCTTAACTCTCGAAAATGTCGCCAGACATTTTCGAGACCGCATCGCCTTCATCCACGTGCGCGACGTGGAGGGGACGAAGGAGGACTTCGTCGAACTCTTCCACGACCAGGGCACAACCGACCAGGTTGCGCTCATGCGCGTCTACCGCGAACTCGGCCTTGATGTACCCGTCCGCGGCGACCACGTCCCCGAAATGGAGGGTGACCGGATTCTCGACGCCGACTGCCTTCCCGGCTACTTCACGATGGGCCGCCTCTTCGCCAACGGCTTCTTGAAGGCACTCCTTCTTGCCACCTACCACTAACACCTAGCGACTAACGACTAGCCGCCAACGACTAACCACTGACCACTAACCACTAACGACTAACCACTAACGACTATGCAACTCTCCACCTCTCCAGACCGTGTCCGCACACCGCTTCGCATTGATCTAGAACGCCTCGGCACCATCCGTCCGCGCAACGCCGCCGAAGTGGGCCCCTCCAACTGGACCCTCGGCTGCGAAACGCTTGACCGCGACTTCGCCGACTGGGACAAGTACCGCGACTACCTCGCCCCGCTCGGCATCAACATGATCCGCCTCCAGGCCGGATGGGCCAAGTGCGAGCGTGTGCGCGGCACTTATGACTTCGCCTGGCTCGACCACATAGTCGACGACGCCCGAACAATGGGTGTAGACGCGATGCTTGAAACCGGCTACGGCAACCCGATCTATCCGGGCGGGGGCGGGTTCGACCTCGCCGGAGGCTTCCCGACCTCGCCGGAGGCGCTCGCCGCCTGGGATGCCTGGGTCGACGCGATGTCGCGCCACTTCTCGGGCCGCGTCCGCGACTGGGCCATGTGGAACGAGCCGGACCTCCAGCCCGGCGACGGCTCACCCAGGAAGACGCCTGAGCAGATTGCCGCCTTCAACGTCAGAACGGCGAAGATCATCCTCAGCAACATTCCTGACGCCCGCCTCGCAGGGCTTTCGCTCGCCACCTCTTCGCCCGCCTACCTGGAACAGTGCCTCGCCGCAATGGGGCCGGAAGTCGCCCTCTTCCGCTGGTTCATCTACCACGGTTACGGCAATGTGCCGGAATCGACGCGCGCCAACGTCGAGGGGCTGAAGGCGGTCGTCGCCAAGTTCAACCCCGCTGCGAAGATGCGGCAGGGCGAAAGCGGATGCCCCAGCGAAATGGCGACACGCTTCGCCCTCTCCGGCATCGCGTGGAGCGAATACTCGCAAGCAAAGTGGGATATCCGCCGAATGCTGGACGACCTCGGCCATGATGTCGAGTCGAGCGTCTTCACCTTCTGCGACTTCAATCACAAGGGGCGCGAAATCAACCTCAAGGGCCTTCTGCGCGCCGACGAGGAGCACAACGTCGTCGCAGTTAAGCGAGCCTATTACGCCGTCCAAAACGTGGTCTCCGTCTTCGACGGCACTCTCTCCCGCGTCGCGGACACCGGCTTTGGCACAAAGGACGCCACCCTCACGACCTACGAATACCGCAAGGAGGACGGACGCCGTGCCTTCGTCTTTTGGCAGCATGCCGAGGCAATCGAGCGACAGGACAAAGAGGACGGCACCATAGGCCACGGCGGGTGCGGCTTCCGCAACAAGCGCCCCGGCGACTCCTTTGAGACGCGGCCGGTCGTCTTCCGCGACGCCGGCGGCGTCCCGCTCGTCGACCCCGTCTGGGTCGATCTCCTGACAGGCCGCGTCTACGCCTTCCCGCGCGAGAACGTCGTCACTTCGGCGGGGGTCGTCCGCTACCTCGACGTCCCGGTCTACGACTCGCCATGTCTTCTCACAGAACGGAGCATCGTCCTGCCGTAGTCCCAATATGCGGGCATCTTTGGCTGCATGATATAATAGTATGCTGAAAGGACTACCGATGGACATGTCCAAACTTCTTTCCGCTACTTCTCTTAGCATCCTGCTCGTTGCAGGATGCGCGACGGATTCGCCCGTATCCAAACCGCAACATGCCGAACAAAAGCCTTCCGAGGCGAAGTCCGCGTCGCTCACGCTCCTTGCCCCAGCGGAGGGAGCCGTCGTGCCGACGCTCAGCGACGAACAAAAGGCCTACCTTGCGCTTCCGCGGAAGGAGCGCGTGAAGAAGTTCGCAGACGAGAAATACCGCCCGAAGATGAAGGCGCTCGGCTACTATCCAAAGCCACTCACGCTCTCATGGACCAATGCCGCACCTGACAAGACGGCAACCGCGCACAAGGTGGAGCTCTTCCGCGCAACCGATGGGCAGTGCGTCTTTACGACCAATTTCGTCTCCGACGCGGCCTTCGGCTCCCTTCTCGTCGACAACCTTGAAATCGCCCGCCCCTACGAGTGGCGTGTGACGGCAGGCAAGGCATCCGCCACGGGACACTTTACGACCGAGGACATTGCGCCGCGCCTCGTCCGCCTCCCCGGCGTGCCGAATGTCCGAGACCTTGGCGGCCGCATCGGCCTCGACGGACGCCGCGTGAAGCAGGGTATCGTCTACCGCAGCGCCGGCCTCAACGACAACGCATCGGCCGTCTACTACACGCCGGAGGAACTGCTTGAGAAAGACCCCGAACTCGCCGCGCGCGTAAAGGCCATCAACGGCGAGGCCGAAAAGTGGCGCGCGCTCAAAGCCGAAGTTGCCACGAACGTCGCGGCTATGCCCGTCGTGCCAGTCACCCTCACGGAAAACTGGACTCTTTTCTACCCCGTTCTGGCAAAAGAGGCATTCACCACGAATGCCGCGCCGCTCCTTGAGAAACTTGACGCCCAGCCGGAAGAATTCCTCGGTGCCAAAGGCAAGCCCTTCGTCCTCAAGCCCAACCACTTCCACAGTTTCGACATGGTGACCGCAAAGGGCCCCGCAATCCTAATGCAGGAGGTCGAATCGCCTGCGGACGGCTACCTCGCCATCACCGCCGGCGGAGACTACTGGTGGGAGATCCGCTCCAACGGCGTGGTAGCCTTCGATCTTCTTACTCTTGGAAACTGGCGCTCCCCCTATTCACCCACGAACTACCATGTTGCCCTTCCAGTCCGCAAAGGGCGCAACCTCATCGTCGCCACGGTCTTCACCGGATCCGGCGGCTGGGCCTGGGGCTGGGGAAAATTCGAAGACAAGCCGTCCGTTCTCGCCCACGACAGGGTCCGCTTCCACGAACACCTGGCCAAGCAGGGCCTCGACAGAGTCGTTAAGAGCCGCACCCCCGGCAAAAACCGTCTCAAGGGCGCAGCTCTCGACTACGCCCTCCACACGATGGGCATCAAGAGCGACATTGACCTCCGCAGCGACGGTGAGTGCTGGGGCATGAAAGGGTCTCCCCTTGGAAAGGACGTCACCTGGTTCCACTATTCCTCCGGCGCCTACGGCGGCATGCAGAGCTCATTCGGCCGCGGGGCCTTCACGAACGTCTTCAAAGTCTTCCTTGACGAGAAGAACTACCCGATCGACTTCCACTGCATCGCGGGCCAGGACCGCACCGGCGCTGTCGCCTTCATCATCAACGGACTCCTCGGCGTCAACGAGGAGGAACTCTACCGTGACTGGGAATCCACCGGCTTCTGGAATCCGAGCCCCACCTTCAACCACAAGCGGCTTTTCGACAACCTCTACGCCGGATTCAACAAGTGGCCAGGCACAACGATCAACGAGCGCATCGAAGCATACGTCCTTTCGCTCGGATTCACAAAGGCCGACATCGACCACCTCCGCGACATCATGCTGGAGAAATAACCCATCCCACCACCTTTTCCAAGGCATCGCATCATGAGCAAGTCGACATTGTCCACACCCCCCGTCATTCTCGCCACCTACAACCTGCGCGTCCCCTGCGACAAGCCGCCAAACGACTGGGATAGCCGCCGCGACCGCGTCCGGTTTTTGATCAAGAAAAACCACTTCGACATCTTCGGCGTACAGGAAGCCGTCAAGAAGCAAATTGACGACGTCCTCAAGGACACAACCTTCGCCAAGGTCGGCGGCGGACGCGACGACTTCAAAGACGGCGGCGAGCATTCCTGCATCTTCTACGACACAAACCGCTTCGACCTTCTCGACGGCGGGACCTTCGGCCTGTCGGAGAAGCCCGACGTCCCCGGCTACCGCTCCTGGGGAACGGCCTGCCCACGCATCGCCTCGTGGGGCAAGTTCCTCGACAAAAAGAGCGGCAAGCTTTTCTGCTACTACAACACCCATCTCGACCACGTGAGCGAACTCGCCCGCGTCGAGGGCATCAAGATGGTCGTCGCACATGCCGCCAAGAACTGCGGACCGATTCCGCTCGTCCTCACGGGCGACTTCAACGCCTTTCCCGACAGTAAGACCTACAAGATCGCCTCAAAGCTTCTGTGCGACGCCGCCGTCGTCTCCAAGACCGTCCACAAGGGGCCTTCACGCACCTTCCACCACTGGGGACACCGCACCTGCAACGAGCCGATCGACTTCATCTTCGTGTCGAAGGACATTACCGTCCTTTCCCATGTCACGGACGGCTCCAGATTCCCCGGCGGCTTCGCCTCCGACCACTACCCCGTCTTCGCCGCGCTGGAGTTCTAGCTCCGCGCTGCCCCGGGCATTGCCACGAGGGCATAAAAATGGCGGAGAGGGTGGGATTTGAACCCACGATACCAAGGTGTGGTATACGGCATTTCCAGTGCCGCGCCTTCGGCC
>JAEEGL010732170.1_pt1 | contig 13542 bp, 9 predicted proteins | sample 9134231 | NCBI WGS metagenome assembly JAEEGL01 (sample SAMN16246548, study PRJNA631951) | gut metagenome | biome: gut microbiome; feature: rumen; material: fiber-attached | host: Bos | place: Iran: Karaj | collected 2018-10
GATTTAGCATTAGGAACTTATAATGAAACTATTGCAATTTCTAATAATTTAAATTATAAAAACTCTCAAAAACAAGGTTCATTACTAAATTCATCTGTTTTTTATTATGAAGATCCATCAAATCCACAAACAACTAATTCTTTAGCAAATGAAACTTTAAAAAAAGCAAAAGAAGCTTTAAAAGGAATTGATGAAGATAATGAAGAATATAAAGATTCTTTATCTATTGTTAATTTACTTCATGATAATATTGAAATGTGGGAAATGGAAACTCAAGATTTAGATTAAATCAAATATAGTTTTTTTTTTTTATAAAAATTAATTTTAATTTATGTATTATTATGTAATATATTAAATTATATTTTTTTTTTTTTAATTTTTGTTTTTTTCTTATTTTAAAATTTTTTTTTTATTTTTTATTATGTAATATTATTTTAAAGTATAAATCAATTTATTATATTAAATTAATAAAAAGTTGTTTTAAAAAAAATATTAATTAAATAAATAATAATTATCATTAAATAAGTATAAATACTTTTATATTTTTTGAAAAATTTAAAATTAAAATGTCAGAAAACGAACAAAAAAAAATTCTTATTCAAAACTTAGTTCAAATTATTGGTTCAATAAATAACATAGATATTAATAAATCAATATGTGAAAATCTCTTAATAAATGAAAATAAATATGAAGAAAAAGATATAAATAATTTATTAAAAGAAGTATTTAATAATCAAGAAATAATTCAAAAACAAGATGCTTTAAATAAATTATCATCCTTATTTCAAAATGAAGAAAATCCAAATGAAGATAATAATAATTTAGTTAAACCAACAAATAATTTTAATTTACCAACATTTGATTTTAAACCAAAAGAACATAAGAATTTTGATTCAAAAATTAAATCAAATTTAAATAATGAAAATGTAGATAATGAAATTAGAAAAGTTCAATCTGTTAAAAATGAATTATTTTCAAATAAAATTTTGGATAAAATTAATAGTTTTAAAAATGAATTATTGACTCAAGATAATTTAGAAAGTAATAAACGAAGTAATAATAATTTTAGAGAAAGAATTGAAAAATTAAACAGAAATGAAAAGAATATTAAATCAAATAAAAATCAAATTCAAAAAAATGATGTTAATGATATAAAAGGTAAAATAAATAGTTTAAAACAAAGAAATAGTTTTGAAAATAAAAAAGATCCTTTTGAAGATATAAATAATATGTTAAATAATTTTAAAAATAAAAAATAAATAAAAAAATTTTATAAAAAAATATTATTATCATAAATATTTTTTTATTTAAATAATATTTAATTTATTTATTTATTTAAGTAAAATTATGTAAAAATTTTTGGAAAGAAAATTAAATATTTGATCAAAATAAAAATAATAACTAAATCAACAATAGGAATTAATTGAAATGAATTAATATGTTTTTCTCTTTTATTATCAATTTGAGGTAAATTTAATTTATTAAAAATAGGAATTAAAGAATATTTTTCAATAGGTAATAAATATTCTTGATATCTTTTTCTTTTAAATAAAGCATCTTTATCTTTAATAAAAGAATAATGAAAAACATCAACTTTAATTTTTTGAATATCACCAATAATTTCATCTTTTTCTTTATTTAAATAAAACATTTTAATTTTTTCAAAAAAAGAATTTTTATAAATAAATTCTTTTTCTTCAATATGATAACCTAATAAATCTAAAATAATAGGATTTTTTTCAAATATTTTTCCAATTAAAACAACTAACCAAGGTTCACTATTAATATCAGGAGAATATGATGCATAATTCATTTGATAATCTAATCTAGGTAAATAAAAAAAAGTAAATTTAGGAATTGTTTTTTTACCAATTTTATATAAAAAAGATATTTCATTATATTTATATTTATTTAAATTTGTAGTATATTCAATTTCTAATTCATTTCTTCCATTTATTCCTAATATTTCTTTTTGTATTGTTCCATATTTTCCATAAACTGAAAATCTTTGAAATATTATATTTGAAAGAGTTACTCCAAAATTTATTATTCCTGAAGATGGTGTTTCTAAATTCATTTCTTTTCCAGTTTCTTTTAAATTTTCATCTTCTTCTGAAATTTCAATTCCTAATGATTGATATAAAGAATTTAAACTTCCTAATAAATAAATTATTAATATTGTTAATATTATAAATACTTTTGTTGAACTATAAATATATTTTAATATATTTCTTGTTAATTTTTTATAATCTCTTTTTTTTTTCTTTTTTTCTTTATTTTCTTTATTATCTTTTTCAAATAAATCATCATCTTCAAAAGGATTTAATGAATAATTTGATAAAATACTATTTTTTAATCCTGAAGCAATATCAAAAAAGAAAATAAATAGAATATAAATAAAAATAAAAATTGAATAAATATCTAAAAATGATTTAACATTTTCACTTTCTAAAGATTGAATATTTGCACCTTTTCCTAATAAATTTTTTAAAGGAAATAAATATAAAAATACAAATAACATAATTATACAAAATAAATTAATAAATATAAAAAATTCTCTTATAAAACTTGTTTCAATATTTAAAGTTTCTTCAATTCTTGGATATTCAGAATAATCATATAAATTCCATCTTTTTTTTCTTATTTCTTTATATAATTCTTCAATTTCTTTTTTATCTTCTTCTGTTTCTTTTCCTTTTTCTTTCATTTTTTTTTCTATTTCTTGTTTTTTTTTTTCTAATTCTTCTTCTTCTTTTGATTCTTCTTCATCTTTTTTTTCTTTTTCTACAATATATTTTAAAACTATTTTAGTTAAATTATCAATATTAAAAAAATTTAATATTCTTTGAGAAATAATTCCTCTTATAAAATAATCATCAAAATTTAAAATATTAATAGTTAATATTAATAAATGATAAAAAGAATAATTTCCAAAAATCATAATCCAAAAATTAAAAATAAAAGTTAATTGACCAGAAAAAATATTAAATCTTCTCCAAATTAAAAAATAACCAAAAGGTAAATATAAAATACAAAAAAACATCCAAGCACTTAAACTTTTTTTAATTGAAATTGGAAGAAAATGACCAAAAAATGAAAAATTAGAAAGTAAATATTGTGATTGAAAAAAGAAATTAAAACCATTAAAAGATAACCAATAAGGACAATCTGATAACATAATATTAATTCCAGTACAAAACATAACTTTAAATAATAAAAAACGTAATAAATAAAATGAAATATTATCACTTAAAGAAATTATATTTATTTCTTTTTCATAATTTCTTGGTGCAAAAATTATTGCCAAAAATCCAGTTTCTAATAATAAATTATCCCATTCATATTTTATTACATTTTGTCCTAAAACATAAAAATTTAAATAACAATACCATAAAATAAAAAAACCAAATGAATCAAATAATTTTTTATAATTAAGAAAAATTAATAATGAAATTATTATACCAATTATACAAATTATAAATAAAAAATTTTCAATATTTGAACCAAAATGTAAAAAACTTAATTTTATAAATGAAAAATTTATATTTTGAATATACCAAGCTAAAGTTGGAAAATTAAAAAAAATTGCTTTTTCTTTAAAAGTTTCTTTTATTTTATCTAAATATAAATTTGCTGGAAATAATCCTTCATCTCCCCATAATCCTTGTATTTGACCATAAAGACTTATAAATGATATTAAGTAAATAAATGATAAACATTTTAAAAATATTATTCTTGTTAATACTATTCTATTTGCTATACTATTCATATTAATTCTTTTTATTTCTTCCATAATAATATTTTTTAAATAAAAATTTTATTTTTTTTTTCAATTAAAAATTATAATTATTAAAATAATAATAACAAATTGAATAATAATAAAAATAAGATTAAAAAATATATTAATTATTGTTTTTTATATTAAATTATTAATAAGTTAAAGAATAAATTTTTTGAAAGTATTATTTAGAATCAAAAAAATCTAATTAAATAAATTTTTATTGTTATTATGTATTAAAGTTTTTTATTTAAAAATAAATATCAATTAAAATTTTTACTTATTTTCAATCTTAAGTTATATTAAAAAAAATAAATTTAATAAAAAAAATGGACTCATCAGATATGAATAATGGAAATGATTATGAATTAATAAAAAATGATAGTCAAATACAAGATAATAATAATATGGAAAGAAGAGAAAGTCATAATAAAAAAGAAAAATTTTCAATAACATCAAAAGAAAAAGATAATATTTATAAAACTAAAAACAATCCATCACAAACTTTTTATAAATCAAATCAAACAAGAAAAAAATTACCTCCAATTGGAAATTCAAGATATTCAACAGGTACAAATTTTTATAATTCATCAAGTAATAATTTTAATATAACAAATTCAAGTTTTAAAACATTTTCAACAACATTTAATAATAATTTAACAGAAGAAGAAATAAATAATAATACAACAAAATTTTTAAAACAAGAATTAATATTTTCAAAAAAAGAAATGAATCAAGTAACAAAAGATTTACATGAAATAAAAATAAGATTTAGTAAATTAGTTGAAGAAAATAAATATAATAAAAATATAATTGAAAAAGTTTTATTAATAGATCCAAATAAATATTATACTAAAGCAGATGTAAAAGATAAAATTGAAAATTGTATTTTATCAGAAGAAGAAGAAAAAATAATAAAAGAAGCATATGAAATGATATGTTTAAAAGAAGAAATAGAAAAAATAAAAGAAGATTGTATTGAAAAAGAAAATAAAATAAAATATTATAATAGTAATGTTAAATATACAAATAATATTAAAATGGAAGATGATTTTATTAGTAAAGAAGAAGAAAAAAGAAAATTAATGAGATATATTAAAAGATTAGAAAAACAAAATGATGAAAATAAAAAAATAAATAATGATTTAAAAATAAAAGCAGATTATTTTAAAGATAATTCAAATGAAATAAATGAAAGATTAAAAGAAACACAAAAAGAAGAAAATGAATTACAAAATAATTATAATCAATTATGTTTAGAAGATCAAAATAATGAAAAAGAAATAAGAAAAAAAAATGAAGTTTTAAAAAATAAAAGAAAAAAAAATGAAGCTTTAGAAAAAGAAATTGAAATAAAAGAAAAACAAGTAAATGAAATGGAAGAATTTAATAAAAAAGAAAAAGATATTAATAAAGAATTAGAAAATGAAAAAGAAAAAGTGAATAATTTAGAGAATGTATATAATGAAAAAGAAAATGAAAAAAAAAAATTAGATGAAGAAAATAAAAAATTATTTGATACAATATCAAAAAATTCAAAAGAAGAAATGTTATTAAAAAAAAAAGGAAAAATTCCAGATGGACAAATTGAAGAAATGGAAAAATTAGAAAATGAAATTAATGAATTAAAAAAGAAAAATGAAGAAGAAGAAAAAAAAAATGAAGAAATAATGAACAATTTAAAAGAAGAAAAAGAAAATGCAGAAAATTTAAAAAAAGAAGATGAAGATAACTTTAATAAAATTTCAGAAGAATGTAATAATGTAAAAAAAGAAAAAGAAGATTTAGATAATAAAATACAAAAATTAGAAAATTTAAATACTGAATTAAAAAAAGAAATAGAAACAAAAGAAGAAGAATTTAATAATTTAAATGAACAAAATGAAAATGAAATTGAAGAAATGAAAAAAAAAAAAGAAGAAGATGAAATTGAAAATAAAAAAAAAGAAGATGAACAAATAAAAGAAAATAATAAAAGACAAAAAGAAAGAGAAAATGAAAAAAAGAATTTAAAATATGAAATTGAAGATTTAGAAAATAAAATTAATTCTTTAAATACAGAAAATGAAAATTTAGAAAAAGAAATTCAAGAAACAAATGAATTAATAGAAAAAATTGAAGATTTAGAAGAACAAAAAAAAGAAATTGATGAAAGATTAAGTGAATTTAAACATGAAAGTTAAATAATAATTTAAAATAAGTTTTTTTATTTTCAATTAATAAAATATTTTTTAATTTAAATATTGAGTTTACTTTTTTACTTTATTATTTCAAAATTATTTTTATTTAAAAAAAACAAATATTAAAAAAAAATCAAAAATCATTCAAAAAATTCAAAAAAATAAAAAAAAATAAAAAAGTGTTTATTTTCAATTATTAATTCTAGTAAAAAATAAAGTATTAACATCACTAGAATTAAAATCAGGAATATCATTAATTATATTTTTATCATCAAAACAAAACCAATTTCCTTGAATTTTAATATAAGAATAATAATGTCCATTATTTAAATTATTTCCTTTATGATAAATAATTCCCCATAATCTATAATTAGTATTTGAATTATCAAAAATTTCATTATCAATAACTTCATTTAAATCTAAAACTTCATTAAAAGAAATTTTAGTATTATTTTTTTTTTGATTAAAATTATTAAATCTTTGAATAGATAAAATAAGTAATTGAGGTAAATTTGCAATTCTTATTTTTTGTTGTCTATCACAAATTTTTTCACAATCTTTACAAATATCATTTACTTTAATAATTTCATTTCTTAAAATATTACTTTTAATTAAATTATTTAAATCATATTGATTTAAATTTTCATTATCAAATAATAAAGGAATATCAATAAATTGACCAAAAGAAAAATCTTTACTTCCACATTGACATAAAAATTCAAATGAAATATAACCAATAAATAAATCAGTTATTATTGAATCTTCTTTTAAAATACAATTTTTTCTATATTCATTAAACATATTTATTTTATTTGATTGAGGAATTGATATTAAATTATTATTATTTGATTTATTTAAATTTCTATTTAATTCATTATTTATATCTTGAAGTAAAAATCTTATAAATTCATGATTATCATTTTTTAAATTTGAATGAAGAGATTCAAAAATATTTTTAAAGTTTTTAATAGGAAAAAATTGACCATCAGGACAATTTGAAAAATTTAATAATAATTCAATAAAAGAAGATGTTATTTTTCCTTTTTCTTTTCCTATTTCTATTTTTCTTTGAAAATCATTTATAAAAGTATAAATAAAAGGAGGACAATGAATTAATATTTGAATAGTTGAATTAATATAATCATCATTTGATTCATTTTCTAAACCAACTTTAGAAAAACAAACTTTATCAATATTTATATTTTGTGTTTGTTCTTCAATATTATTAATATTATTATTATTATTAATATTATTATTTTCTTTATTTAAATTAATATTTGGTAAATTTATATTTGAATGTATTAAATTACTATTTTGTGCCATTTTTATTATTTGACTATAATTAGGAGGATCACTTTTATTTCTTTTATGATGACTTTTAATATTTAAATCACCATTATTCATATTATTAGAAATATTAGTATTATCAAACTTACTATTACTCAAAATATTAATATTACTATTACTACTTATATAATTATTATCATGATTTAAATTACTATTTAAATTATTATTTATATTATTATTATTAATATTATTATTAAAACTTCTTTTAATTTCACTTCCAAAACGAACTGGAAATTTAAATTGATATGAATATTGATAAGTTGTTTCAGGTTCAGTAATTTTTTTTTCTTGAATTCCTTTAAAAGTACTTTTAAAATAAGGAGGAGTTTTTTTTCTAAAAATTTCCCTTTTAACAGTATTTCCAAGATAAAATTGAGTTGGAATTGGTTTAGAATATTTTTGTTGTAACCATTTTCTAGTTTGAATTAAAGGTAACATTTTATTAAAAAAAGTATCAGTTTGTTTATTTAATTTTTTTTCAATTTCTAAATTTTCATTTTTAGAATTTGAATTAAATGTTTTTCTTAAATTTAAATGAGCATGAGGATCAAAATATTTTTCTCTCATTTTTAAAGTTGTTTCTCTAAATTCTTCTTCCATTCTTGGTTTTGTATAAGAAGATTCTGAAGGAAAATGTGGTATTTTTCTACTATAAAATTTTCCATATAATGCATTTGTTGTTGAAAATGGATCAAAAGTTTTCATTTTTTTTTTTTTTGTTTTCTTTTATTTTTTTTCTTAAGTTTTAAATAAAATATTTTTATTTTTATATTATTTTTTTTACATTATACCTTTTTTATTTGATTTTTATATTAATTTTGAATTTATTAATGTTTATTATTTTTAATTTTCATTATTTTAATAATATATAAAATAGTAATTTTTTATTATTTATAAATATTCATTTTTTTCAATTTTATATTCACTTTTTTATTAATTTATATATTTATATCATTCCTTTAATCTTATTTATTTTTAATATTTACATTTTAATTAATTATTTATTTTAAATTTCAAATAATTTTAATTTATAACTTATTTTAAATAAAAAACATTTAATTAAAATTAAATTAAATGAGAAGAAGATCAGGAGCAATTTTAGCAGAAAATATAAATGATTATTTTTCTCAAATGAATATCTTATCAAAAAAATTTGAAATTGAAAATTCAAATTATGATATTTCAAATAAACTTTTTGATTTTGATTATTTATCATTAAATGATAATAATTTAACTTTTGAAGAAAATGATTTGTTATCATCAAAAAAAACATATAGAATATGTTTAATTGATGTAGCAAAAAAGTTTCAAAATTTAAAAAAAAAGAGAATTTTGATTCCTTTAAAAGTTAAAAAAAATCAAAAAAAAAAAAGAGGATTTGTATTAAAATCAAAAACTATTTTTTAATCAATTGAAAATTGTAAATTTTGTAAATAAAAATTGTGAAAATAGAAAAAACTAAATTTATTTAATTAACTCTTAAAAAGGACTTTTTGTCTTTTGAAAAGATGCAAAAATAATTTATTCAAAAAATCATTTTTTAAGGGAATTTAAATTAAAAAATTAAAAACGTTTAACATTTATTTTAAAAGTGTATTCTTCAAGTATTGTAAATAAAAAAAATATAAAATAATTTAATTAAACTTTAATATAAAACTTGGGTAAAAAATTAATAAAAAAAAATTAAAAAAAAAAATATTTTTTTTATTTAAAAAAATAAAAAATTAAAAAAAAATAATGGAACAAAATTATCGTAAAACAACATCAAAAGAAATAAATAAAAATGAAACATCAAATTTTTTTTCTAAATTTTTTAAAGATTTATTTAATTCAAAACAAGAAGTTCCAATATTAAAAAAAAAAATATATAAAAATCCAAAAATTTCATTATCATTATCAACAGAAATAAATAATAATAATACACCAGAAAAAAATTATCAAATATTACCATTTTCATTAAAAGAATGGAGTACAATTTTTACTTCAAATTCACCAGACACAATTGATCAAACAAGATTATTATTTTCATTAAAAAAAGGAATTGATAAAACAATAAGAGGAAAAGTTTGGTTATTATTATCAGGTTCATTTAAAACATATAAAAATGAATATAAAAATAATAAATATTCAGATTTATTAAAAGAAAAAAATATTGAAGCAGAAGATTTAATTAAAAGAGATATTAATAGAACTTTATTAAATAAAAATAAAAATGAAATTATTAAAGTTAATCCTAATCAATTATTTAATGTCTTAAAAGCTTATTCTATTATTGATAAAGAAATTGGGTATTGTCAAGGTACAAATTCAATTGTTGCTACTTTTTTAATTATTATTAATAATGAAGAATTTTGTTTTTGGACTTTTTATAATTTTATGAAAAATAATAATTGGAGATTTTTTTTTATGGATGGTACTCCTAAATTATTTAGAATGATTGATGTAATGAAAAATAATTTTAAAGAAAAATTAAATGATTTATATATTTATTTTCAAAAAATTAATTTTGATTCTTATTTAGATATTATTTTTACACATTTTTTTCTTACTGTTTTTACTTATAATTGTCCTCTTGATTTAAGTTTAAGAATTTTAGATTTATTTTGGGTTTATGAAGAAAAAGTTATTATTAATACTATTATTAATATTATTTATTTAGAAAAAAAAAAAATTAAAAAAATGGAAAATGAAGAATTAATTATTTATCTTAAAAATGAAATTGTTTTTGATGTTGTTGAAGAATATGGAGTTGATTATATAATTAATATGTTATAAATTATAGTTTAATATATCTTTTTTTTTTAATTTAAAAAAATAAAAATAAAAATTCAAATAAAAAAAAAATAAAAATTTATTTAATTAAAAAATTGAATATTTATTATTATAAATCAATCAAAAAAAAAAAATTAAAAAAAATAAAAATATGAAAACAGAATTATTAATAGACACTTCAGAAAAAATATTTACAATAGATAAACCAATGATAACTTTTCATATAAATCCAAATTTAAATTTAAATAATAATATAACACAATCTCAAGTAATAAAATATTCTCCAAAAAGTGAATGTAATATAATAATAACAAATTTAAATTCTAATCCAATTTCTTTAAGAGTAAGAACAACTAAAAAAGAATATTATGCCGTAAATCCAACTTATTGTATTATTTTACCAAATAAACATCAAAAAATAAATATTTTATTATATTTAAAAGGAAGTCATTTAAATATTAATTTTGCACAACATAAATTTAGATTTGAAGGAATAATAATTGATTCAAATAATTTAAATAAAGAACCAAAAAAAATTTTTGAAGATGTTATTAAAAATAAAATTAAAGTTAAAGGAAATATTATAAAAAGAAAATGTGAATGTATTGAAGATTTAAATTATGTTTTTTCTAATATTAATCAAGTAATTCATACTAATTCTTCTATTAATTTTGAAAATAATCCTTTATCAAAAAGTACAAATGTTTATCAATTAAAAAATAAAAATGAAAATTTAAAAAGTTTGAATAAAAATAAAAAAATTGATAAAAATGAAAAATTAAATTTATTAAAAAAAGAATATAATAATTTAAAAACTAAATTAGAAATTTTATCACAAAATTATAGTAATATTAAAAGTACTATTGAAAGAGAAAAAGATATAAATAATATTAAAAAAGAGAATAATAAGAATATAATATTTAAAATACCAGAAATTAAAGAACCAAAAATTAATCCTAAATTTGTTTTAATTTTATGTATAATTGTTTTTATTTTTGGAATTTATTTAACTAAATAAAAATTTATATTTATATTTTAGAATATAAAAACTTTTTATTATAATATTATTTATCTTTTAATTTTTTTTATTTTCTAAATTAATTACTTAAAGAATAATAAAAAACTTTATAAAAAATGTAGATACAATATTAAAAAAGACATTATAATAAAAAAATATTTATATTAAAATAGCAAAATGGAATTTATAAAAAAATGTGATTATTTATCATATAAAGCTCATTTTACTTTTAATGATAAAGGAGATAAAAGATATAAAACAATAATGGGAGGAATATTAAGTTTAATATCATTAATAGTATCATTTGCTTTTATTTCTTATTTTTTATATAGATTAATATATAAAGAAGATGCTTCAATTATGTTATCTTCAGAAAGAGATTCAACAATTAATATTACATATTCTTATAAATTACCTTTTATGTTTAGATTAAGTGATAGTTATTCAATTGCTTTAAATCAACAAAATTTATATAATATAAGTTTATTAGTTTGGTATAGTTATATTGATAATAAAACAAATCAATTAATTCAAAATTATGATAAAATAATTGTTGAAAAATGTAAAATTGATAAACATTTTAATGAATATAAAAATTATTTTAATAAAATTCCTGATTTAGAAAGTTATTTTTGTCCAAGAGAAAGATTAAATAATCAATCTTTATATGGTATATATGGTGATCATAAACCTTTTATTTATTATGTATTTTATTTTACAAAATGTAATAATTTAACAAATAATAATTTATGTTTAGAAGATTTTGAAATTGAAAATAAATTAACAGATATTTATTTAGATATAAAATATTTAACTTATTTAATTCCAGAAGAAAATGAAAAAAAAATACATAATATAATAGTAAAAAGTGATAGATTTTTAGTATCATCAACAGTATATAAAAGATTATGGTTTTTTTTTAAATATGTAAAATATAAAACTGATAATGGATTTTTTTTTCCTTCATATTTAAAAGAAGAATATCATCAATATGAAAATTCAAGAATTGATATTGATTTAAGAGATAAAAATTTAAATGATATTCCAGGAACTTTTTTATCTGTTTCAATATTAAATTCTGGTAATATTAATACTTATAAAAAAAGTTATTTGAAAATACAAGATTATTTAGCAACAATTGGAGGAATAATTAAAGCAATAAATTATATTTGTAATTATTTAAATTATTATTATTCAATTAATTCATATTATGCTATTTTAATCAAAGATTTTATAATTGAAAATCAAATTAAAAAAAAAAAAAATGAAAATTGAAAATATTGATCAGTCAAATTGTGTTTTAAGTAAAAATTATTTAAATATTCCTATTGTTCAAAAAACAAGAAGTACTCCTACTAAAATGAGAAAAAATTCTACGATTATGCAAAAATTAAAAGATAAAGAAGTTTTTGAAAAAAAATTTCATTCTAAATTTTTACCTATACATTTTAGTTTTAAGTCTTCTAATGATAAAAAAGATATTGAATGGAATATTAAAATAATAAATAGAAAATTAAATATTATTCATATTTTAAATAATTTAGAACAAATTGAAAGAATTAAAAAAGAATTAGATCTTGAAAATTGGTCAAATAATAATAATTTAAGTTCTTATTTATCTATTATTCCTGAAAATGAAATTAAAACTAATAATTTTATATTAGATTATGAAAATGGAAAAAAAAAGACTAATATTTTAACTAAAATTTTTACAAAAGATTCAAAAAAATAATAAACAGATATTATCATATCTATTTGTTTTTAAATTATATAAATTGTTTATTCTTTACGTTCTTTTAATAATTGATTTGGAGGAATCTTTAGTAAAAAATATTTTAATTGTATAGTTTTTTAGAATTAATTATTTTATCAATTTTTTATTTTTATTTTTTTTGACAAATTTTATATTTTTTTTTTTTTTTATATATATTTAAAAATTAAAAAAATAAAAATATACATATTTTTTTTATTTCATTTTCTATATGTAAATTATTAATAAATTAAAAATTAAAAAGAATTTTTTTTTTTATTTTGTCTTATTTATTATATACATATATATATATATAAATGCTAAATAATAATAATTATAAATAAATGTCTTTTACATTTTTACATAGAAAAAGAACAAAATCACTTGATTCAAAAGTTATTAAAAACGAAATTATTTCTATTCAAAAAAATAGTAACTATTCTCCTGAATATAGATATATTACATTCATTGATGATTCTGGCGAAGAAAAAGTAAAAATTGAATCAACTTCACAATTATTAATAGTAGTAAAAAAATTAAAATTCAAAATTCCTTATTACAAAGTAAATGGAAAAGAATATATCATTATTAATTATGATGATTTAAATTATTTTTTTCATAATAATTCTTTATCAACAATCTATAATTTTTCAAATTATAATTTTATTTCAGAAAATATATTTAAACAACAATATGA